>Ga0131853_10012806_pt1 | contig 15368 bp, 10 predicted proteins | sample TergutLab28metaG_FD_92764 | JGI IMG/M metagenome (GOLD analysis project Ga0131853, IMG submission 92764) | Labiotermes labralis P1 segment gut microbial communities from Petit-Saut dam, French Guiana - Lab288 P1 (version 2) (version 2) | ecosystem: Host-associated > Arthropoda: Insects >...
CATCTACGCCTAGGTCTCCCCAGTGGTTCTTTCCCTCCGGTTTCCCCACCAAGACCCTATACACCCCCCTCTCCTCACCCATACGCGCCACATGCCCAGCCCATCTCATTCTTCTCGATTTTAACACCCGCACAATATTAGGTGAGGAGTACAAATCATTCAGCTCCTCGTTATGCAATCTCCTCCATTCCCCCGTTACCTCGTCCTTCCTAGGTCGAAATATCCTCCTCAACACCATATTCTCAAACATCCTCATCTTCCTTTCCTCCCTCAATGTCAGCGAGGTTTAAAATACATATTAAAGATTAATATGCAGATAAAAAGTGTTTGTGATTGATTCTAATGTGTAATGGATATTATGTATGTAAAAAATCACCATCCAACTAAGAATGTGTTGATGTTACCGGCACAGCAGACCACTATGTATTCTGTCCGCACTAGTTGTTGCATATATCCGGCTTGGTGCCATTTTTAAAGTGCTTAAAACTTTGCATAAGAGGTAATTTTCGTGATTATGTGTATGGACATTACGGACGTTTGCCACTCTACTTTGCTATATGCCAGCAGATGTTTTGCATTAAAACATATCATATTTTTAAAATAGAATTCTAAACGTAGGCGTCATAAGACCTTCCCGAAACCCCCTATTTTATCGCATTCTTTCTTCAAAACTTTCCGTCCGATGCTCTGTCTCATGCAGACTTTTCTTCACAATCAATTGCACCCTGAACCTTCATCCGCTATTCTAGAGAAACCACTTCTCACCCTTTGAAAAAGAACGGAGATAAATATAAAAAAGGGGTTGTATTTTATTTTTCAGAAAATAAAAAGAAGTCTAAGAGGGGAGGTTGCGGACAGCACAAGGTGACTCTTGCAAGCAGCAATGTCCCTCAACCCATTTCGTCTGGTTTCCTGCCCTTGGGGCACAACTTCATCTTCCGTGGTGAAAGGGGTAGTGGGAGAACAGGGTTAAAGAATGGATAAAAAAAGCAGGCAGCGAAAACGAATTCCACCCCATACCATGGCGGCCATTAAAACTAAGCCCCCTCCATCCCCCCCCCCCAAACTCCTTTGTAAACGCTCCAAGTCTTGGCAAGCAGCAGACTGGAAAAATAGCCAGTCAGCCAGGCAGCCATCTCGTTTGAACCTGCTGGCTGTGCCTGGGCTGTGGTTGTGAATTTGTTTCGCATATGAACATGAAGATAGCTGAAAGTGACGCTCTTATGATTACAGAACTTCTGACTTGCGAACAGAATTCGACACTGCAGCGACGGTGTGCAAATTGCGATCAGCGAAATTGTATTGCTGGCAGCAATAAAATATTATCTTCCGCCAACATTTTTTTAAACAGTAAATGATGAAGGCGGCAGATATCTATCAAAATTATTTCGTAAAAATATTTTTATTGTTTAAAGTGTGCTATATGTTGGACTTTATTTTAAAATTTTCAGGCACAATTATCGAAGTATATAAAATAGGAAAATATTTATAGTTTTCATGCAGTAAATTACTAGTTGACGGTCCCAGTAGCCGCTCGGTCTAAGGCGTAGGTCTGCGGCCGCTCGCCTGTTGAGATCGTGGGTTCGAATCCCACCGGGGGCATGAAAGTTTGTCTGTTGTGAGTGTTGTGTGTTGTCAGGTAGAGGTCTCTACGACGAGCTGATCGCTCGTCCAGAGGAGTCCTGCCGAATGTGATGCTTCGTTGTGTGTGATCAAGAAACCTCAAAAATGGGGAGGCCATGGCCCGCGTTGGGCAGCAGCACAAAAAAAAACATTACTAGTTAAACCATGGATTGAGGTCTAAATTGTACAGTTTTCCAGTTTTTAGTCTTTCACTTCCTAATTTTAGGTCAAAACTGAGTTGAAATCGAATACATCACAATTTTCCCTCTTTATTATATTCTGATAACCGTGCTTGTTTGTGGCCAAAAATAAAGCATAAATAAATGTAGCACTGAAAAATAAAAACCAACTAGATGCCACATATTTTATTGTATTTCATATAGGTTCAAAATATTTCGGGCATTACTAAGCCTATCATCAGGAGCTCGCTACTATAATGTTGATTACCACATTGATCGTTTCGGTCTTGGTTTGCTGTATGTTGGAGGTTAGGTGCGGTTAGGTTGGAGTAGTGTCCGGGCTGCATGCTATAGCCAGCAGCCCGGACACTACTCAAACTCCTGATGATGGGCATAGTATTGCCCGAAACATGTTGAGCTTATAAGAAGTACAATAAAATAATAAGTGGCATCTAGTTGGTTTGTTATTCTTCAGTTATCACAATGATACACGGTCCAATAAACATCGAATGTATCACTGTTTAGACAAAGTATTGTCTACATGTAGTAGTGATTGACGGTCCAGTGTATTATTTATTTATTTATCTATCTATTTATTTTACTCAGAAACAAGAAGTTATGTCTTCTTAAGGTTTTTTACCCGCATAGTTTGTAGAAAATATTGTAATCGGAAAATAATAAACATTGAAATAAAATAAGACAAAAATTACGATTTTTAGGAAATGTCACTTTGGAGCAGGTAACAGACGCGCCTATAAATTTAATGTCCTTATAATTACATCAAATTGTAAGGAAGTCAAGTAAGGCCCACATCATGTTTGGTTTGGTGAGTCTTTTTAAAACTCTGTGAACACCAGTGCGATTTTCGGATGTCGTAGCTGAATTAATTAACATCTTTTTTTCTACTTGTACATTTTAATATATCTGTAAATTGCATGTAGTTCAAATCGTCGATAAATTAATAGTACTTAAAAAATTTCTACTCGAACTAGTAAAGTCTGAGCTGGTCAAGAACATACAAGTCGATGTTTCGTTAGTGTTCACAATATCCCGTCACTGATCCGTATCTTGAGCTAGTAGAATAAATTACATGATAAGGTAAATCAGTCCCATTACAGGCCCGACGTGCCCAGAGGGTTCCAAGAAGTTAAGGTTTCCAGCTTACATGACAATAGCGCAGGATGGTGGTAAGGTTGTCAGCCTTACGCACCGGCCGCATTTACCCCACGAAATACTCCTGGTACTAATTTCTGTTAGAGGCTGTGTCGACCCCAGAACGATGGCGCGATCGGAAGGATTATGTCAATGGAAAATTCTAATGACACCACCTGGAATCGAACCAGCGACCTTCCGATTTGTAACACAACGTCTTAACCACTGTGCTACCGCGGTCCCTAGAATATATTACATATCTTTAAAAAATGTTTCTCTTCTGCCTACCAATATATCGCTGTAGGCTTCTCGTCCTCTGATAATTCTAATGCTTTCTTCTTATCTTTACAAACACTCATCAGATTATTATTTTGTCACAGTCCTTCTCTTGCTGAATGGTTCTCAGCTCAGCTCTTTTAAGAAACTCCGTGTGCTGTCGTCTCTACTCGCTCAGGTGGGAGTGGCAATGAAGAGACTTCTTCTCTTCGAAACATGAATACGACTTCTCCAACTCTCTTGCCACTGCATACACGGACATAGGCCGTATACAAACACAAACCACAGGAGTAGTATAGCGCGTTTCATTTGTAACGAGTAACTTGAAAATTAACTATTTCAATGTTGAATCATGTAAATTACTGTCTCCGTTTTTATATTTAGATAACCCTCAACGACGTATATTGCCGAAACTCCACAGACTTGTAGTAGGAAATTCCGAAAGGCTACAGGAAAACCATATGGTTAGAGTTAGTGCAATTTACAGGTTCCTGATGGTCAGGCTTGAGAGAGAGAATTCGTGCACGTAAAATTTTGAAGGACATCGCTCTGAAGCAGTGGAGGCGCGAGAATAACTTTCATATGTTTCTTGGAGATGCAGGTGAGAGCTGAATGGAAAACGCTGAGGTGGGTGCCCAGTGGCGTTTGTAATGAGCGGAGTTGAAAATTCTTTTCTGATACAAGGCAGAATGCCTCTGAGGTGGAGTGTAATATATTCATGCAGCAAGATGATGAAGACAGTACAGCAGGTATATGACCTCAGAAAATATTTGACGTTACCCCATGAAGTAATGCTGGGGAACTTTCTCCCGTGTACGGGAGTGGCGATCGCCCAAGCCGCGCCCTACAGGTTTGGTTCACAGTCCCAACGTATCTGGCGCGCAAACTCACTACCCTAAATTCTGCGGCACGCGTGCTCGCTGTAGCCTGTACAGTAGAATGTGTACAACAGCACAATATGTGCGGCTGTGACAGGTTGCAAGTGATATCAAAAATGTTGTTTTTCTTATAAAAACAATGACGATGGTGATGATGATGATGATGATAATGGTAATAATAATAATAATAATAATAATAATGCCTATTTCATAGAACAGAATCCGTGTGAAGTTTATAGGTTCTCAGTCAAGAAATTCTCCGCATTGATGAAGTCCCTAGGTTCATTACTGTGTTTGCAAGAGCCCGTCTCTTGTCCCTATTCGTAGCCAGATTATTTAGTCTACGCCATACTGTTCTGTTTATTTAATATACATTTTAATATTATTCTCCCACGTATTCATAGGCCTTCGAAATAGCCTTTTTTTCTTCGGGGTTTCCAACAAAAGCGTTTGACGCATTTGTATTCTTTCCCATGCCTTCCACGTAACCAGCCCATCAAATTGTACTCCATTTTTTTTCACCCTAATAGCATTTGGCAAGGATTCCTGATCACGAAGCTCGTCCTCATGTTATTCACTTCATTCTTATATTAATTCCACTCACTTGGGAACAAATAACTTCCGCAACAGTCTGTGATCTTCCGTCTGTGCCAGAGACAGTCATGTACTCGTGAAACGTAATAAGCAAATTTAGTTCATGTGGTATATGTGGCGGACAAATGGTACTGATGCAGTCTTCTCTAATTATTTATGTTTTCCACTGTCAGTGTCATTCCTCCAATGCTTCACGTTCATTCATCTATCACTGACGTCATATAACTTTAGCAAATTACAGGATGTTCAATAACGTACTTAAAAACAGGAAAAATTATAGTTCTGTATATATTTAAATCGTAAATTTAGTTATCAACCGAGAAGAAAATTTCACGACCGAATATTTGCCATATAAGTCTGCCGCAATGTTCATTCGATAGTGTTGCTCCTACATATTCGAACATTTTCGGATTTTCAGTGGATGGATTAACTATCTTTGTGGTGTAACTTCTGTCCTCCAATCTAGGTGACGGGACATGAAGTCTTCACTGCATTTGTATTTGACCAACTTTTTTACCAACACATAAGAGAGACGATGCACCTTTGTCTTCTTTTGTCCAATAATTTACAGATCCATTTACAGAGAAACTGAATAAATAAACAAACAAATTAAGTAATTAAGAAAGGCACGCTAAGTGTAATTTTGTATATTCACAACCCAAGAATAGTCGGAGCAAGATGTGTTCTTCAATTTGCGTGTTTGTTCGATTTTGACCAAAATTGAATATTCTCGACAAAGTTGTTGGAAGCCCAGCGGAAGTCTATTTGTTGGTTGCGGACAGGCGGAATGACAGACACGACGAAGCTAATAGTCACCATTCGCAACTTTGCGAAGGCGACTAAAGTGGGCCACGATCGTTTCCTTCCACATTTTTCAAAAATCGTTATTCACTGTAGACCCGGAATACTTCCATTTGAGACTGTACACTTGTAACCAAAGGAAAAGAGAACATCGTTAAAGTGAATTAAAATTTAGACGAATGTTTACACAATTGTTCTTTATCTTCCTTTTATCCTGTCGGTAAATAATCTGCCCACTGCGTACTATGAAATTTACATTAGTGGCAACACTAAATTTTATGGGCGCATTTTCTTTGCAATCTAAGTTTTCCGTTTTGAGATATTCTTCTACCATCTTTCCAAATTTATCTTCCGTACCAAAAACCTTTGCGGTTTATGGCGGAATTTAAATAACCTTCAACAGAGTGACTAAGCTTGATTAACTTTAATACCGATAAAGTTGCGTCGACGGTAAACAAGTGATTATTTATAATGTCCCATTTTTACATTTAACCAACTATACAAGAGGCGTGAAAGTTTGTTTTACACTTACTGACATATGCTTCAGTTGGACTCTCACACATCAGCCTAGTCCTCTAACCAGCATACTATATAACGAAATCAAATTTATGAAGCTCATGTGGTATTCTCTTTGTATGAAGGCAGAATAATTTGTTTCGCTATCTATATTTTACGTATCTTCTTCATTCAGAAGCAAAGAAATTAAAGGAAGCGCACGTCGTTAACGTTTTCTTTAACTTCTGGAGATAGTATTTCACTTAAATTCATAGAAACATTAATCATTACTGGAAACGTGCATTCTGTGTTAATTGGTTCTTACTGTGCTGAATTATGCTGTTTCAGATGCGGCGGTTTACCCACAAAACGGACGGAAATAATTATGAATGGTGAGTAGATTGAAATCTGGCAGCATTCTTTAATGGATGTTTTAGTTTGTGTACGAGTTAGTATGATGCAGCAGCAGCAGCAGCAGTAGTAGTAGCACAAATTAGAATGAGGTGGAAAGACGATAGTGAACGGCTAGTAAGCGAGGATCTCAAAACAGCCTTCACTGACTGATAAGTTCTTAGGCATTTAACGACGATTTATAATTTGCAGTGTTTTGCATATTTTTTTCGTTTCTGTGGAAAGAAGATAATGAAATATAAATTACGAAATAGCTCTTTTGTAATTCATACAACACAACGGGACGTCTAAGATTAAAAAAAAAATAGAATATGAAGTTAGACGTTGAAGGTAGATTAAAGTGGTTAGTGGAGTACATTATGGCCACGGAAAGTAGTCGCATAGACGGCGGGGATGACTAGCCTAGAGGCTGCCTCCTTTCTGCTTATTTTTATATTCTCTTTCGTCCTCCTATGACTTATATTAACTGGAACAAAGCGCTCGTCTTTCACGAATTTTATCACGTAGTTGTCATTATCAGCATCTCTGTGAATTGAGTGGTTAGACGACGGAATAAGAATAGAGTATAGAGCGGTGCGCTATACGGGAAAGCGTAATGTCTTGATGACTACTTAGACGGATCGATAAATGTAATTTGTTTCTGCGGTCTCATTACAATTGTTAGCTTATTTAACGACCACTTTTCTTTTGCAGGGATTATGTACAGTTGAATGTGATAGCAATATTATTGGGAATTGAAAACCGTACGGTAGTATTTTTTAAAATACCGTCGTGGCCTGAATGTATTGAGGACAATTACGTGTGTTAAAGATGCGAAACTTAGGCTTTTACAGCGGTGCGGTTGATTTTTCCGTTTTTCTGGGCTGTTGCGTTGCATCGTTGGGCGATTTGTGTCCAACAATTCGCCCATATTTCCTGCTTACTTTATCCTCCATAGTTCAATGATCGTCAAAATATATCGGCGAAAAGTGCAGAGTCACAGATTTCGTTTATATCCGAGATTACTTAAGGTATACCAGATTCTTCACGGTGAGGATTGTTCAATCCTCAATCTGGCGGACCGCCTGTTTTTGAGTGTCAGTGATTAGCTATTCATATTTCATTTGTCTTTCATGTCAGAAGGCCTTTCTCATCTCCCGCAATTACGAAAGCATCGTGCGTGATTAGAAGGGAACGTTTTCTGGAGACCTGCTTATGAGAAATGTTAGTAATATTTTCTTACTTATGACAAGGAAGTAGTTTTATGAAATCACGATGTTGTCTGTCGTATGTCATTTCCTGCGACTCCGAAACCAAGTACCGGAAGCCATATTCTCGAAATTTGGTATGCATATTACATCATTGGCAGTCACTCCATTCTCAGCACGTAAAATTCCTTACAAACTATGCCAACAACATGGTTGACATACGAACGTGTGAGAATAGAGCGACACTATATTTGCAAAATTTGCAATCCTGAAGTCGTGTATAGGCTTAGTTGTTCTATTATTTCTTTTTAAAAAGACACAAGCGTGCTCAATGTAATTTCTTTGGTCGAGTGTTACCTTCAGTTAACGCCCCCTCTTAGCAGAGCTACCATCGTACACCGTGTTGTCCAGAGAAGAGATGCTTGTTTCTGATGCTTTTCTAGGATTTGTAGACTGTCCGTGGTTTGTGTGAGGAGTTTACTAGTGTAAAAATGCCCTGCATCCATCCATTACACTTACATAAAGGACAGTGGTGTGTGTCGGCGCCGATCTTGTGTAGGTGTGCTTGGAAATCATTGTCTAAAAGCAGCCACTGCGATTTGTTTGGTAGGTTGGGCTGTACGGCGAGACTTTCCAGTAGTTTGTCTATAATGATACGTGGTGGCCTTGGAGGCATTTCTCCACTACCGTGTCCATGCTGCTTTCTGCGGAAGCTAGCGTCACTTTGACGTCTGTGGCTGTGTATTTCCCGTCTTTGCCAGAGATTCAGCCGTCTCAGTACCATGTTGGGATACATGGCTGAGATTCAACTGGCGGCAGGCCGTCCATCGGTCACCAGCCAGCCGGGAGTGCCTCTCGGTAGCAAGGATACTCTCAATTCATCAGTGTGTCAGTGCCTAAGGTGTGGATGAAGGTGTTTCGTCGATCGAGGTGCTCACGGAGCTGGCGAATGGCTTCCTTCACTGCAGCTATTTTTGTCAGAGTACAAACATGGTGATTGTGTGAGATCTATTGATACTTTTGGTCTGATGGCGGTTTGAACCATAGTTGTACAATCTGGTACAGTAATAGGCCATAAATGTACTAAACATTTTGTACGAAATATTATTTGTAAGTCAACAATTACGCATATGGTGACACTAGGGAGCTCTCCCTGTGCACACCATCAAGGCGTATTAGGGAGTGGATTTATGGCTTCACCCGTTCTTAAACTCGGCATCAGATGAGGTTAAACGTTCAATGTCGCGCCACCAGGCACTTTACCGCTGGAGAAAGGGTCCTCGCTACCTGTTGAGTAGCTGGCTGAGTGGTCCAAACACCAGTTTGGAAGTTTTGAAGAACAGAAATATTTTTTTGTTCCTCCCGGGAATCGAACCAAGACTTCTTAGTCGTCCTGCCCATAACCTAGTCGCTATACAGACTGCGCTATCCAGGCAGTTAATAATGATAATAATAATAATATAAATGAAGACTTTTAATTTAACAAATGAAAGTATTCTAATTCGAATAGCATTGGTTCTTCGATCACGTGGCCTTCTTCTACCTCATGAGCCGATTATAAATTTGTGTTGCCGAAGTAAACTATATTAACACCGGCTTTTTATCATGAAAAGTACTTCAGAAGTAAACTAGGTTTTGCGAGTTCTGTTCGAATTTCCTTGTTATTGACAGAGGTGGAATTATAATTGCCAGTTATGACGTCAACAGCCGGATTGCTGTCCACAACGTGAAGGTGCATCACGAATGCCGCTGCCCGGTTTGCAACCGGCGGGCCGGAAGGAACGTGGCGGAATGCTGGCTAGAGTCAGACATGTTGACGTCACAAACAGCGATCAGAAATAGCGTGGAGCCACGACACGTTCGTTCTTCGTACGTGAGTTGACCTATTTGGCAACCACGTATACTTGTTTTTCCATTTAACTTTATCTTCTTTTATTCCTTTCCGGTTCTCTTTACGAACGAAGCTATTGTACAATCGTAAAGGTGATTCGGACTTACAGAGACCTGCTTGATCTACTTTTCAATGTGTTATGTGGAGGCATCCTTTTCCGTGTGGAGCGCGCACGGCTGCACTGCATCGTCATAATCTTCTTCTTCTTCTTCTTCTTCTTCTTCTTCTTCAATGGATTATATCATCTTCCAGCCTCAGTTCAGAACTATACTCCATTCTGAAGCAGAGAATGATCGGATATCCAGTAGCACTCTTCATACGAATGATCAACTCTGCGGAAAACAAAATACAGAAAGAAACGGAACTGTAACCCGGATCCCATTTCCTTTTGTTCGAAATTTCAACCAGTGACAGTTTTCACCCCATTTATTTATTTATTTGCGTTTTTTTAACGACCTTACCAGTAATTCTGAATGTATAACGCTTAATGGTAAGATGACTAATCAGTAATGAACATGAGAGGTTTTGGAAGGAAGCGATTTATTTGCATTTGAGGTATATTATTTCATTTCTTTGGAGGGACTGAGGAAAATAATGAAAGACGAAGTTAGGTTGTCGTGACTTCATTAACAATGGCATGCTAAACGTAACAACGGGGTGCAGAATATTAATAGCATATTACGCAACAAAGTAAAAATGTCTTTTAGCTATCTGCATTTCTGCGAGATTCCTGAATTTCAAATATAAATATTTTCTACAAATTACGCTGCGTAATTTACACTGTAAATTAACGAATGTTTGCAACTCTTACGACACGATGGGGGAGGCTTCTTTCACTGACTTTGTCTAAATGAAGCACAGTTGCAAGTCTTGCTAAATCAGCGTTCTGTGTGGAGCATGAAATGGTTTAATGCAACATCTTATTCTGTGAAATCCATTTCCAGTTCTTTATACTGGAACACTTTCTTCTGTTTTATTTATTATTGAGAGATTAAGTTGTACTCCAACGTAAAATATCAGGTAAAATAGCTTTATGTTTTATTGCAATTCTTGGGCCATTAAAAAAAATTTATTTTTTATGCTTTACTGCCTAAAACGTATTTACAATAAATTCTTAGACCTGAAGAAGAAAAGAAACATATTCTCGAAAAAAAAAACCATCAACTGTGTGGCTTAATGTGTTAGCTTTTGTTACATATACAAAAATAAAAATTACACAGCGTGAATATGCAGCCGTTTTTGTAAGCATCTTACTCAAATTGTGTCGAATTAACACAAGATGGAAATGGTCCCTCTTCTCATCCTTTCTCATGTTTCAGTTTGTAATGTACAGAATAAATTTCGATTAAGTTTTATGTCGTTTGGTCTATAATAATATTTTAAGGCCTTTTTAATTAGATTCTAGTCTTCCGAATATGCCTCTGCCTTTTGCAACTTAAAGCGAAAATAATTGAAATATAAACAACCATCTCATAAACAAACTGGTAAGCTTGTATGGCATTGGCTGTGTAACGCATCAAGATTTGATAATATTTTCTTCAAATAAGTCAGGTACGTATGTCTGTGGTAAATATTTCACAAACTAAGTCGTTTCCGTTGTAACGAGATATTTATATTCTTGTGAGACCCCGCGTTAGAGAGAATCGCCTAATAAGATTAGGGTCCCTAAAAAAATTTGACCCGTCATCAATATTTTCATTTTCACACGGGTCTCTTAAATCGCACAATAGCCCACACACGCATGCAGAAGTTCGCCATACACAAAAGTCATGCAGCTATTTATCAATCGCCTTATAGTTAACTTGTGTTAACGAAACACGCGTAGTAGCAAAACTGACTCTAGTAGGAGCATTATTTCTGGCTCTTTGCAGAGTGGTATGCCTAGATCCCTTCCTTTGTGCGGCTAACTTCACAGAATTGGCTTGGCTTTTACCATAATTCATACGTAGGCCTGCCAGCAATGCATGAACTTTGGGGCCAAATGCGCCTGAAAAATGGCACTCTTTTACTTTCATGCAAACGGTAATGACAGCAAGACGGTTGCGTTGAGTTATGCAGTGGGAGCGCCGTAAATGCAACTTGCATCAGATCCTGCAAGGATTTAGACGTGTGATGATGCATGTGAAAAAAAAAATATAGCTTCTCTAACGGTTATTTTTATAAGGTAAGATAACATTAATGTGGTCGTGCAAAAAATTTCTTTATATGTTGTTTTTATGACGATAACTAATGAAACAATGCCGCTAGATACTTGAAATATCGCGCGGAAATATATCATAAACATGTCTAATAATCATACATTAACTACTATTTGCATTTTTTTTAATGTTTTGCTGAACGTGCATCTCAGTATAATTTATCTTAGTAATTAACCAACTTGAGGCACAAAATTTTGTTTTACGATAAATTTATTTCATGCCTCTACATGTTTCGAGCACTATGTGCTCATCATCAGGAGGTCAAAATTGTATTATACAGCCTCTGGTATCATCACACCTATAGGTGGCCGTCCCGTGCACAGGTTGAGAGAGGACTGAGAGGCATGAAATAAACTTAATGTAAAACAAAATTTTGTGCATCGAGTTGGTTAATTACTAAGATAAATATTATTTGCATGTAGAAAATTACAAACATGGAAACTGTGCAAAACTTTGGGATTATGTCCTACAAATTTAACGAAAGACGAATCTTTAAATAAGGCATAAGATCTATATAAGAACAAAACAAATTCAAGTAAGAATGCTACCAACAGAATAGTAGATCTGCTGGAGTTTAAATCTGCCCAACAAGCACGTAGAAATAATGGATTCAAACAAGAACTCCCAGTATATCTCATACGATTATACCGGGGTGCTGATAAATCCTTAGCCCGACCAAGAAGGAAACAATCTCGGAAGCATGTCAGAGACGCGCGCGATTTCAACAAAATCGAGACGCGAGCTGTCATCAAGTTTCTTTTCCTGCAAGGCAAGGCGCCGAAGGAAATTCACGCCCTTCTGACAGAAACACTAGCTTGTTTCCTTCCTGGTCGGACTAAGGGCTTATCAGCACCCCTGTATGAAGAAAACTTTAAATGGATACTCTACACGGGATAAAGTTATCTTATGAAATTAGTTGAGTTAAATACATCATACATTAGACAAGTTAGGTACCCATGATACTTGTGATGTAGGTGAAATTTTGTTTATTTTTTCGCTTTTATATTTTAGCATTTAATTGTGGTTCGTTTTAATCTGTCTCGTTTTTGGGAGAACACACGGCATAAATCAAATATTCTGGAGCTACTGACACCAGGTCATTTCTGAATTTATTATGCTTCTGCTTTTTTTTAGTGTTACGACCTTCATAATAGAATAGTTGTGAAAGGTAACGGAAGTTTTTGGGTATGTTGGAAACGAATGTAATGTAGCTTGTGCGATAAATTAAAGTAATCAGGATGCCATAAAGCAAGAGTGCACAATTTTCGGGGGGCCAGGTCACCGGATCAACAAAATGTGTATACGGCGGCTTCTGATATTTTCTTTACTTTCGTACATATGTGTGTATAAATCGCATGCACCGAGCAGACAGCGCCAGATAACCTTGAGGTTTGCAGGTCACTCCAGAAATGTGAGTCCTCAGTATGGAACTTGCTTTCTGTCAAATTTGTAGCGCCAAATATTTGGAGGTGACATCAAATTTTTTTTTTTGAGGAAAATTTGGGTAGCCCTGCCATAAGCTTTGCATGTGCTACGCTAATGTTTCATTCGTGCGCCATTGGCTGTCAAAGACGGAAGGACGTACATATATATGTAGGTATATGTACGTGGCTTGGTGAAGTGATCGTAGATATGTTGGTCCTCGTCATTAAGTTGATAGGGAATCATGGCCGACCCAAGCTTTACTTTTAATATTCTATTCTTTTTCGCAGAAATACTATGGACTGAATTACCAGGAAAACTCACAGAAGAACACATGACACAATATAACCTTCCATTTTTATCCAGGGTGTAAGCTGATGAACAGCAACCCCAAAAATGGGAGTACTTTTCTATCCAGTATCCCCTCGTTTCCGAAAGAGCGTTGCTTTGTGGAATATTCCCAGTTTTCGACAGTTTATTATCTGATAAGAGTAATATATTGATGAATATTGGTATAGGGCGTTGGTAGAATGATACTGGCAAGGAAAGACGGAAGTACACGGAGAGAAATCTGTCCGGATATCACTTTGTCCACCAAAAACCTCATATGAATTGCTGGTCCGGGTTAGAAGCCGGGCCTCCGCTCTGGGAGGCTGCCGACTAACCGCCTGAGGCATGGCATGGCCTCTCACGTTGGAGGATCGTAATTGTTGTTAGAAAGGATAATATTAAACTGTAACTTTAAGATAGTTAAAATGGTTCAAGCTTTTGAACAAGATTTATTTGGACCAAGAAAGGAGCATGTAATGAATAGTCAGTGTTTACAAAATGCGGGGGGGGGGGTTGTAGGGGGTGGGGAGGATAACTTCTTAACTACCTGAATGAATATTACCTTTTCAAAGCAGTGTCAGGTAGTTCTTGTGTATGTGACTGTTGTCTTAACAACAATATAATTTAAGGTAGCACTTTTGGAAATGGTGAAGCGGGGACAGCTATTTCTTTTTAAGGAAATTACTTGGAAAGGCCTCAATGGTAGTATGATTTTGGACGTTGGGGTGTCAGATATGTCTCTTCTTTTTGATAGGAGCTATCCCGTTGTATATTGCAATAATATAATCATTTATTCCAGTCAATAACACAACAATATATATAGTGATCAATATTAAAATTTCGGCGACATGTTTCGGTTTAAAGGAACCATCATCAGGCCAAATATGAATGTACCAGGACTGTGTTTGAATATTTGGCCTGATGGTGGTTCCTTTAAACCGAAACATGTCGCCGGAAATTTTAATATTGATCACTATATATATTGTTCTGTTATTGACTGGAATAAGTTATGATATGTCTTATGTTTAGGCAATATGCTACTGTTACGTGGAGAAACAGAGGAGATCGTGAAAATTCTCAACCAGGATATACAGTTTTCATTCCGGGAATCGAAACCCCAGCTTCCTGAATAAAAAACAATAATTTATAAAACCGAGCAACACTTGAATCAGATAAGTTGCAATCATTCCTTTCCAATTTCTATTCCTTATCCTCTGTTTTAATCTTCCGAGTTAAAATAAGCAAAAATGCTAAGTTAACAAATGACTGCCTTGCTGTACCCAGACGAAGAATGAGTAGAGTCATCCCTATATTCGCCGTAAGAGTCCGTGTCGCTGTGTTATAGTACCAAACCTGCTCTAGAAAATTGACGGTACATTGCAGTGTGTTCTAAAATATGTTGTGTGATCCTATCATGGCAACTGTCTACCTTCAGCTGAAGGAGAATGTAATACAGCGTCGGCCGGCAAGGACCTAAATATTCAGTTAGTGCTGTAAGAGTCATAACTATTTTTGCAGTAACTTAAGTTCTTAACTTACAGTAATTGTATTTAAGCTCGGCCGTATGACACGATTCCTCTTGAAATAATAGCTTTCTTGAGAAACTATTATCAGCTTGGCCTGTGGTTTGAAAATACGGGGCGTTAAACAAACTTGTATTTTCCTGTCGATATATTTTGTTCTTCCAAAGTTTGTCGTTTAGGACTGGGAAGTTAATTAGGCAGGAGGAAAAGTGTACGACTTGCAATAACAGTTCGGTTTTATTATTGTGGAGTTTTGATAAAATAACAATTATTTTTGTTAATGATAGGCGGGGGGGGGGGGGGGAAAAAACTTCCAAAAATTTGGCGGTGCACTTAAAATTTAAATTGTTTTTAAAAAAGTACCGCGAGGGCGAAAAAGGTAAAGAGATACCCTTTTAGGCCCTGACA
>Ga0131853_10012807_pt1 | contig 15367 bp, 7 predicted proteins | sample TergutLab28metaG_FD_92764 | JGI IMG/M metagenome (GOLD analysis project Ga0131853, IMG submission 92764) | Labiotermes labralis P1 segment gut microbial communities from Petit-Saut dam, French Guiana - Lab288 P1 (version 2) (version 2) | ecosystem: Host-associated > Arthropoda: Insects >...
AGTGTTGCAGCTATTCTGTTGTTACTATTCATGGTGCTTATATCGTTAGTTTCAGTGTTGAATCTATTGTATTTTTACATTAGTACTTTCCGAAGTATGTGTGCAGTGCCCAATGTGGCTGTTTTCTGGAGTTCCTTGACTTCATGTTTTCCTGGTATGTTGCTCACGTATTTTCTGAATGACTTTGAAATAGTCCCAGTCGCCCCAGTTATTACTGGTAAAACCTATCTCTATTGTAAGGTCTTTATATTTTAGAATCTTCTCGACTTCTTTTTTAACCACATTTCTGTGTCCTGAGATTGCATCATCTATTAACATACATGTTCCCTTTTCATTATCACGGATTATAATGTCCGGTTTGTTGTTGGGGATAGTTCTGTCAGTTTGTATTGGTTGGTTCCACAATATGGCTACCTTGCCTCCTTGACTAGTTTCTACTGATTTTGGCAAATGTTCATACCAACGTTTTTTGTCAAATTGTACCCCTGTTTCCTTGCATATGTTGAAGTGCAGTTATGCACACACTCTATCATGTCTTTAAATTTTTTTTTTTCAGTTTTTCACCGTGCATATTCACATATATTCACGAACACATGCACACTTTTTAAATGACACTATAAAACTTTAATTTGTTAAAATAGTTAAAATCTCCGACATGTTTCGGTTTATATTTAAACCATCCTCAGGGAGCTATTAGTACATGCTAAAGTTACTTATATCACTTGTTGCTATGATGGTATTGTGGTAGCATGTCGTTCCTTGTTTGTGATGGGTTCGGAAGTTGTAATTACTCTTCTCCTTGCTTTACTGTGTCTGAGCGTGTGCTGTTTGGTATGATTCTTGTTATGTTATTATTATTATTATTATTAATGTACGACCCACTCTCGGACGAGGCCTGTATTTTAACAAGTCAATCCTCCAAGTCCTTTCCTATTATATCGTTTGATTTTGTACATCGTGAAACGTCGTTGGACGTTTTAGTCCTTCTCGATTTGCAGGAAGTCTCTTTTACTCCTTACTCTTAATGTTTACATAACTATTGTTCTCGTGCGAACATTTTTTGGGTGTCCCTTTCTCTTGTTTTCATATCCTCGTCTTGATTTTGTCTTCCAAGTCTGTTTTTGCAGTGGTGTGTGTTGCTGCAGTTGTTTTCTTTAGTACGTCTGCGCATTGTTGTAGCAGTACAGTTCAGTTTTATATGATACGTGCTGAGCTGTGGATTTACTTTATTGTTAGCATCTGGGTGCAGCAGATAGTATTCCTTCCCTACTCTCTGCTGTCGGAAACACCTATGTACATGTTACACCGCATGCTGTAAAGTATTCCGGTTAGACATTCCAGAACGTCGTTTTTAGGCGCGTTTGCAAAATTGCGAAAGAGACAATTAGCGTCCTTATATCCGTCTGTCCGTACGTCTGTCTGCATGGAACAACTCTGCTCCCACTGGCCGGATTTTCGTAAAATTTGGTATTTGAGTATTTTTCGAAAGTCTGTCGAGAATATTAGTTTCATGAAAATCTGGCAAGAATAACGGGTACTCAACACTAAGCCAAACATATATTTATGATCATATCTCTCTCATTTCTTCGTAAACTGAGATGCGTTTTAGGCAAAATTGTAGAGAAAATGAAAACACGTATTTTGTGTTCAATAACGGTTGTTTTCCATCAGAAATCCTTTATGAGATAATGTTGAAAAACATTGTAGAGCGGGGCAGGTCAGAGATGACATTACAACGCATACGCACTGCATGGCGGAAAACCAAGGCTACAAACACACACTCAGGATATGTAATACTTATGCTTTTCCACTGAGACAATGGTTGCACGAACACACCTCAATGTTACGTTTATACCTACATTGCCTGTCCTGCTCGATGTTCATTGCATGAAACAAATCGGTTTCGTATGGTCATGGTTTTCCGTTGATAAATTTACATGAAGTCGCGTTTAGGATATCAGATCGAAATTGGACAGCGTGTTAGTGTTGACGTAAACGTTCTTTCTTAACTTCCGTTGCAACATTGGAAAATTTTTCGTGATCGTCTGATACCTTGGCCGCATGTTTACATTCTTTGGCGAGCAGACGTGTTTTATATCTTTAAACCACATGGCAAAGGCCCGCTTGAAAATGTATGTGACAATTTAAATTCGTAGTCTGGAGTATTGGCCTCGTTCCAAGATTTTCATTAACCGGAGGCTGTTATGACGGACGATACATGTTGTGCGCGTGAAAGAAAAAGTTCATGCTTGCAGAATTTTGTGGGGAAGCGGTGTCCTGTAAGAAGAAGAAAGAAAGAAAGAAGGAAATAGGATAATGTAGACAGGTTTGCACCAGTTTTACACAAATGTAGGGTCCTGCTCAAGACTGTTGCCCCAGAAGCGTGACGTTAAGAAAGTTCTATACAGACGACGCACAGATATTAATGAAAAATTTATTTGCTTCGTCGACGTCGCCTCTGGGTTTGTGCACCTCTGTAAACAAAAAAAAAAGTAATTTTTTCCCTAGAACAGGCGAAAAAGGCCCAGAGGGGGTTGGGGTATACCTCTACTCCTTCTTTAACCTCGATGTTAGATGGGCTGGGCGGTCAGCGCCACGCTACGGCCGCTTGACCAGCGGGGAACGAGATCCGGCCCTCTTGTATGTATATGCATCTTGGGTAAGGGAAGAAGAAATGCATAAATCTGCTGCTTCATCGGACTCGTTGGTGAGCGTTACTGTTGCTAATTCTGTAAGCAGAGGTTTTATGAAACTTAGCTGGGGTTTTCAGGCGATTAATTTACTATGTTTCACTAACACGAAAAGGAATTTATAGAGCTGTTATGTTGATGCATTGGGTATGCACGTTACATAACGTTTGGCAGCGTTTCACAGAATGGAATGCGCACCGTCGGTGACCTTCTCTTTAGAGTATTCTGTATTTCGTAAAAATGTCCGAGGGCTTAATATTAATAGGCACTCTCCATACATGATTTAACTTCTTTGTGCTTATCGATTGGTTTCTAATGGTGACCGAACGATAGATTTTCGCGACCTTGAATGTGACTACAATTCATTTGTTATCAGTACCTTCATAAAACTGTAACATCCCTTCCACCCGTTGTGTATGCAGCGTAGCATTGCTTGCTGGTTGCCTTTCAATTTTACACGGTGTGGTTGTTGCCCGTTTTGTATACCGCATTAGGCTACTATCCTCAGATACTCGTGTAATTTGAAATGGAAATGCATTCACTTTAAATCATGTAACACTGTTTGTATGTGGAGAAAATTCGGTATGGTTTTGGATTACAAACTTTCTTACGTATTCTTACTGGAAGCTTGTAAAAAGAATCCGTCCTTTGTTTACAAGCTGTTATCCATTGACCAGGAGGTTTTGAGGGCCGCAGAGCCAAATTGGACGTTTTGGTAAAAAAGGAAAATTTCTTACACTTGCTTGGAATCAGGCGACGACTTTTCTGTCAGAGGAAGACAGCGCACGATCTCAACCCAGCAACTGTGACCGGCGCTTAGACAGTGGTAAGAAGACATCAATATGCGTCTGAAGTAAATAGGGTTTGAGGATGTTGTCTGGTTTAGAGTGGCGCAGGGGAGTGTGGAGTGGCGGGAGTTTTTCGTGATTCATAAAATGGGCGCATTTCTTGACTAGCTTACCACCGACTACTTTTTCATAAATTGCCGGGAAGTTTTTAAGTTCTGCCGCGAAATTGGGTCGAAATGTTTGGAGAAAATCACGAAATTTCTCAGCTCCTCTCGTGTGACTGTCAGATAAATATCAGATCCGCGAATCCGAAAGAATGGAAAAGTTAGAATGTATCTGCGTAACGTGGTCGGCAGTTGAAATGGGGTCACCCTGAGCATAAGACAGTTCTGTTTCACTCCGTAAAATATACAGTGAGTGACTTTTCCTGCCCGTGGAGGGGTGCTTGACTGGTTCATTCGACAAAACAAAGTATGACCGGGTCCGTTCGTTGCCATTGATCTGATGTGGATTAATGCTTAGACTGTAGTTATTCCGTTTTTAGCTGCCCACATGCATTACGTACCGTGTGCTTGCGACACATGAAGTGAATACATTATATTTCCACACTTCCTATTGGTTAGTGTAACACACTGGGCATTTGAATCTCGTTTTCTGCAAGTAAATTAACAATTCCTGCGACTTCTTGAATAGGACAATCTGTTATACCCTGCAGATGTATGAAAAAATTCTGTTGTGGGGCGGTGGTAGTAGAATCAAAAGTCGCAACACTGCGCAAGGATCGCGTGTGGCAAATGTACGAATGCAAACGGAACACTTCGTCACTGCCCGAGTTGTGATTTGAAGTGGAATAAACTCACACATTTTGTTTTGTTTTTTGGCATGTTGAACTTTTAATAGGTTTGTTAGAGGATGGCCCCGAACTTCAATGATTTTGTGTCGATCTCTCCCATGTCGCATCGTTTACCCTATCCACTACCAAACAGCAATATTTATAACTTTGATATTCTCAATCCCGTTGTGTTGAGGTAAACTCAGTTAGGAAATAAGGGGCCGTGTGACACAACATATATCAACACTCTACTGTAGAACGGTGGGCTGCATATTTGGGCCATATCAGTCGGTCATCATCAGGCCATGGTGTTATAAGGAAAATGCATCTGCTGTAATGTGGGCCGGGTAGCGTAGTCAGTATAGCGAGTGGCTACGGGTTGGACGGTCCGGGGATCGAATCCCCCTGTAGGCGAGATTTTCCGCACCTGTCCAGACCGACCCTGGGGCCCATCCAGCCTCCTGTACAATGGGTACCGGGTCTTTCCCGGAGGTAAAGAGCGGCCGGGGCGTGACGCTGACCTCTTACCCCATTCTAGTGCCGTGGTCAAGAAACAGTAGAGATGTACCTCTACTCCCACTATGGGCCGTACGGCCTGTACAGAACCTCAGTGCCTGTACAAGGGTGCCTTTACCTTTTTACATATCTGCTCTAATACTGTAATTACCTATGGTGGGTTGAGATTTCAACCCATTCCAAAAGTTTCGATAATGTGTTAACTTCTAGCATTGGGTTTGGAGGTCCGTTTTAAATACGGCTGGAGTGCTCTTGCGGATGGCGTGCGTTGTGATACGTGTAATGGGAGGCGTCCGCGGAACATTCTATTTATTAAATCGAAAAAAAAAACAGTCGTTTTGGCGAGAAAGTTTAAATACAATAAATTAACCTAATGGGTAAATGTGAAGTAGTATATAAGTGGAGCTACTTGATGGCATGACTCGTTATGCCTTCTCTCTCCGAGAGCATCGGCCGATTTGAGGAAAAGTAAGTCGAGAAGAAAAGTCTTCTTGTGCGTTGCTGTTATTACCAAGCTGACCGTAGTCTGCTCAAAATCATCGTCCGGCCTGCATATTGAAGCTGTAACAGTCTGTCGTGACTTCTGTGATGCTTCGGTATGAACTGCGTGCCACTGGATATCATTACTTTTGCTACTTTGTGACCAAGTGTGACGTTACGAAAGTAAGGGCCGTTGGATATTGTTTCGAACCAAGACTACCAACACCGTTGAAACTACTAACACATTTCTGTACAGTGTCTTTATGATAAGAGGTGCGTCAATTTGTACCGTAAGAATTTAAAAACAGCAGGTCTCCGAAGAACGTAGCTCAGTTGGTAATTCTTCTGACTTGTATTCAAGAATTCGAGATTTGCCTCGTTTTCTGTACCACCTCCAGGTGAATTTGGGAAAAATATTTTAAAATAGGCCACGATCGCTTCCACCAATTGTTTTAAAGTTCACTGAATGCGGTCCTTTGCTCATCCCATTCCCTTTCGTATGATTGCTATATTCGATACAAAATCGTTAAGTAACTGGTTCGTTTAATTAATACCGACTACGAGAAAGCGGTCATTCACATAAAATGTGACACTCGACATGCGTGATTTCAGACTTCTGCCGCGAAGTATAGAAGAACTGCGCTTTTCTGTCTTTTTGCACAGCGAGTAGTGGTAATTCCTTACTGGCTTTTCGGGACAACCCATAGGTCCCACTTTCATTTACCACTACTCGCTGCGTAATAATCCAGAAGAGTGCAGTTCTCGTGACGTGATGCCTGTATAGGACTTTAACGCATTTATGGAACATTGTATGTGCGTTTTTCGCTGTGTGACGCGAAAGAGTTTTAAGTTTGTGGGGTTAGCTTTACTGAGCTTTCATACCAAGACTTTATTTATTTGATTGCAGAGAAATGAATCAGTAATGTATGTTTTAAGTATGGAGTTAGAGATAAATGTCAAGACTCGGTTTTAAACCTTTGGCTTCCGAAATATACCTTGCCAACAGCGCATGTATCTGACACATGTTTACAATATATCTTTTCGTTCTCCGTAAGTTTGAGTGAAATAAACACGTATAAAATCAATTACGAAGGTTCGGTTATGCGACACTTTTTTCCCTTAAAGTGGAAAAGATTTTGACCTCTATTCTTCATTTTCTGACATATTTCGCATTTAGGCCTGCTGTTGCTTGTTTGTTGTGATGAAAATTGACGTGACCAAATTCATGGAACCGAGTGAAGGAAAGTGAGGAGAGAAATGGAATAACTTCTAACGCTTTACCTTTCTTGGAAGAAGCAATCTGCAAGGATCGGACGAAATATTAGTGTGTATCGATAATTAATGCCAGGCAATTTCTCTGTGCCTCCATTTTGCCATACTACTTGCTAAACACAAGGTGTTTCAGAAACGAAGCTGTGGTATGGAGGGACGAAAGGGTATAGTTATTTCCGCTCCTTACCCATAATTTGCATCCCTTCTTTGGGTGGTAAACAGTAGAAGTGGTATATTTATCCCTTAAATTGAAGTCATTTGTTTATACGTACGTACGTATGTACGTATGTATTATGTTGCGTGTGTGTGTGTGTGTATTGATGTATATATTATGTATCTATATGTGTATTTGTGTGTGTGTGTATGTACACTCATGTATGTGCATGTGTTACGTATGCACTAATATATGTGTGTGTGTTTAGGGTATGTATGCATGTATGTATGTGTGTTTATGCATGCATTATGTGTAGGTGGGCAGGTAGGTGCATGCGAGTATATGTATGTTTAATCTCTCAGTCGCTGCTTTCCTTAGCTTGTATAGAATGCTGTGATATTTTGTTTCCAAGTGGAAGTAATTTCTTGGCTCAGACCTTATACAGCGCGGCAGGTATGTACCGACAGCTAGTACTGTCAGGGTGTCTGTGCTGATGACCTGGCCATGTACGCACCAGGTGCTAACAGATCTTTCGTACATGTCCACTAGACAGCAGAGCGTCAGTTCAGAAGACAGTAAGTGTCTTGATGAGATTTGTTATGTAGTTTTGTTTACAGAATTTTGCTTTCACTATAATCCTGTACTTGTACTCTGCACGGTACTCAACAGCATCCCTGTACAATCTTTTTCAAATGAAACCAACTAGGTGCACACTACTTCTTAGTATATTTATTTCAACTTCTCTACATGTTTCGGGCAACTATGCGCCCATCATCAGGTGAACTTACTGTATCTATGCGACACTGGCATTTTTCACTATGTATAGGTGGCTGTCTGGTCTGCTGGTTAGTCATGAGAGCCTCATCCCAACCAGCAGACCAGACAGCCACCTATACAGATTGAAAAATACCATTGTCGAATAGATACAGTAAGTATGATGGGCGCATAGTTGCCCGAAACATGTAGAGAAGTTGAAATAAGTATACTAAGAAGTAGTGTGCACCTCTGAAATATATATATATATATACACATACACGCACGCACACACACACACATGTACATGCACATGTGTACTACATGCGCACTCAACAGGTTTTAAGAGACCTACTCTTCCTCTGGTTCACGACGATTAGAAATGTGTTGGTGTTTCGTCGTTAATTTTCTGTTCCGCTCTCTGTATCTGTATGTAGAAAAAATAATTATGTGTTTTATACAGTTTTGTAATATAAAGTAGCAAATATATACATACTGTAACAATTCTGGCGCCCTCGCTGCCTTTCCTTTAGTTATATGGTAATAAATAAAATTTCCATTTTAATAAAATAATGTAGGAACACGTTCAATTACGTTTTAATGAACTCATTTATATACATATGGGTCTATAAAATGAGGCTGAAGGAAACTGCTTATAATGTTTATCGAGAATAAAGCGGCTGAGGTAATTGTCGTGTGTGTTGATTATTGAATTTGTCAATACTGGAATATTTGCCATAGTTCTAAAATGAGCCCTCCCCGTTGTGTGTATATAAACAATAGGTGTGGGTATCAGTCAATAACACAACAATATCTAAAAAGATGTTTAATAAAGGATGAAGTAAACTACATGTTTCGGCCTAATGTGGCTACCATCAGGTTTACATCCGAAATTCGGATGAAAAGCTGATGATGGCCACCTTAGGCCGAAACATGTAGTTTACTTCATCCTTTATTAAACATCTTTTCAGATATTGTTGTGTTATTGACTGATACCCACACCTATTGTTTATATTTGCCATAGCGTATCAGTTCTAGGGTTTTCACCTTCTGTTCTTTATTTTCTCTAAAACCGTTTAACAATCTAGCAGAAAATGTTTGGAAGTCGTGTCCTCGCTACTGCAGGATACAGAATTATAGCGAAGGCGTCCTTTGCATGTTTTTTGAAGTTTACTTATGGGTGGGAATAGTGACATTCCGATTGGTTGCGAATTGCCCTATGTAATTTAAAAATGTAGGCTATATGCATAATGTTTGGGGACTGCGGTAGCGCAGTGGTTTGGGTGCTGTGCTACAAATCGGAAGTTCGCTGGTTTGATTCCAGCTGGTGTCAGTGGACTTTTCATTGACATAAACTCCTTCCGATCGCACTGGAAATGAGTACCAGGAGTATTTCCTGGGGGGGGGGGGTAAAGACGGCCGGTGCGTAAGGCTGACAACCTACCACCGTCTCCTGTGCCGTTGTCACGAAATCTGGGAACCTTATCTGCCTGGAACCCTCCGGGCCTATCCAGACCTGTAATGGGACTGCTTTGCTTTATCTTTATATGCATAAGGTTTATGGGATACACTCAAGAAACTATTTATTTCTTAGCGTAATATGGTGTGCCTTTGTTATGAAGAACGCATTTACCCGACAGCTGTTAGTGGAAGTGCCCCGTGTGTAAATTCACCAAAATTTGTGAAACGGTTTTGTTTTGTTCTCCAGTACAGTGACTAGGCCGCGAGCTGGACGACCGAGACGTCGCGATTCTCCTGTCAGCTTTACGTGTTTTTTTCACTTTTCTGCAGCGTCCAGGGCGGTTCTGGGGCTGTCTCAACCGTATGTTCACTGGGTACCGGGGGATTCCTTCCACAGGCATAAAGCAGCCGCGCACGAACCGACCACCCATCTCTGTCTGGCTCCGAGACTTACAGTGCACTCTTCAGTGTACTTCAGAGCGTGTATTACTGACTTCAACCAGCTTAGAGGTTAGGCGACTTAGATGACATGTTACGCACGCTGATGGTGGCTGGAGCACTTTATTGAGTGTTTCTTGTATTTTACAATCTTGTTGAACCAAATCGCTGCGTGGGTTTTAAGTAGTTTAAGTGTGGCATTTTTAAAGTTGTTAATCATCTTTGCTTGTCGTGCATCAGTTACTTTAAATTTGTCTTTTTTTTCGCAGGAAATTGTTTTTAGAATTAGCTGACTTCCTGTTTATCGTACACATAGTAGTGATATTTAGTGTATCGACTTCAAAATTCAGTGACAGTACTGATAGATGGAGAGATATATACGAGCTTCCCTGCCACGTCCTTTATAAAAGTGCTTCTAGCTTTCAATAGAGACGTCAGCTTTTCACTTATTATTGCTTTTCTGTTAACTTCTCATACATTCGTTTGGCCTACGTCATACCCATATTGAAAAATGTTTGGTGTGTCTCAAACAAGTACGAAACTCAGGCCTACTTGTTTTTAATCACTTTTAGCTTTATGTTCACGTAAAACGTTTTGAAAACGTGGCTGTTGTTATAGTGATGCGGTATTATAATATTTATGTTTGTGATTTGAATACAGTTGGAGATGAGAAAATTGACGCAGTTTTTATTTCCGCATTTCATCCCTTCATATCTGGTAACTTCGACATACTAAAACATGTAATGTAACGCCGAGTGGTACTCTTCCATGTAAGGATCCGCTGTTCATTGGTAGCGTAGCGTAGCTTTGTACATTGCTGCGTACCTTGGACATTCTCCACAACACTGGTATTCGTTTTGCCACTGCGGAAAAATGTGTACAGGCGGAATACGATGAACCCCTACAGCCCTTGCGGGGGTAGTCTTTTCCTAGGTATGTAACATTGTTGGCAACAACTCTATCCCTATCTCAGTATTTAACCAACTTGATGCACAAAATTTGTTTCACAATAAGTTTTATTTCATGCCTCTACATATTTCGAGAACATGTGCTGAGATGCACGGTCAGCAAAACGTCAAAACTCTATCCCTGTTCATACAGTTCTGTATTTGGCCGTAACTGTCTGTTATGTTGAACGTAAACAGCTTCTGTGCCTGCGAGTGTATCAGCGCCCCCAGCAGCTGTTTCGGTATCTGTGTTTACTCGTATGCTTACTGCAGATTATTCCCAAAAGACTATCGTTGATTCCACCTCGCCATTTCATGTTGTCAGCTTGCAGTCTTTGCTTCGTCAGACTTGTGGGAGGCTAAACATCTACCCTTACGGATCGCTGGCATTTTGTCACCTTCTGTCCACAAGTGGACTACATGGCGGTGTGCGCTGATTGGTCATATTTTCAAGGTTCGATTATTTGTGGCTTCATCCCTGAAAGCCACGTCGTCCCATATGTGTCTGTATGTGTATATAGTTGTATAGTTTACCTCTTTTCTCTTTCGACTTGAGACTATGGTATTTCTCTCTTTTCTGAGACTCCGTTTGTTCTACGGTCTTCGTATGTGGCCTGCACGCCGGACCACTTTGTCTTTGTGAAGATCCTGCAGTAAGTGTCTCGTCTTTGCAAGGCAGAGAAGTCAGCCCTCTCGTGCTTGTTGGCTACATGTTGCTGCCCGGAGTCGACACCGCGGTTGCAGCTGCTTGGATGTGTAGTGTGTGATCATCTCTTGGTAATGATGTCCATTCCTCTGGTTTTCCTTCTGCTGTATCATCGTGGCAAGAAAAGTAGACCGATGCACTGGACAAAGTGCCAGTAGTGAAGCGATTCCTTTAGTTTTTGCAGTGAGAAGGTAGTCCGTCCTCCTCATTGTTCACATCCAAGTAACAAATGTGGAGTTGTTGAAAGGCAATCCGGAACCTCTTCGTGCATGCTGTAGTCTAGCCATCCTCTTCTTACGTCCCCTTGTGGAGAGCCCACTTAATGGCGAAGACTGTCATTGCAGTTCATCTACATGGTGCGCCGCGCGACCTCCTCGGAGACGTTATTATATCATTATTAGTACTGTGACATTTCTGAGCGATGTACGAGTTGCCAAGTCTATTTGACGGAAAGAGTTTAATGGGTCTGTATAAATTCATATCTTCATTTTGTTCGTTGTGGTCGCTCTAGACCTCAGTTACAAGCCAATTACAGCCTTACCCTGCTCTCCCGTTTTTTAATGTCCCGTGTTGGTTACCTTTAGTATTTTACCTGCATTATGTATTCGCTTCCCATTTACAATCTGTCAAGTACACGCTTTTGATGCATTTTAACTCGGGTTAAGTAATTTACTTTTAAATTTGAATTTTATATAGGCACAAATAACCCTAGACGCCGAGGCGCTTTTCTATAACCTGCAATAAATACACCTGTATTAAATGTGGTAACAGCTGATGTAATTACCATAGATAAAAACTGATTCTGATGTATGTTCTTTTGCTACTGGAGTTCTGTTTTCCCTTACATGGCAAACTTGTCTGTTTTTTCCCCCAACTATATTGCCATATAGACTGCATCTCTAAGTAAGCTAGGCATAATTATGGGTTAATGTGTATGAAAATTAGAATTTTCAGCCAACTTTTCACAGAAATCCTTCACATGAAACTTCGGCAAATTTTTTGAAACGGTGGGATACACGTAAAGTTCCATTTATGAATTTTTGTAAACAGCGTAATCGGATCAATAAGGGAAGTTTTTATTGCCCGATTTTTTTTTTTTTACTGTTTATGTCCTTTATCTAAAGTCTTCCAGTTTAGGGGTGATTTTACGACACGGATGGACAACTACGTTGACGTCCAATGAAAGAGTTCTTTTTTCTTTGTAAAGGAACACCTAAAAGTGTAAATATGTATCATGCATGCTTTATTTAGCTGTAAACGTTTGATATGCGCGCAGAAATGCTCGTAGGTGTACAGACGGACGGAAGGAGGGGCGATTCTAATAGGCGTTCTGGAATAATGTGAACACTTCTGGTGAGGAAATCTGTTGTAATATCATGTACGCTGATTGGTGGTAAGCAGGCTGTAATGACAACTACGGCGACATCGTGGATGGGCGAGCTTTCCCTTGCTAAGCTTTCCGTGCGTATATCTGGCATGTAGAAGGTATGCGTGATGGGTGAACCAGCACGGTGAATGCTTAACCCTGCAGGTATGTATGCAGCAATTTGAACGAAGTCATCCCGTTTTGTATTGTGGGAAGTCATTCAGCCCCGCAGGAAGTAAAAGCTACACAGGGACAGAAGCCCGCCCACTACTGCACGAAGAAGCCGGCAACCGTCTCACAGAAAAACTAACTAGACAAGACGCAACCGATCCAAGACAGAAAGCAGTAACAGACTACAAAGAACAAGTGGACAGGCACCCCATCCACCGGAAAACTAAGAAACAGGAGAACCAATACAACCACAACGGACGTAACAGCCAGGATCCCAATCAGTGAACAACGGTCCCAGGAAATAGCACGCTAACACACGTCACATACTTGACCCCAATATAGGTACTGTACAATAGTGTAAGATATGTCACGTTATGTACATGTTACGAATTACAGCACAAATTGTGAGGCATCTGGGATCCCAAATGCGCACAGTCACGTAGTAAAGAACTTCATGGTTCTTAGCTTAGCCTGACGATTACTTCTTAAGTCGAAACAATGTAGCTTTAACCTATGCCTTTATTATATAGTTGTGTTGACTGAAATATATATATATATATATATATATATATATAATAAAGATGAATATATGTATGTAGCAATTTATAAGGACGCCCTCTCTTTTATCCACGATATTTTCTGGCAGTGCACGTATTTAGTAACCACGTATACAAGAGTCGTTCTAATCCATTTCAGTTTTAATATCTGTGCTACTGATTAGCTCCGAGCATGGATTAAATTGGCAGACGAACGAATTTACGGGTACTGCAACTTGAGATTGCGCGTTAATTTTTGGAGAAAAAAGTCGCCTTGCATGAAAGCATGACAAAAAAATATTACACGGCAGACGTAGTTCCTTGACTGGGAGCGTTTCACGGGCGTCTAATTGAAAATCGAGCGGATTACGACTGAGGAATCCAGCTCATTATATTCGATATGGAAGTACCGTCAAACGGGAGACTGCTTCAGATGTCCTGTTGGCATTTCATTAAGTTTTGATAAATACAGTTTCCTCTTGTTAATGTGGGCGTTCTATCCCACACTATATATAATTCATTTTCCTTTGTCGGCTTGACAAATTAGGCGAGATATAGAGATATCTTCGTGTAATGAGACCTGTCTGCGTTTCTTAAGGCATTTTCTCCCATCGTGATGTGTTTGTTGGGTTATTGCTTTGCGTAGCAGTGTTGAAGGACTTGATTACACATTTTTGTATTCTGTTTCCTTTCCGTTCATGAAAATGATGAGTTTGATTGACGTAAGTAAGAAAGTGTCGTAATCTTATGTTCCTAGTAGGACAGACGGTGAAGCTTCCACTGCGCCGGCGGCAGCCCATATTTGTGGGGTCTAAAAATAAGCTCAACCTGCCACAGCTGGAACGGATCGTTGCTTGGCGTCCGCGCATAATAAAACAAGTGACTAAATCCATATCGTAAATGAAAACCGTGGCCTTTGGATCAATTGCCATCGCACTGTTAACAGTGTGGGAACGGGAAAACGTGCAAGTAGCTGTATCGTCATATGTGTGTGTGTTTTATTAATGGTTCAGAACACGTTTAAGACACTGTCAGCATATTCAGTTATCCGTCTCACATGATACAGCGTGTATCGTGCATTTTGTAGATTCGTGTTATGTTGAACCAACAAATGCTTGAAATACTTAATAATTTTTGCATTTGTTGGTTAACCATAATAGAAATATCCATCTTACGTTTTACGAACTGGGTCTTGTGGTTCGGTCAAAAGGAGGTAAATTCTAAAGCAGTGCTTCCTTCCATAATTTCGTTACAACATTCGTGTGTATGCTGTCCAAGATCCTGCGTTAGGTCTGTAGCCACTGCGATTGCTCGTGCAGATTAATTTAAAGTACTACGTAATGGTGTGGTAGCAGAATACGAAATTCCGTTAGCGCTTGTACCACAAGTCGCTTTGCACAAGATGATCAGCCACTTCCATCCATTTAGGATTCTCAGTATGTCTCCCCAAAAGGGAATTTAATCTTCCCATGTTAGCTTCGTCGTGTCTGTTTGTCTGTCCGTCCGTCCGCCCACATGGAGCAACTCGGCTTCCACCGGACGGATTTACATGAAATTTGAGGTTTTTTTTTTTTGTAAATCGGTCTAGAAAATTTAAGCTTCATTAAAATATGACAAAAATAATGGGTACTTTACATGAAGACCTATGCACATTTATGTTAGTATCTCACTGAATTGTTCATAGAATGAGAAATGGTTTAGAAAGTCGCTGAGAACATCAAAACACACATTTTATGTTCAGTAACGGTTTTTTCCGAAAATCGTGCCCCTACGAGGCAATGTAGAAGAATAATAGAGCGAGAAAGGTCACGGATGACAAAATAATAATACGGCGCATGAGCTTTGCATGCTGGGTAACTAAGGCTACAGACACACTTCCAAATATGCTGGGCTAGTACTTTTTGCTTTTCCACGGTAACAATGGTTACGCGAACGCGCCCCAGTGTTACGTTATACCTAAATTGCCTGTCTTGTTTTCCTTCTCCCAAGTCGGACTTTTCAAGCGATTTGTCCGCCAGTTTGTAAATTTAGTACTTCCATAATGACATCCACAAACGTTTTAAATCGTCTTAGTCTGTGCGGCTTATACAGGGTGTCCCAGGAGGAAAGGACCTAACTTCGAGAGAGTGTTCCCTAGGTCAAACTATAACGATATAACCCAAAACACCTATATCCAAAGTTCAATGGTTACGGAGATATTGGCCAGAGAAGTTTGAAACTTTGACAGCTATTACTCACTTATTGATTACCAAATACA
>Ga0131853_10012808_pt1:7500-15367 | contig 15367 bp, 4 predicted proteins | sample TergutLab28metaG_FD_92764 | JGI IMG/M metagenome (GOLD analysis project Ga0131853, IMG submission 92764) | Labiotermes labralis P1 segment gut microbial communities from Petit-Saut dam, French Guiana - Lab288 P1 (version 2) (version 2) | ecosystem: Host-associated > Arthropoda...
CTATCTTTCTATTTATATAGCTATTTACCTATCTATTTATCTATCTATCTATCTATCTATATACCTAAATACCTTGTAATCTATATTACTATCTACATCTCTATCTATCTATATATCCATCTATCTAACTATCCATCTAACTATCTCTTTTTCTATCTATCTATTTATCTATATATCTACCAACTATCTATCTATCTATATATTTATATATCAATCTATCTATCTATTTATCATTAAATCTATCTATCTATTTATATCTAACTATCCATTTACCTAACTATATATTTTTAAAGCTATCTAAATACATAACTATCTGTTTATCTACCTACCTATCTATCAACCTTTTGGTCCAACTGTCTCTGTGTCTATCTACCTCTCTATCTAATTAAATATCTATCTTAATATATATTTACTTATCTGGCTATCTATTTATCTCTATTTCTATTATTATAACTAACTACCTACCTAACTATCCATCTATCTATCTAAATATTGATCCATTAATCTATCTATCTCGCTGTCTACATAACTACATACCTATCTATAAATCATTCTATATATTTATCTACCACTCTTTATATTAAAAAATCTATTTATCTCTCCATCAATTTATCATTCCATTTACCTACCGATCTATATATATATATACATATCCATCTATCTATCAATTTACCTATCTTCTAACTAGCTATCTAACTATCTATCTATCTTTCTTACTATCCGTCTGTCAGTCTGTCTATCTATCTATCTAACTATCTATCTGTCTAACTATCTACCTATCTATCAATCTATTTTTCTTTCTACCTACCTATCTATCTATCTATCAATTTATCTATCTATCTATGTATCAATCTAACTATCTATCTATCTATCTATCTGTCTATCTATCTATCTATCTATCTCTCTATCTATATCTATCTAACTATCCATCCACTTATCGTTTTTTCTATTTATCTATCCATCTATCTATCTACCTATCTAATTATCTACCTATTTTCTATCTGCCAAACTATCTATCCAATTATCTATCTATCTACGTATCTCTCTTTCTACCTATCTATCTACCTATCTATCTATCTTTCTATCTATCTATCTATTTATCTATCCATTTATCCATCTATCTATCCTTCTATATATATATATATATCTATATATCTGTCTCTCTATCTCTCAATGTATCTACCTATCTATCTATTTATGTATCATTCTATATATCTATCTATCTATCTATCTCTCTATCTATTACTCTATCGATCCATGTATCTATCAATCTATATCTATCTATCTATCTGTCTGTCTGTCTTTTCTCTCAACCTATCTATCTATGTATCTAACCACCTAACCATCTACCTAATTAATTTTCTAACTATCTATTTATCTATCTAACAATCCATCTATTTACATATCTATGTACTTACGTATCTATCTAAATCTCTAACTACTTATCTATCTATTTATACATCTATCTATCTATTTGTCTATCTATCTATTTATCTATCTCTCTCTCTACCTAAAATATGTATCTCTTTATCTATCTATCTATCTATCTCTCTATGCATCTCTCTATCTACCCATCTATCTATCTGTCTATCTATTTATGTATTTATCTATCTATCTATGTATATATCTATCTATCTTCATACACATCTACTTAGCTACCTCTCTCTACGTATCAATCAATCAATCTATTTCTTTAACTATCTATCTGTTTAACTATGTATCTGTTTCGTTATATATCTGTCTATCTATCTATCTATTTTTCTATCTATCTATCTCCGTATCTATCTATCTATATAACATTTATCAAACTATCTTTCAATCCTCCTCTTTATTTATTTGCCTATCTATCTCACAATCTATCACCGTAGAATCCATTTACGTATTTATTAATTTATTAATCAAGCTACCTATTTATTAAACTAAATAACATTTTATCAATTTATATATATTTCTATCCTTCTATCAATATATATGTCTAATTTCCTTTCCATATATCTATTAATTTAACTTCTATTCTATCTATCTACTTACTTATATATATATAATCTAACTAATCATGTAACTAATTAACCATCTGTTTTTCCATCGATGTTTACCCCTGAATACCTATATATTTACCTGCCTCTATATCTATTTATTTAGCAATCTATCTACACACGTATCTATGTATCTATCTCTCTGTCTACCTATGAATGTATCTATTTATTTAGCTAAATATCTATGTATATATCTCTATATAACTATCTCTACATCTATTTATCTATGTCTATATCTATCTATATGTCTACCTAACTAACTGTCTATTTATCAATTCATCTATCTCTCTATCTACCTATATATCTCTCTATCGACACATATACATATTTATTTATCGACCTATTCCTCTAAATTTCCACATTTCCAAATTCATATTATTCCATCTTTCTTAATATACATATTTCTATTTACAAATTCCTCTCTGTGTCTATCCGTCTATCTAATTATCTAATAAATTATCTCTCTATATAACTATAAAATTATATACCAATCTATCCAGTTATCTCTCTCTATACATCTATCTATCAACCTATTTATAGTTTTAAATAACTATCTATCCAACTAACTATTTTTCAATTTATAGCTCTATCAAACATTCTATCTATCATTCCATCTACTTATCTATCCATAAATTTATCTATCATTCCATCCACCTATCTATCTGTCTATCTATCTATCTAGCTAACTTTCTATTTATCTATCAAACTATCTTTCCATCTATCTATCTATCTATCTAACTCTCTGTCTATCTATCTATCTATCTATCTGTCTATCTATCTATCTATCTATCTATCTTTCTTTCTTTCTATTTATCTATCTATCTATCTATCCATCTAACTATCTACTATCTATTTATCTATCTATCTATCCATCAATCTATCTATCTATCTCTCCACCTATCTATCATTCCATCTACTTATCTATCTATCTATCTATATCTCTCCATCTATCTATCTATCTAACTCTCTATCTCTCTATCTATTTATTTATCTATCTATCTATCTATGTATCCATCTATCTATCTATTTATCTATCCATTTATCTATCTAAATATCTATCTTCTATCTATCTATCTAACTATCTATCTATCTATCTATCTCTCTATCTATCTATGTATCATTCTATATATGTACCTATCGCAATATCTATTCATATTCCTAACTAACTATCTATCGATTAATCTAAATAAATATCTATATAATCATCCCTCTATCTATCAATATATCTCTCTATCTACACATCTATCTATCTGTCTATTTATCTAACAATCTCTCGATCTGTGTATCTATTTTTTATCTACCTATCTATCTAACTTTCCAATTACCTTACTATTTGTATATTTACCTTTCTATCTATCTATATGTATATCTATCTATCAATACATCTATCCATTTATCTGTCTATATATCTCTATACATAAAGATCTATCTAACAATCTTTCTCTCTTTCTTTCTGTCTATCCATTTTTCTATCTATCTATCTCTCTACCTATCTATCTATCTATCCGTCTATCTATCTATCTCTCTATCTATCTATCTATCTATTTCTCTATCTATCTATCTACCTACCTATCTCTCTATCTCTCTATCTATCTATCTATCTTTCTATCTATCTATCTATCTATCTATCTATCTATCTATCTATCTATCTATCTATATACCTAACTCTCTATCTATCTATATACCTAACTCTCTATCTACCTACGTATATATAATTCTGTCTTTCTATCTAACCACGTATCCATTTATTTACCTATAAAATATTCTATATGTCTATTTATTTACCTATCTAATTAAATATCCATTTATCTATTCATATATCCATCTATTTATCTCTTTATTTATCTACATGTCTCCTTTTTCATTTATCTATCAACTAATCGCTGTATCCCTCTAAATTTCTATATATATCTCTTACAATTTAGTACCTAACTCTCTCTCTATCTATCTATATATTTATCTATTTATTCATTTAATTTTGTATCTATTTATCTGTCCATAAAACGTTTTACCTATATATCTATCTACTTTGCTATCTCTCCACCTATTCATCTAGTTCTCCATCTATCTACCTAACTATCTACCTATCAATCGATTTTTTTTTATAACTGTTTTTTATCTACCTATATCTATCTATCTCCCTATCGAATTTACTCACGCTCTCTCTGCAAATTTATCTCTCCTTCTATGTATCTACTTATTCATCTATCAACCTAACTATATATGTATATATATATTCGTATATCTATCTATCCGTCTATCTGTCTAAGTATATTTCTATCTCTCTATATATCTATCTAACAGCCTAAATAATTATCTATGTGTATATTTATACATCTAACTTTCTATCTATTCATCAATCTATCCATCTATTTTTCTATCTATCTTTATATCTCTCCAACTATCCATCCATAATTCTTTTAGCTACACATTTATCCATCTCAATATTTATCTTACTATTTACCTATTTATTTCATTAAATTTCTAAAAAGCTATATATCTAACTTTTTAAGTTTCCATCTACTGTTCAATTTTTCTACTTATATATGTATCTAGCTACGTGACTACCTAACTGTCTATTTCTGAATCTATCTATACACGTCTCTGTCTCTCTGCATACCTATATATCTACATATCTATCTTTATTTGTATATGTACATATTACTCTCTAACTGTATATATATCTACCTATTTATCTATCTATTTCCCTATCTATCTATCTACCTAACCAAATATCTATGTTTACGCCTATCTAATATCTATCCATTTACTTGTCTAAGTGTCTATCTAACTATCCATTTATCTAAGGATATATATATTTTTCTGTCTCTCTATCCATCTATTATTCTATCAATCTCTTTCTGTACATATCTATTTACGTATTTTTCTATCCCATTTATCTTTCTACCTATCTAACTCTAAATATACCTCTTTATTTATATCTCTATCTAATTGCTTATTCATCTATTTACCTATCTTTCTATTTATCTTTATATTTATTTAACTCAATATCTGACTTTTTTTATAACTCTCTATCTATCTCTCAACTTATTTATTTATCTGACTATTTATTTATATAGTCAACTATCTCCTATGTATCTGCCTACCTATCTGTCAATTACCTTTTTTCTATCTATCCATTTATAAATTTATCTAAACAACTGACCCATTATTTATCAATATAAGTATTTACCTAACGAGCTTTTTTTTTCACTATCTATCAATCCGTCTATCTGCTTAACTTTCTATCCATCCATCATTTTATTTAATAATCCATCCATTAATTTATATATCTATCTATATAAATTTTTATGTATTTATTTCTCTCTGTCTATCTATATATGTACTTGTTTATTATCCATTTTTCTATCTATTTATGTATCTATCTATCTCCTACTTAAATATTCATCTATATATCACTCCTTCTATCTACCAAGTTATTTATATATCTATCTAACTTTCCAAGTGTTTCACGATTAATGTATCAACTTATAGAGAAATAATCCATATATATATCTGCCAATTTATTTATTTGTATATTTATATCTCTAACTACCTATTAAATTTTTTATCTGTTATGTATCTCTCTATCTAATTACCATTGTATCTATATATCTACCTATTTATTTACCTACATAACTATCTAACCCTGCATCTATTTATTTATCTATCTATCTCGCTATTTATCTCTGTCCATCTATCGTACTATCTACCTATCTATCTATCTATCTATCTATCTATATAGCTATCTACCTCTCTATCTATCTACCTCTCTATCTATCTATATATCCATCTCTTTATCTCCCTAACTATCTCTCTTTCCATCTATCTATTTATCTAACTATCTCTCGTTCTATCTATCTATCTAACTACCTAAATTTCTAGCTCTATATTTATCTACCTACATATCTATCGATCTATCTATCTATCTACCAATCAATCTATCTATCTATCTTGTTTACTACCATTTATCTTTCTATTTCTCTATCTATATATCTATCATTATATCTATCCAATTATCTCTATATCTATGTATATAAATAACTACCTACCTATCTGTCTATATAATTATCCATCTCTCTATCTTTCTATCTATTCATCCATTTATCTATCTATCTAATTACGTATTTATTCATCTATCTTTCTATTATCCTATCCATTTATCTACCTATATATTCAATTAATTATCTTTCTATTTCTCCATATGTCTATCTACATATATACCTGCAACACTACCTACCTATTTATTTACCTACAAACTTATATTCCTATAATTACCTAACTTCCTGCCTGCCTCTCTATCAGTATTTCTCTCTATCACACTCTCTTTTTTTTGTCTAACTAACTTTCTAAGTATCTCTCTGTCTGTCTGTCTCTATATCTCTCTATCTATGTACCTATCTATCCATTTAATTATCTATCTTGCCCTTTACCGCGTGTGAATAGCGAACTATAGTGTCATTATTTCTGGGGTTGGTAGTATGTTACGCTAAGGGCGGAATTTTTACAGTTGGATTTTCTCGCAAACAATATGCATAATATTGGTGCAGTGATTGCACAACACGTGACCGTGTGCAATGACGCAATCGTCACGAGTTATGTGGTGTCATCGGGCGTCTAGAAGCCTCGAGAACAGTCTTTGTTGTAAGTGGTGTAGTTCGCGTCTTGCCATAGCATGAGTCAGTCTGTGAGTCGCTTTCCATAGGGGAACAAGCATGTAACTCGTGTTCTTACAATTCAAATAATAGAACAAAGGGTTCTAACAATGTTTCACCATAGGGGTGTGTGTTTTGTGAGTTCATGGGTACACCCTAAGATTAAATAATTACTGCATTAGAGTGACGCAATACATAACTATTAATTTGCCTAAGGAACTAAGTTCATTAGAGTGACGCAGTACATAACTATTAATTTTTGGAAGCAATTAAGTGCATATACGTTTTGTGTTTTACAGTGATTACTAATAGTAAATAAAACCTTATTGAACCAGCTTCTTACAATGGAACAGATTCTTCACACAACTTGTGTTCGAACCAGAGCGAACATAAAGATTTTGGTCCACCGGGCACGGATATAACTAGAAATGATGCGACATAAATATATTGGTCCTCCTAAACTGGATAAACTTTTAGCATTACTGGTTTTTTTAGTGCCGCGAAAATTTGTGTAAGCGAATAAAAGCCACGCCAAATTACGCAATTTAATAACAAAAGAAACGCGGCAGAATCTGTGACGTCACCTTAGAACGAGACACTCGTGCGACACAATTTAAATTTAACTTCGGAACTTCAATCGGGCACCTCCGGCAGGAATTGAGATTCACCCTTCCAAGGCGAATAACGAAAACCCTCGACCACCAACGAGATTTCATTAAGTCACCAACATTTAGTAGCTTCCAGCCGGGACATTGAACCACGAATAAACCAGCTGTTGACTCCCACGAGACAGTATGGATACCACACGACGTACACAGCTCATCAGGCAGCGTACTGTTGTCAAATCAGCTCTTACAAGAATGCAGACATTCATCGAAACAGGTGATCGTAAACTAAACGATATTCAAGTCAGGTTTGATGAACTGCCAAACATATGTAACAAGTTTGGAACTGCACAGAGTGAATTAGAATTGTCAGACGTCACTGATTATTCAGTTGATAGGCAACAATTTGAAGATCAATAATTTGAGGTTAAGGCAAAGTTCAATTAATTTTACATCCTTTAATGGACCCACCGTCCAGACGTAGCTCACCAAGGAGCAGCCTGTCAGGTCACAGCAATCACACTCCGAGGTCACATACAAGTAGCACACACATTAAGCTACCAACCATTGC
>Ga0131853_10012809_pt1 | contig 15367 bp, 11 predicted proteins | sample TergutLab28metaG_FD_92764 | JGI IMG/M metagenome (GOLD analysis project Ga0131853, IMG submission 92764) | Labiotermes labralis P1 segment gut microbial communities from Petit-Saut dam, French Guiana - Lab288 P1 (version 2) (version 2) | ecosystem: Host-associated > Arthropoda: Insects >...
AAATACCAACGCATGCACCTTGTCTTTAAAATATTGTAAAACCTTATTTGGTTAAAACACTTTAAAAACATTCATTAGTCTCCAACATGTTTCGGTTGCTATTTTTCAACCATCATCAGGGAGACTTAAAGTTCTGCTAAAGTTACTTATTTGCGTTATATATATGGCGATAACGGTGTTGTTACAGTATGTCGTTTTATGTGGCTGAAGTTTTCGGATATGTTATGACCGGTCCTCCCCTTGTCTGTCAGTGTCTTCGACACTCGAAGACACTGACAGACAAGGTGCATTTGTTGGTATTTTAAATGAATGTATATTGATTGAACATGCACGGCGAAAAATTAAAAAAAAAATTTTACGCGCATTTTTAACGGAATTTTATTAAACAAATAATGAAACAGGCTTCTATGTCAATGTTTATCTCTTGATTCCCTTAATAGAAATGTTCATAGGAAATACTTAAAATTTGAAACTGCACCTTAAAACTGTCATCACAAAAACTTGTTTTCTCGACTTTTCTGTTTACAGATCAAAGCGTTGCTCATTACGATGTGAATTTACTATAAAAAAGAAAGTTACGAATTGTTCATGTTCTTTATTGTCGTGGGCACATGATTGTAATTCACAAGTACCGTTAGTGTTCACAATCGATATTAGGCAAGTTGCCAGTACTGAGAAAGTGCTACAAATGTCACGTAACAGAGCTGTGACAAGGTCGAAGGAGATCGGTGGGCCCACGGTTATGTGTTCGCAAGATACTGATCTATTCTTGTGTCTAGTTGTCATTCTATTCCTGTTTGCTGTCTACTAGGAAGCTTCAATTTAATGTTTCACCATTACAGGATTTTTTTACTAGAGCTGATATTCTTCAAGCCGTATTACTGCAGATACACAACGGAAAATACGGGTGTATGACAGGAGTGTACAAATCCATGGCGTCAGGTGCCCAGCCTTAGCGACTATATATTGTACGGTGGGGTCTAATATTTATGGGACTTCAATGCGGGATTTGCTTCACGTCACCCTTCTGAGGCCTAGAAATTCTAAGGTGGTTGCTAGATTATTGGAAAATTTGTTTACTTCTGAAATAAATAAATGTATAATGATCCGGCACGGCTACTCTGCTTGGGTTGCTTGGCGCTGAATATGAAGGTGCTACGATCCTTCTAAATGTCGGGATTTATAAGTGATAATATCCCGGAAGACTTGAATATTTATCATTGTTGTTGTCATCATCTAGATTGTTGTTACTGATGCCTGCAAATATAGTCTTTGCCCTTCTTGGCCTTTGCTGTCTGGCAAGGATGAAGACAGAGCTTTACTAGAAGACTGTTCCTAGCGGGACGGTGTTAACTAGAGACATCTGGCTTAGGATACCGAGTGGCGGGTCCTTGTGAACGCAGTAATGAACTTTCGGGTTGCGTACAATTCAAGGAATTTCGCGATTAGTTAAGGACCGATTAGCTTCTCGAGGAGGACTCTGTTCTATGGAGTAAGTTAGTTAAGTACTTAGAGTGGACCATATCTTTTGCCTGATGATGGCTCTGTGCTTGAAATGGAACTTGTAGCAAAATAAGACCAATATAAGGAAAGTTGTGTTTGACAGGTGTTTTTCCTATACTTGACAATGTACGAACTTATTCCCTCTCCCCTTCCATCAACTCAGCACAGATTTATGCAGTAATGCAATACATTTAGACCTCGAATGTCACACATTTTGGAAATATTAATTTTGTAATAGATTTTTTTTTTGGGGGGGGGGTAGTTGGGAGTTAAAAGAAGGCTTGGATGGAGTAGCCTTTAGTGACACGACATTCATATTAAATCCAGCATTTGTTTCAAAGTTATCGGTAGGGCCAGACAAAGGGACAAAGAGTATATGCTCGATGCTCAACTGCTTCTTCGGCCTCAGCGTGTAACGCAGAGGGAATCATGGTGTGACTAACTTGAGTCACTCAATCGCTCATTCGGTCACTAAGTCACACCAAGAATGTTATATATTAAGTATAAGGAGATGAGAAAAACTTCAGAATCTTTACAAAGGCGCCTCTTCAGGACGACATCTGGTCCTTGACATTAACCCTTTAACGTCAAATGGTTACTTTGTCCACCACCAGGCTTAACATATAAAATTGTAGGTTCTGCCCGCATAATGCATTTCTGTGTTGTGTGTAGACCTCAAAGAAAAGAGCAATTATATCCGTATGTAGCATTAACTGATTACTTTTTCAAATCGAGAGACTATGTGTTTACTGCGCGGTACGAGATGACGAACCTTTAAAGGGCTAAGAAGGACTAAGAAAGTCGCTTATGAACATGACGAAGCGGAAATAGTCCTGTAGTCTTGGTAGAAACAGTTGAAATCTTCCCGTAATTTGGAGGTAGCCGGTCCCAGTGGCCATGCGGTCTAAGGCGTGGGTCTGCGGCCCCTCGCTTGCTGGGATTGCAGTTTCGAGTCCCGCCGGCGGTATGGATGTATTTCTCTTGTGAATGTTGTATGATGTCAGGAAGAGGTCTCTGCGTCCGGTCCATCACTCATTCAGAGAATTCCTACCTAGTGTGGTGTGTCGGAGTGTGATCGCGAAGCCTCGGCCCTGGCCCACTAGGCGGTGTCGCACCATGGAAAGAATTATGCGCGACAAGGATCCAGCAGTGCCAGACTTCGTAAAAAGAGATACAAAATATAACTCGCCTGACACTTCGGGCGTAAATGTGATCCATTTTTGTGTGTGGCAAGGTCTACCAGATCGCTTGAACAAATCAGATTTAGGTGACATTGAGTCTGCAGGGTGTGGTCCACTATTCCCGTACCCGATGACGTCAAGCAGGCTTGCAGATTATTTACGAGTTCATGTCCCGCTCAGCCATCATATCTCACGAGACTCTATCGACATTCCGCTTTCCTATTGATTGAAAGAAAGTCTTTTGTATCATACAGGACAGATTTCTGAAACATTCAGTGGAAAGTTCCAGAACTGGTAAGGTCAGTCGGTAAGCGATAAAAATAAACTTGAAATCTGCGCTCATCTGTGATATTCGCAGCGTAGAGTGGTAATTCCGTACCGACGTTTCGGTGTCCCAAAGAGCCAAAGAAATCCAAAGTTTCGGAAATATCTATCGGCACGAAATTACCACTATAGGCTGCATAATATCCCGGAAGATAGCGGATCTCACCTACATAGCGGCGGAAGCGATAAATCATGCCAGAAGGAACGTACATTTATTTCATCTGTCGCAGTACAATGGTGTGCACACTTACATCCTACGCGGCTCATTCCACGGTGGCTCTTGGTGTAAAAATGGGAAATTCTTAGATCATTCGATATATTTCTCAGTTATTCCAGCGGATGAAGGAGGGGAGGGGGTGGAATAGTACCTTAAAATAATGCAGGACCACTTCTTTCTACATGCTTTTAAAATGTGCCATTCTCGGTATACTGTCATTCGATACCATAACTTGTAAAACTACATGCAGTCTGAAATATCCCAATTAAAAAATCAAATTGTCGTAATCCACCGATACACAGTTTTGCATGGGACAGAAAAAAACTTGACCGATCGTCAATAGACCAACGCATACGAAATATAACAAGCAATTCTTTTGTGGACACAACATTTTAGCAGAAGGTGTATTTGTAATGCGGGAATCTGAGTCTGACGAAACGTTTGGGTTACGATAAATTACCACTTCATGTGCGATATGTTTTTAAATAACATCAGTTACAGAATTTAAGATTTTGGCGAAAATTATTACAGCTCAATAGCAAGATGTTCTTCAGCTCCCATGCATTCGGCCCCTTCGGCATGTTCATATATAGAAATAAGTCGAAATCCTTACTCATTTGCACATCTGGCTCGTCTCCTTGGACGGGATGTCATGTCTATCGCAGTGCGTCTTAATACTCAGAGCTGAAGATGGTAGATCGGAGATATTACAAAGTTGTAACGCAGTGGCAGCGATGTCACGGAAAGGTTTAACTCCCAGATGTAGGAAAGAGAAAGTTGCACGCCAAATATGGTGAACTCCAATCGAGGTCCCACGTGATGTGGTTCCTGCACTCCGTGATGACAACACACAGTATTATACCACTGATTAGTGGCTGTCTTCTTAGATTGCTGTCGTACTGCATCGTGTTCATTGAAAGGCTGAACACTTTATTGAAAAGCCGTGACAGTGGGTGTGTATCATCTTTCAAACTACCCCATTGATGATGATTCCATTCTTCTGAGATATGGCACAATGTAGGTTGGTATGTAGTTGCTGATATTTCGAGGAGCTTGCTGCTTCCATCTTCAGGGTATTTCAAGAAGAGCAAGCCGGGTGGAAGAAGTGGATATTAAGAGCATAAAAGGGAAGGACAGTTTAGGCGACCGGAGTGGCGAGCCAGTGGTAGTTGTAGTGCGTGGAGCTATAGTGAATTACGCAGGAACGAAGAAAAGGGGATTTTTGATGTGCATGGGAGATGAAGGTATGTGAAAGAAACTTGGGCTGGAGCGGGGAGTGCCAGGATGGGTAAGCATTAAGTATGGGAGCCAGGAAAACCAAGGGTGGAACAGGAAGAAGACTACAAGTCCTTCCCTCTTCTGGGTTATTACGCGGCATAGATTTGTTGTTGGTTACCGACGTTTCGGAATGACGTATCGGCTCTCAGATTCAATGGTCGAGCAGTTTGAAAGGAATTTCAAACTTGAAGTTTTCTAGTACATAACGTGTGGCTCATTGAACAGCAAGTACACGATCATTCCGTAATGAATAATTCCTTACAAGAAACTTGTAAATTATTACTGGCATGGTATAGACTTTTTTTTTCTCTCGCAATGTCTGTAAGCCTGCAGATATATGTATATATATATATATATATATGATAAGAGTAGGTCAGGCGTGTGCTTGTGCTCACGTCTGGTAACCATGTAGACCTACTACTAGCAGTACAGTAGTATGAGCCATCTGTTCCGTTACAGTGCGTCGAATGAGAATAACGAAATGTCAATCTGCCTATAATCACTTGTGAGAGGAGATTCCAGATCTCTTTCAACAAACGCCAGGAACTGGACTGCAGCAAACTCTCCAGTAGTTGTCACTGAACTCTTGCTGAATTTAACCAAAACTTTATTCTACCAAATGTCGCGGTTTAGGACTTATGTTTATTTTCCGGGATATACGTCTTTTGACTATCCTTTCTGAGAGTTCCTGTTTTATTAGGTCTGTTCAGGCTGGTTAGGACGTACAATAAAAGGCGTCATTGCCTCTCTCTTCCATGTCTCTCGCAATTCATAATTTACCTACACCCTCCTGCTCAATGCCATATAGTTTATGAAGTTGGAAAAGAATTTGTCATTGGCCTAAAAATACAATAAAAATTGATTCTATTATTTCAATGAGATCTTTCGTAAAGATTTACACAACGTGACCGGAGATTATGCACACGGTTGTCATAATTACCGCCTTTACTGCGCCAAAGGATTATTCTCTATGAACGTTAAGGAACTATGTACATATTTTGGCCTAAGAGGAAGAAAGTGAACATTTCACAATGCAGGACTGTGTGATTTCTACGCCTATCATGGAGAATGAGATGGGTGGTGCATGTGGAATGCATGGGGGAGAAGTACGATCAGGGGTTTGGTTGGGAATCCCGAGTAAAATAGACCACTCGTGTAGACGGGAGGATAATAATAAAACGAATCTTGAAGAAATAGTCAAGGAGGACTTCGACTTGATTATTCTGGCTCAGGATGGGCCAAGTGGCAGAGTCATAACGACAAGGTAGTGAGCCTTCGGGTTTCATGACACGCGGGGCATTCCTTGACCAACCAAGGAATTGTTAGCTTCTCAAAAAGAACTATACTCCGTGTATTTCGCTAATGTCAGAGGTTCGTATAACAAATTTATTGTAATTAATTCTGTAAGTGAAAATTAAGAGTAAGACGTCGCTTCACCATAACAGATTGCATGAATTTCAATGTTTATAAATAATCAACAAAAAAAAATCATACCAGGTAAAATATACGATGTGCTGTGTTGGTGATTTTTAAGGGTGTAGTCCAACATGCCCCCCACCCCAGTTGCCATCTACAAGGGATGCTGATAAGTCCTTAGCCCGACCAGGAAGGAAAAAATCTACAGCGACCAAGCTTGGGATTTATTCAGCATACTCCCCACGAAGCTCAATACACTCCTTAGCCCGTTGCTCTAACTTCTGCAAGCCACTCAAAAAAATCATAAGATTCTCCGTCCAACCAGGTCTCCGCGGCAGCAATGACCTCTGCCTCGGACGAAAAATGGTGACCTTTCCTTTTTTTTTTTTTCAGTCCTGGGAACAGATGGTAGTCCGACGGGGCCAGATCCGGAGAATAGGATGGGTGATCAGGAAACTGGAAGTTCAGGTAGGCCAGTTTCTTCTGGTTGCAAATGCCCGGTGAGCTGGGGCATTGTCGTGCAAGAACAAGAACCCCTTGGTGACCTTCCCGCGGCGTTTTTCCTTCAAAGTGTCCTTCAATTGCGCCAGCAGAGATGAGTAATACTCCGCGTTGATAGCTGGGCCCTTTGGAAGATAATCAATGAGGAGTATGCCGTCTTGATCCCAAAAAAATTGAGGCGAGAACTTTTCCAGCGAATTTTTGCACTCGGAATTTTTTGGAGTAGGGTGAGCCTCTATGCCGCCACTCCATTGATTGTTGCTTTGTCTCCGGGTCATAGTGATATAACCAGGTTTCGTCCATGGTCACCAATTGCGACAGGAAATCATTTGGATCACGCCGAAAAAATTCCAAAAGTCGCTCAGACGACTGGCACCCTTGACGTTTTTGATCCGCGTTCAGACATTTTGGAAACCACTTCACGGAGAGCTTCCACATGTCCAAATCTTCATGAATGATGGACCCAACCCGCTCACGTGAGATTCCCAGTTGCTCAGCTATTGATTTAGCCGAAATCCGGCGGTCTTCCAAGATTAGCTCGTGAATTTGATCAATAATCTCTGGGGCGAGCACTGTTTAGGGCCGTCCAGGACGAGGCGCATCACAGGTGGAAAAATCACCACGTTTAAACTGGGCCACCCAGTTTTTGACGGTGGCATACGATGAAGCATGTTCCCCTAATGTTTTTTTCAGAATTGTGTGAATTTCCTTCGGCGCCTGGCCTTGCAGGAAAAAAAATTGATGACAGCTCGCGTCTGCAAGTTGCTGAAATCGCGCGCGTTGCTTGACATACTTCCTTTCAGCCTCTGTAACAAGAAAAGACCTGCAATTCGGCACATGAACAGACCCCTCTTTCCAACGACACTATTGATTCCGTCCTACGACATCGGGAAGTAAGTCGGGCTAAGGACTTATCAGCACCCCCTCGTTTTAACCTGAGGGTGTATGTGTGTGTGTGTGTGTGTGTGTGTGTATGACAGCAGTTCCATACCCCTCTGTAGTCTCTGCTAGGAAGTGGGTGTGAAATGCCATTCACCATTGCCTATTGCAGTGCCATTCTCCTGACGTCTTTACTGGTGGGTTCCAAAGATTGTTTCCGTATAATAAATTAGGAGAAACTATAACACACTTGTAGTGTCTCAGTTAAGACTAACTTCTTACTAATTCAGATATTAACTAATTTTTGTTTATTTTTCCTTTTTTATTTTGTCTGTCAGAGTTTATTGTGACAGTTCAGATAGTTGGGAGGTTTGGAACAACCCTGTTTCGTTTTTCTTAATGGCCACTGCCACTTTCATCGTGTTTTCTGTCTCCCCCATGTTGTATTTCTAAAGATTCATCTGTTACAGTAAATCCGACCTACCGAAGACCGCTACGAAACACCTTGATGGGTCTTATTTCACACAGTGTGGAGTTAGGGCAACACTTTTTAGGCGAACTTAGGTGGACACATTATAATGTGGCAGGCTTTTATGGTTAAATAGCGGTGACATTGGCTAAATCCTTACACCATTTGAACAACACTGCATCGTGTGACACATAAAGATGAGGAGACTACATTGACTCAAAATGTCAGTATCCAGTCACCCATGGACGCAGCATCATAGCGGAGAAGGACGGAAGCCTGAGAAGTATGTATCAGCAGTATAAACCACTTTTCCACATGCCTTTCAGATGGAAAATTAGCATTATTGAGAATACCGTAAAGCATTTGAGGATGGTGAATACTTTTAAATCCACATACCACCACCATTCCTGCTTCTGTTATATAACTTAATGCAAAACGGTGTGCACATCCAATGGTAGAGGTTGCATTAGTCATCATCAGAGTGCAGCACTTTGCAGCAAAAATGATTTTGAATCGGTGCTCCCTGGCCACTCCACGGCGAACCTTATAGTGCCCGAACCTTGCTGCATGCAGATATGTACATTGTTATGGGACATGTGCAAGTAATCTGGTCTGCCCTTATCCTGGGCCTATGCAATGTCATATAATGAAAACCATGCTAATCGTTATTGTTTTTATTAAGTGCGCTGAGTGTAAATATTTATTTATATGATTGGAATAACTCCAGTTCCAACCCCTGCAGGAACTTGGTTTGTGAAACTGCGATGTAACTAACATGAGTGTTTTACTCTGGATTGCTCCTAACACCTATTCATGAGCCAACCCATGCGTCTGTTGGTGCTTGTATTAGCAATATTAGTTTATTTGATGCACTTTTCTGGCCTTTTGTGTGCATGGTCAGTCCAGATGTAGATTGTGTTATTTTGAATAAATATATTTTGGAACTTTTATAAATTGCAGTTAGAAACTCAGTGATTATGCAGTACCATTATTTTGTCATATCTGCTGTGTTTTGGCTGCACCAGCCTTTCCATTTTGAGTTACCTGTACCATGTAACTTCATGATCAAACGAGTTGCAGTGTGCAGTCAGAGGTTTTAGTGACGTAGTAGTGAAGAATGGGAGCTAAATTATTTCAGAAAAATGTTGTAATGAAGAAGAAATATTTTGTGTCCAAAACACTCTTCCCTTACATTGTACAGCCTGGTGATGAACGGACAGACATGAATGTGCTCTGCATAAATTTTCCTTAACTATTTTTGCAGTGGTGTAGATGTTGTGTGAGACTGAAAGGGACCACAGTGAAGTTCAGCTGACAGCATAGAGTATCAGAAATTTATGTAAAAATAAAGTAAAATATTATTAGTTCCAGTGATGAAATGTTGTAACTACCACATACCATATCTAGATAGCTTAAAATAGAAGGAACGGGTAAATTTCCGGTAGAGGAATGTAGTGCATTTAGTTCACGATATTTGAAGAAGGTGCTGTCACTGTTCCCTTCATCTTGCAGACATACATGACCCCCAAGAAACATATTGCCCATTGCACATCAAATTTTGCTGGTTAAAGAGAAAACGCTACAGTGTTAGTGCTCTCTTGCAGATGACTTGCAGTGCAATGATTGTTACTGCACTCTCTGTCCTTTCATATCCCACAAATAGAAATCAGTCACACAAGTTCAGATTTGGAAAACGAGGGGGCCAAACCCCCTGCATATTGCATTGTCACCCAAAAATAGTGTATAAAATTGCGTGGGATGTAGTTAATGTCATACCATCATTTTGTGGTGTAAAATTGTCTCAGTATTTCATTTTGTGTCACACAGTTTTAAGGTCTGTAACAGTGTGATGGTGTTGGTAGATCATGCAGATTGCAGTGTTATGTGCTGTCCTGTGTGTCACTGACTGTGGTTGTGTAAGGTGACAGATAGTGACTGATACTGGTCCTGTTTTAATTTTGTCATTAAACATAAGCAGAATTGCCCATTGTATACATCAATTTATGGTACTGTTTATATTACAATGTGTAACGTATACCCTGAAAGAAGGGTTGCATAACCTGACACATAAACAACCTTCAACTTTCTGCTGTTTGTATTGTGTATGCACACATTCAGTAAGTTTACATGTCATTGTTATGTAGTGCAGGCTTGAGGTTAGGATCGTCAGTTAGCGTGTTAAATGAAAGTATGTAATGTTGCAGGAATTCCAAAAAGATGAGCTTAAGACAGTGGCTGAGTACTGGAACCTTAGTGCCAAGGACTGTGGCCATGACCTGTGGGGATACAACCAGGGTAGCCCAGCTGTTGGCAACTGCAGCCAAGAACATAGAGCACAACAGACATTGTCACTCACTGCTAGCTAGTAAAGGTAATGTCATGAACTAGATGTTTGTATGTAGCGTTTATGGTAGTTGGCTTGTGGATAAATAGTTAGTGACATTCTGAAAGTGCATTGAGTTCTGATAAGCTTCCCATTAAGCAACACTGAAATGACACTTCAACATGCAATCCATTGACTGTGTTATTGAATTTTTTCATTATTTTAATGTGTCATATCCATTGCAGTAATTAGATTTGTAAACTGTATAAACAACCAACAAAAGCACTTTAACTTTATGATGTATTATTATTCATAATGTGTTCACCAGCATGTTGTAGCCAGTAGTCCGGCCATCTTCAGGGTGATGATACAAGAATAAAATTATAGTTAAATATGCAGTTTTTACATCTGCATCTTCTATAAATTAAGGTCAAATCCAAGCAGTTGAAGCATCATTTAACACAATCATTGGTACAGTTCTGGCAAGGGATCTAAAACCACAGATAACATGTAATTTGTGATTTAAGATTCAAGTTCCATCCCTGATTTTGCAAAGGATCTCTGTGCCTCTCTTCTAATCCAGTTGTTTGTACGTTTCTTCTACTGGCCATCACTTTGCACTTCAGACTACTGTCAAAAGACACAGCAGATATAGTATTCTTGCACTGTACAGTAATGGCCTTGCAACATGACTCACTATGCTGATACAATCACTTCTTACCAGAGAGGAGTGGAGGCGAAATAACTCAAGCTGACAAAATGAGGGCAGTCTGACCGCTACCCCGGAAATTAATTTCGTAGGTGCGCTGTAATAAAATCTGGGGAAATCTCCAAGACACTGGTGAAAGGGAAGGTAAATGCTTAGAGTGGTAAGAGAGATAGGTGTGCTAGTGGACCTGCTCATGAATGTGATGATCTATGTGACAACATGCTAGCAGTCTCCTTGGCCTAGGCACCACCATTGTCATTCTCACTATATCCAATTGCACACTATATTAAAGGCAATATTATGTTTCCATATATTTTCATCTTTACACTTTGGGTTGCAAGTGGCAAGACAGAAAGTTCTGGACAGCTGGACCTAATTGTAGCAATCATTTTCAGAATTTGATAAGCCCTTGTTTTCTAATGTTTGCAGTTCTGATTTGTTTGTTTCAATCCCAAATTTTTATAATTTTATTACATTTGCAAAGTTTACTTACTTCTAGACCAAACATCTTACTAGCAATGAATGATCCTTCTCTGATTTTCTTTGTGGCTTTCCTGCCTTTGCCCTGTCAATTAATATCATCAGCATAGACCAGAAGCTTGTGTGTATTGTTTAATTTAAATCCAACCTGGTTTGCTTACACATTCTTAATGGCATAGCCTAGAGCAAATTTAAAAACAATGGCAATAAAGAACTGGAATAATTGAAATGCAGGTAATTCTTCACACTGTACAATTTTCAAATGCTGAGACATTAGCTTCCAAATTTGTGACATTAAGAGCCAAAAATTTGTTGACCCAAATGTTGGAAAATGGCTATGAAAAAGAGTTCACAAGATTTAGTCAGCATATAGAAGGACTTTAGACTTCATGTTTAGAGTACCAGATATGTGACTGAAGCAGAATGATGAATTGTCTGCATTTGACTGCCGAAGCTTAAGTGGTTTGACATCACTGGGTAAATTTTAAAATCTGTTGTTTTTAGTAATACCAAATGTTTCGATGATTTCGTAATCTTCAGAAATATTCTCTATAAATGACGTAAATTTGGTTGCACTGTACATGAAGTGCGATTTACCTTATTGGTGCACTAGACGGTAATACAAACAAATGCAGTGCACCACACTGGACATTTCAGAGCACAAGAAATGCAAGAAAAAGCAATTCCAGAAGTAGCTTTATGCATAAATCTTTTGTCTTCTGTCATACTGGTCCTAAAGTTGGTTGTTCCTGGACCATGGAGGATGCTGGATTGATTTATTAGAAATATAGATGTGGAAATAATATCTTGCCAATAGACTTCAGCACTGGAACAGATTGGCAGTTCCATGTTGGTGGAAATGAGTCGACAGGAAAATAATGTAACACATCACCAGTAGGTAAAAGGACTTTTTCTATCATCTTAAAAACACCTACACCACACTGTATACACACATACACACACACACACACACACACACACGCGACATTTCGAAAGCTGCTGCTGGCATCCTCAGGTGAACACAGCTGTATTCACCTGATGAAAGTAATGCCTCTGTATTGTAAACAGTGGTGTCTGAATGGACAGGTAACTCTGATGCCCATACAAGTTTACTGTATCGTGAGTTATATGATATGAGACAGAGTTACAGTCGAGGAAGAACTGTAAGTTTTCTGTCAAATAAAATGTATTTTTCTTTCAGTTTACAAGCTATACAGGTTACACAACAAGAATAAAGTTGTGGCACGTAAATTTGAGTACATCTATTATGTGTTCTGTGGGATCACAGTTTACAGTTAATATTGCTGTAAAAATTGTAACAGTAAAAATAAACTCTCAGTGTTGAAATCATGGATAAATCCTAAATAAGAAGACTTTAAGAATTTTTGTGGCAGAGGTGTGACTTAGAAAACTCACAGATTTTATCAAATGGACATGAAAATCCTCAGGTAGATGTGTGTAAAGAAATAAGAGAGATGGCACATAATTCTGTTTATGTAAATATGGCATAATACGTGTAAAAGTATAGAGCATAATCTGGAAGAACTACATTATTTTCTTGTGTGTAGAGCAATGGTAAATTTTTTATATTTTCTGTGCTAGTATTTATGTGTAGCCTGTATCTCTGAATGACAGCAACATATGTTGTGTTTGACTGAACACTCTGCATTTTCCTCAGCTTTGCTGTACACAAGGGGGTGTATTCCATTAAAACAGTACTGTCAATATGGTAGTGGCAGTTGGAATGAAGTCCATATCATTTATTTGATTGCTATAAGGTGTGTGTGTGTGTGTGTGTGTGTGTGTGTGTGTGTGTGTGTTGTTCACAGGACTTCTGCTAGTGTATATGTGTATATATGTGATAACTGTTATGTATTGTGCCATTTGTAATTACTATTTAATGTGTATGTTTATGAATTTTGTTATGTGATGAAGTATGTCTGGCAGCTGTGATAATTGCATGTATAAAATTCAGTTTGTGTGAATAACAGTATGCCATTGTAAGCAGGTAATATGTACAGCCTTCAAACAACAGGCAGAAGTGTACACATGCTACATGCCTGTAGCTGTGTGCATATAGAGTACAGCACTTCTATGTGTACAGACATGCAGTCTTTGTGGATCTCTGCTTGTGTGAACACTGTACACTGTACACCGCATAGTTTAATTTCTTCTAAAAACACCAAATGACAGTAAATTAAGTGGATCACTAATTGCAGATGAGTCATCTTTGGGAAGCTATCAGTTTCTCAGGTAGTCAAGAAATTCCCCCATTTTATGAACCTGAATATACATTACTGCTTTCACAAGAGCCGTCCTTAACTGGATGAACCCAGTCTACAAGCGTACATCACATTTTTGTGAGGTACATTTTAGTATTATCCTGTCATTGAAATTCATGTCACAGTATTGTTGTTGATGTTGAGAACTCTCAATGGTTGAGGGCCTGCTTGAGATCAAATCGTGTTTATATTGCACTTATATTATAATTATTCATGTGTGAGGCTAAGTCACCGTGGGGAGATGTCCCAGTATGCTGATTGGGGAATGACTTGGTGTGCTTCAGTCGTACTGGGTAAGTTCAATGTTTTGGAATGAAACTATGCGCTTGGGGAATGAATTGGTGTGCCCCAGTGGTAAACGGGTAAGCCACCGTTGAGGAATGACACATTATGCCCCTTGGTGCATGAACCAGTGTGCCCCACTAGTACAGGTTTAGGTCACCACTGGGGAACGTCACAATATGCCGCTTCGGAAATGAACCGGTGTGCCTCAGTAGTACAGAGTTAGGCCACCATTGTGGAATGACATAATATGCAGCTTAGTGTATTAATCGGTGCGCCCCAGTAGTACAAGGCTATGTCACCATTGGAGAATGACCCAGTGTGCCGCTAGGGGAATAAAACCTTGTGCCCAGTAGAACAGGGTTAGGTCAGCGTTGATGGATGACCCAGTATGCCTCTTGGCGAACTGGTGAACCGCTGTAATGGTGGCGGTGAACTGGTGAACCACTGTGATGGTGTCGGTGAACTGGTGAACCGCTGTGATAGTGTCGGTGAAGTGGTGAATCGCTGTGATGGTGTCGGTGAACTGGTGAAACACTGTAATTGTGTCGGTGAACTCCTGAATCGCTTGATTGCGTCGCTGAACTGGTGAACCTTTGTGATTGTGTCCGGTGAACTCTTGAACCGTTGTGACGGGGGCGGTGAACAGGTGAAACGCTGTGATGGTGTCGGTGATGTGGTGAACCGCTGTGATGTCGTTGAACTGGTGAACCGCTGTGATGGTGTTTATAATGATTTATAATGATTTTTTACAAAATTTTCTTTATTCAGTTATGAAAGAAAAGATGTTACGATGGGTGCTGATAAATCCCTGGCTCGACCTATTTCCCGATGTCGTAGGACAGAATCAATAGTGTCGTTGGAAAGAGGTGTCTGTTCATGTACCGAATTGCAAGTCTTTTCTTGTTACAGAGGCTGAAAGGAAGCATGACAGGCGACGCGCGCGATTTCAACAACATGGATATGCGAGCTCTCATTAAGTTTTTTTCCTGCAAGGTAAGGCGCCGAAGAAAATTCACGCCACTCTGATAGAAACATTAGGGGAATATGCACCATCTTATGCCACCGCCATAAACTGGGTGGCCCAGTTTAAATGCCCTGCTTTTTCCGCCTATGATGCTTCTCGTCCTGGACGACACAAAACAGAGACCACCCCGGAAATTACTGATCACATTCACGAGCTAATCTTGGAAGACCGCCGGATTTGGCCAAATAAATAGCTGAGCAACTGGGCATCTCACGTGAGCTGGTTGGGTCCGTCATTCATGAAGATTTGGACATGCGGAAGCTCTACGCGAAGTGGGTCCCGAAATGCCTGAACGCGGATCAAAATCTTCAGCGATGCCAGTCGTCTGAGTAAATTTCAAATTTTTTCGTCGCGATCCAAATGATTTCCTGTCGCGTTTGGTGACCATGGACGAATTCTGGTCATATCACTATGACCCGGAGACAAAGCAACAATCAGTGGAGTGGCGGCATAGCGAGTCACCCCGCTCCTCAAAAAATCCGAGTACAAAAAGCCG
>Ga0131853_10012810_pt1 | contig 15366 bp, 11 predicted proteins | sample TergutLab28metaG_FD_92764 | JGI IMG/M metagenome (GOLD analysis project Ga0131853, IMG submission 92764) | Labiotermes labralis P1 segment gut microbial communities from Petit-Saut dam, French Guiana - Lab288 P1 (version 2) (version 2) | ecosystem: Host-associated > Arthropoda: Insects >...
CCCCCCCCCCCAAAACCTGCCCCCCCTCGATACGCCACTGCGTCCACATGTATCAACCGTTCTTTCTCTTACTGGTCAAATTCGATAATGAAGGCTTTTATGAAGGTCTGTCAAGGAAATCCAGATTCCTTTAGAATCGGACGAAAATATTGTGAGCGTTACCTGAAGACCTAAGTACGTTCTTGTCGACAGCAGTGCAAAGTATTTTGTAGCCTGACAACAATGCAAAGGCAACCCATTTTTGCATTTCTTTGGCAACACTCAACAGTTTTACATCATTGACAGTGACATATGCAGCCCAGCATTACCAAGTGAACTCATTGTTGCTTTCCCACGGCAAGAATGGTTACACGAATGGACCACATTGTTTCATTATACATACATTTTCTATCTTGTTACTTAGTAGAAGTGGCATTAAATGTTTCACTGAACTTCATTTCTTCATTGATGCATTAAAAAGCAATCGTTTGGTAACAAAGGGAGAAGTAGTAGGCTCTTGTAAACACGGTAGTGGAGCCACTCTGTGTCAGAAAATGTGGGCAACTTCTTGAATAGCACAGCAACTGTACACTTTTCATGAAAGGGGCCTCGTTCCTTGAAGTCAGTTATGATAACAGTTAATGAGTTGTGTTACAGGAATTTGTCAGAAGTCACTTCACGAAGAACACACTAATGTGCATTTTCCATGCAGCTGCGTTACACGCGTAAAATTTAACACCAACGTATTACACAGTACTTCTCATTTGTTAATTAATGCTCCGGCTTATTTCGGCCTTAACTGTTGGCCATCTTCGGAATCAAATATACGGTATCTTGTGTTCACAAGATACCAGATATTTGTTCCATTCCATTGTCATTTGAAGAAAGACTGAAATGTGAATGTTCGGGCACAACAGTTACATCAACAGCAAATTGAAATAATTGTGACTGTATTTTAACCACAGTACTGATTTTAAGAATTGTAACATTATTCATAATAATAATTTGAATCATATCACTCATCTTCTATGGCAGTGTCACGACTCAAAATGTGTGATTTTTTTTCAGGAGAGAATTTTAGAGGTTTTGAAGTGCTATAATTTTCTATGAGTGCAACGACGACACGACTGCTCCCCAGCGGCGAGTTTTGCAAACTGCATTATGACAATATACCTGTTAAAAGTGCATCTGCAAACGTTTCTTTCTATACCAATAACTCAAAAATGCCAAATTTTGAGTTGTGATGGTCTTGTCGCAAATGAGCAATATGTAGAATTTCTGCCGTATAAGTTTAAGCATAAGTTGCACATGCTATAAAACTTATGAGCACCCTGAAGGTGGCCAAAAATTAAGGCTGAAACATGTCTGAGCAATAATCAACGTATAAAAATTATTGTGCAAATTTTATGTACACTAAAGTACATTAAATTGGATAGCGTGCGGTTGGGAGTACGTTACTTGGCTAAGAACGTACTAATGTGCATTAAATGTCATTAATTAGAAGTTGCACTTGATGTATAATTAAACATTCTTAGGCATCCCGGATGTTCACAGTTTGTATTTTGTGTGTTATGTAACTCATTTATTTTGTTTTGAGGAAGACCGAAAGCAAAATTGGGAACTTATTTCCGTGTGGGTTGTTATGAAGGGCCTGTTTTCTGTGACTCTTGCTGACCTTGTTCCATGTTTAGTTTGCTAAGTTTCACAGTGTTAAATCATTGCCTCTGTCCAGTTAAAGCATTGTGTTGGACATGTTAACTATACTCTTACATTACACCTTTCAATAAAACTTGGAAGTGAACAAGTGCTCTCTGTTGTGGTGTATACAAGGTGCTGGTAGTGCTTCTTTGATGTAGAGTTGGAAGAAATGTAATATCTAGTTTTACTTCCGACAGGTATACAGTTAATTTTTTGGATCCATTTTCAGTTATTTTCATGTACATTGTACTGTATTTACCCAAATATCCGTAAGATAACCCCCTTTTACACTCTTCATTTTTCAGGAAGATCACTGTTTAGAACATATATAACTCTGTATGTGATTATAAGGCAACTCCTCATTTTTCGTATGATGAATTAGGGAAACATTCTCATTATGCATTTGGATAAATATGGTATTTACCATTTAACCTTTAGACGCCTAACGTTAACTATAGTTGACATACCGCACCGCTAACCTCCAAAGTTGCATTTTATATATTTATTCAACAAATATAGGTACCGAATGTTTTAAACATGGTGTATACTCTTTTCTTTCCCCCCCCCCACAAAATGCAGTTTGTTTCATAATTCTAACATATTTGGTCCCTGTATTATTGACATTTTATATACAGGGTGTGCTAAAATTAAAAAAATAATTCCGGCGCCAAAAGGTTAAACTGAGGTTCTGTGTGTCTGTGTAGGTTAAATACTAATTACAGTGAACTCTTGATTATCCGGTTTGTGGATTATCTTTGCACGTTTGTTAATGAATAATGATGAAGGTGGGAAATAAATGATTCAGTGCCAAGTACTCAAACAGAATCCTCAGTAAAGAAGTCAGGATCTTCTGTGCCTAGACTGTGTATGTGTCATGTATGTAATAAGGAAATTGCAGTTGTATTTTTTTGTATGTGGCTTAGTAAAGTGTATGTTCCTGTGCTAAAACCAACTAGATGCACTAATTTCTCAAATTTATTTTTGGAATAAAACTCTGCATGTTTTGGACAGTTCCTGTGTCAACCATCAGGAATTTTTCACTGTACACACGGCAGTGGTATATGTGCTGACAGCTTGCAAGCAGGCTGTCAGAAAACCTGTATGACATATACCATTGCTGTGTGTACAGTTAAAAACTCCTGATGGTGGACACAGGAACTATCTGATACATGTAGAGTTTTATTCCAAAAATAAATTTGAGAAATTAGTGCATGTAGTTGGTTTTATTATAGGAATTTATCACGATGGACGGTCACTTGACTGTAAAGTGTATGTATTGGATTATCTGTGTTTCGAAGTTATCCATTCACCCTCCTCCCTGTTACCCGGATAATCAAGAGTACACTGTAGCTATGTATCATTCTCATTTTGCTTCGTACACATTTACCCTTTACTGCCTGGGAATACGAGATTTAAATTACACAGTACTCTGAGGTTGTGGTGGCCATGTTTTGTTAGTGGGGGATATCAGTTTAGTTCCCAGTCATGTGGCATTTTCAGTATTGTGGTAATACAGAGCTGATGTCAGTATTCTGACTGAGGAATAATGCTGCTAGTATTGACAGAATGCAGCACTTGACCAACTGAACCATATGCATGCTCCACTGCAGTACTGTGCTGGGTAACTGGTAAAGGTAAAGGTGTCCCTGTGAATGTCATATAGGCATATAGGAGGTGGAAGTATGCTTCCACTCATCCTGAATATTGACCCTAGATGGAGGTGGGTGGTCATTGTGATGCTGTGGCTGGTTTACAACCCTCAACCCATTGAAGAGATGGCTGAGTGGCCCCACAACCAGTGTGGACACTTTTCAGAAGAGTATCTTCTTGCTCCTGCTGAGAGTTGAAACATGTTGCATCATCTCCTACCCTGTAGCCTAGCTGCATTATTCTGGCTCAGATGTGGGATCAGTAAAGGTCAAATATCCAACAGGTTTTCTTTGCTCCCAGTTTTTCGTACCTATTCTTGATTACAAACTTTTGCCGTGTTCTGAATTATGTATGCTTTTGTCTGGGTAATTACCCAGCATCTGAATTTTATATGCCACAGTTTCGGAACACTCTGTCTGTATGAAGAATTCTTCATACCTACCTGCCTATTGAAGATGGAACAGACAGAGTGTTCCGAAACGTTGGCGTATAAAATTCAGACGCCAAGGAATTGCCCAGAAGAAAGCATACAACAATTTTGTAACTAGTTCCTACAATTTTTTTCCCTTTCTTAACCCTTCTGGTATATCTGTGCCTTTGTCCTGAATTGGAAATAACGAAGTCCACAAATTGCAATGTTTTCTGCAGGCTGAAGAGAAGTTTGATCATTCCGTTGACTTTTTAAAGATTGTTGTAGTATAACCAAACAGATTTTCAGATTTTGGAGTGAAACAGCAGAACTTACCTAAGAGTGAAGATTTGAGTCTTCCTGAATGTGATGCTGTTATCGAGTAATTAGTTTCTGACATTCGAAGGATCATAGTGCCTCCTTCTTCATGGTTGAGTGGACCCAGAAGAGTTTTGCATATATAAAAGCACTGAAACTGTAAATACCAAGCAGTCTTTAGCGGTCTTCAGTGTTATACAGAAACCTTTTCTGAACACAAAATTATTGCCTTCTCCCATATTGTAGTGTACCCATTACTTCGATTTCATCACCTGATCAAGTGGAGGAAGCCACTGTTGAACACAGTGATTAACATCAAACATGTTTCATTTAACCCTGCCTATTGGTAATGGTATAGGATCATCCCATGTCATACCTTTGCAGGCACAGAGGGAAGGCAGGGGCATAGCTCCAACCCATTTGCAAGCCAGCACTAGTAAGAAGTGGGTGGGTCTTGGGGGCCAGTCAGGATGGGCACAGAAAGTTTTGCCGCCACTGGGTTTCAGTCTGCAGGCCGTTCAGCCCATAATTAGTCACTATGCTGACCACAGTATCCCAGTTGCCACATGTTGGTAGGGTGTTATAATAAATTCATTACTGTCTTGACTATAAAATTTAAAGGTACGTATATCGAATTGTCTGCAAACTTGTGTTCTTAATTGTTTTTGTAGCATATGTTAGGGTTGCACAAATCCCAGACACCAGGTTACCCAGGTGGCTAAATTTTGTAGGGTGGCAGTTAATGTTTGTTGGTCCTAAGGCTGCAGCTCGCATTTTACCCCTTCTTTTACCTAGAATTTTGAGGTGGCTTCTAGGTTTTTGAAAAATTTGTGGACTTCTGGCATACATTGCGTTCACATCAACTTATTTTCAGGTTTTAATAAGCCAAAGCAATGGGTTTTGTCTCTACAGTGTTCCAGCACGTCCATACCTCTTTTTAGCTGACCTGTTGTCAAGCGCGCACCAATGTATTGTCGTGAAGTCTCGTTCTTTAGCCTGTGTATGTTAATTAATTAATTAATTATGTTTTGTGATTTGCAGTGATGGACAGAGAAATTTCTATTGATTTTTATGTTAGTTTGCAAGCCACCCAGCTGGTTGATTGACATTCTGACCTGCAGACGCTCTGCAGAAATTTCCCTATTATCCCTTCATATGTTTATCTACAAGAGGCAAATTTATGTTGCTCAACATTTGTCACAACCCAGCTAACAATAACTTAGGCATTACATGCAAACAGCACAATAATTCATTTAATTTAGTGCTATTGTGGACTGTAGGTAACACAACGCCAGCAGCAGCAGCGACTGTTGCAGCAACAGCTGCAGACTCAGAAGACAGATTCATCCTCGCCACCACCACTACTTCCACCTTCTACGTCAAACAACATTCAAGGAAAGGGAGTGACAAACACAATCAACAAAAACAAACCCACAACTGCTGCAGTAGCAACAACGAACACGACAGTAAAGGCCCCTGATTCTCGTCAGAGGGCATCACGTATCAATGGTGCGAGGACACCTCTTCAAGTACAGTCTCAGACAACAGCATTGCAAGCACAGACTCCAACACAGGTGAGAGATATGCAGCATGCACATTAAATAAATAATCTCATTATCGTGGGATTATGGAATGAAGGTGCCTGTTATAGAAGCAGGTTGTAATGGCGTGAATTGGACACAGCTGGCTGAGGATATAGTTCATAGGCTGACTTTTGTGTTGATGATGATGAATGCCAGTTCAGTAAGTGAGTTTCTTTGAGCAGGATAATAACTCTTTAGTTGTCCAATTGTCTGCTAGCGAAGTCAGGATGTTCCATCCTGACTTCGCTAGCAGACAGTCAACATAACTAGCATGACAAATACCTATTGCTATATATACAGTGCAGAGACTCCTGATGATGGACAGTAGATCTGTCCAAAACATGTAGAGTTCTTTATTGAAATAAACTTGAGAAATAGTGAATCTCGTTGGCTTTTATTATAAGAATATATCACGATGCACAGTCCTGTGAATGTCAAATTCAATCAGCTGTCAAGGGCCTTGACAACTTAAGGTAAATTCTAAATTAGACTGTGATTACTATCAATCAATATGATGCAAGACAAAACTACTTAAGTGGGGGGTTACTGTAATATCAAGAACAGTTGGATTTTTTTAAAGCAACATCTGTTACTTCCTTTGATATATTTCTTTCTTTCTCGTACACTCTTATTCAGTCATCTGCAATTTTTCACAACTGGAAATAGAAAAAGCATGGTCACTAAACGCATTTTGGTTCTTCACAGTCCAGGCTGTTTTACAAGCAAACTGTGTTAATGTGATGCATGGTGGGCTAATGCTTTAGTGCACCAGTGCTGTTTGGTAGAAAAGGCCAAAAGCTGTGGGTTGTTGACAACCCCTAGAAGCTGATATTGCAAAACTAAATGAATTCTGGAAGTGGTCCAGTGACATGCACAAGAAGAAGCTGGACATACTTTTCTTGTCAGTACATTACTGAACTTCAGCCGCACAGAAGGGTTTGCCGCAATTTCTAATGCCTGAATATTCTGTTTGCAGTTAAATGAGGTTGTCGGTACTTAAAAAGCTAAGTGTGTAAAATTAGTCACTGCCGACAACAGGTGACCTTGTGTTTTTACACCTGTTTATGCATGTTCATTACAGACGTTATTGATGATAATTCTCATTTCAGATCGAGCCCTTAAGGGATGCAACAGGAGACAGCAGTAATAATGGCTCCTGCACCATGACTACCAGCATCACCGTTACCACCACAACCACCACTACTACTCAATGTGTGGCAAGTGCAGGAGTCATCACTCAAGTTACAGCCAGAACAATCACAGAAAACCATGTACCTTCTCCAGCCCTGGCTGTCGGAGGTGGAAATCTTGCCCTGAGAGGTCGCCGAGAGCCTCCCCAGCCTCCACCTCCTCCATTAGCCCCTCTCAGCAACTCCTGTCTGCCTACCAGACTGGACATCGAAGATTCTGACTCAACAGGAAACAATTCCCTTGCATCAAGCAGCAGGGACTGCAGTGGTACAGGTGCAGGAAATATCTCCTCCACAGATGATGGAGAGAATTCTCTTACAAGTTTTGAAGGCCTCCTGCTTAATGGCATCCCTCATTCACTTGATATTGATGCTGCATCAAATGACAGTAGCTCAAAGGATTCAGCACGAAGCTCCTTACAGCAGCAGAATCCCAAACCTCCAGGAACTAAGAGTCTCATGTTAGCAGACCTATTGGAGAAGAAAGTAGACAAAAAGGATCCTCCAATATTGAATGGTGTGCTTGGAAAAGAACTTCGTATTGGTGATAAGGGTTTGGAGCTTGTGGAAAACCATCTTGAGAAAGTGTTGAAAGAAAGTTCCATCACTCAGACAAAACCAATTGATGTTAAGGAGCCCTCAAAGAATGTAGGAGGTATTAGTGATATTTGTAGTGAGTCTGTTGGTGTGGTTAGGACAGTGGGACAAGTTTCTAACAATCTCACAGGTGTTAACACCACAGAGAAAGGAAATACTGCATTTAAGACAGTAGGTATTGGTACAACTGATGAACCCCTTATGAGCAACTCTGTTATGACATCTAGTGAACAAGTGAAGTATGGGGTGGTGACTCAACAGACACAGACAGTGCAGTCATTGAAAAGGCCATCCTCGGAGAGTCTCGGAACAGAGGATGGGATCCTGGAAATGAAACGGCCACATCTGTCCCCAGAGTCAGCAATGAATGGGACAGCCTCTCCAGGGCCCATCACAACAGTCATGGATCAAAATCCAGCACCCCTTTCACCAGGTTTGACAGACAAATCCACATCATCCAGTGCATCCAATGATAATACGGAAATTGTCAATGCGTCCCCATCAGCAGCAAACTTGTATGCAGCACTGGCTGCTTCTGCACTGGAAGATGAGCCAGATCTTGAGTTACCACCACCTCCACCAACACAAGTGTTGGTACAGAGTGCCAGTGGTCTCCGGCAGGCTGTTTTCCTGGGCCAGGGTGTCGAGTCTGGCTCACAGCAGCAGCTGATAGTGACAGCAGCACCACGGCAGATTATTGTATCCCAGGGACAGCTGGCCCCTCAAGGGCAGGTACTGATTACAGCAGGAGGTCAGATTGCTCTGCAGCAGGGACCCAATCCGGCCACAGCCACCATCAAAACTCCAGCAGGCCACCAGACGGTACCTGTTCTTGTCCAGACAGGAGGTAGTGCACCTCAAAGAGCCCAGATATCTGCAGTGACCCATTCCCAGGGACCACAGCTGATGCAGGCTGGGCAGGTGGTGCTCTCACAGTCAAGTTCTGGCCAGTTTATTCTCTCTCAGGCTCCACCACAAGGGCAGGTGCAGTTGGTCCAAGCAGGCAGTGGCCAGGCAGGCCAGTATATCATCCCTGCGAGTAGTGGCTGTGGCTCTGGCCAGACTCATTATGTTGTTGCACAACCCCAGACTGCACTGGTACAGGGACAGACGCAAACAGTATTGGTGGCACAGACACCTCAACAGCAGGGCACAGGCACTAAAACCATCATAATCCTACAGCCACAGAGCTCGTCAGCTACCACTCACCATCAGAAGGTGGTTGTGACACCACAGGGCCAACCTGTCGTTGTGACACAGGTTCCACGGCCTATCCTCCAGAGCCCAGCCATCTCTAATCCCCCTCCTGCCTCCATTCCTCCTCCAGCGCTTGTGCCAACGTCAAATGCCCCTGTTCCTCCTCCTCCAGCTCCTGCCTCTCCGGCACCCCAGCCTGTGAAACATGTGAATACTGTCACTGTGGCTACATCAACTAACACAACCCCTGTTCATATGCCCTCCCGTGTTGCCTCCACTGGCACTTCAACTAGTCTACCTCCAACTCAGCCACAAACTAGGGCTATCACTCCAACAAACTCTTCAACCACGACACTGTCTCCAGCATCACCATCACCAGTAGTAGTAACTGCCATGAAAACATCTGCCAAACCACCTACTGTTCATCCCACAGCTGTACCCTCTGTTCCAAGGCCTCCACTCTCTCCATCACCGACTGCTCTTAATTCACCAAGAGCCACCCCAGTTCAGCAACCTAAACAAACAAGAACTTTACCCAATACAAGGCCTCAGTCATCAAGTACCCCTGTAAATGAAACTAATTTGGATAAATCCACTCTCCAGACACCTGTAAGAAGTACTAGGTCACCATGCCAGCCAGCTGGTCCACAAACAAGACTGACAACAGCTGGGGTGATTGCTGACCAGGCCATATTCTTGTGTGAATGGAGGGGCTGTATGCGGTGAGTGGCCTCTTTCTTAACATACAAGTTCACGATGTCTTGGCCAATTTAAATGAACCTCTTGCAGTGCTTCTGTGCAGTGAATTCTGCAGGTCCTAGCATCTGTTTCAGAGTAGGCTGTAGCGGGTTCATTGCAGCCTGTGGAAACATGCCGTGGTGAACATAATTCCTAGAAATTTGTACTCTGCAACTGATGATAATGCAGAAACATTCAGGAGACTTGAAAGTCACATAAAAATTGTGTTGGCTGTGTCAGTGTGCATATTAGTAATTGTTACAACATAAGTGATCATTGGGAGTTCATTTCATTAAATCAGTTTTCATGTTTTACAAAAATGATCATGTTTTTCTTATCATAAATTTAACATCTGACAATTTCTGAAAGTAATTCTGTCAGGATGCTGCCAAATTCATACTGAATTTCTGTGATAACTTAAAAAGTCCTAATAAATTAGTAGAATATGTGATCATTTTTCTGGTTGTCAAATACTTTTGCATTATTCATTTCCTTGGTATAGGAGGTCGTTGAATGTTTGGTGCATTTGGTTCACTGAAAGATCATTTATGATTGCATGTGATGAAAGTGACGTATGCATTGGGCATTTCTCATTGTCTCATTTCATTTTAGAATCAGTTTTTAGAATCTGGCTCTGGTACCATCAACAGATAAGTATAAAATTTACAGTGTTAGGTTATTCAGGTGACATATGGGGATAGAGATTAGCTCCATCTAATACCAGCAGTGTAAGTTTCACATTTTATCTGATGATGGAAGCAGATCCTTATCTAAGAATTGTTCCTGTAACCACAAGCATTTGATGGAAAATTATCAGTTTGTGTGCCAGCTTATAACTTCCAACATGTACGTGTTTAAAATACTATATCTGAATTTGTATGTGCAGGAGCTTCAAGTCTGCAAATGAGGTGTACATGCATGCGTGTGAATCGCACTGTCCATTGGGTAGTGAAGAAATTCAATGCCTGTGGGAACGCTGTGATGCCATGAAGCGAAAGCGCTTTTCCCTCATGACACATCTGTACGATAGACATTGCAATGCTGATGTAAGTGGATGTTCTAGCTGATTTTGCTGTTACGTGTAATAATATGTGTGTGATGTGCACAAGTTTTCACTTCAGAAAATATTTGTCACTCTTCATGCAGGTTGAGCCACTGTTTGGATTAATATTTTTATTCTTATTTTGCCTTATATAAGGTAATTTGCTGACCCATATCTTTAGTCACTTTCTGCCACTGCTGCTGCTGCTGCTACTACTAACACCACCACCACCACTGCTACTACTACTACTACTACCACCACCATCATCACAACCACTACTACTACTACCACAGCTACTACTATGACTACTATTACTACTACTACTGTTACTACTGCTGCTGCTGCTAGTTATATGGGGTGTTTACATCCTAATAATCGACTTCTCATGATCATTGCTTATTTGTTTTATATTCTTGTCAGTTTTATTTTGATCATTTCTGTACATTCATGCCTATAGTTCGGTGAGACCCACTGTAATAGACACTATACACTGCCAACAGTTATAGTACATGTATACTGAAAAGGTTACATAATCACAACACACAAATACTCAGCCCAGCTGTAGCCATTGTCATTGTAGTCGCATCTTCTTTTGGGGTTTCCCTCCCTATTCTAAACATGTTAATATTCATCTCATAAACATAAGTTTGAGCCTGGCCTTAGTACTTGTCAACTACTGTATTTCCCACCTCATGAGACACATTTCCCTTCCCTCCAGAAATATGTCTGCAAAAATCACTGTGCGTCGTGACACCAGACCCAAGTAGGCCGTTAAATCCGCAGAAGTACCTCACTAATTGTTGAGAGTGTCATGTCACTTACAGCATGTTATGAGGCAGCAGGATATACAGCATATAACATGGGACGTTTTATTTTTTGTGTAACTTTATTTATGAGAATAATGTACAACAGGCATTATTTTGGGGTTCAGGTTCTGCGTATGATGGCAGTACGTCGTCGGCAACTATCTCAAAGTGGGAGAAGCGAAATTCCCCCACCGCAACCTCCACCTCCACATCCTGGCTATGCCCCAAATGCGGCCTTTCATGCCATTAAAAGGCATGCACTTGAGTTTGTCAACCCCAAGGAGATGATGGTAAGTTACAGAACATTCTGATGTATCCTGTGTCCAACAGGGATGGAAAGCATATTAGCAGGAAAAGAAATAGACACTTGATCTCATTCATTGTGGTTTTGAGGTTTTAGAGACTGTTTTCCTGAATAAGATGACTCCTCTTTTCACAGTCTTTAACTTCGCATGTGATTTTAGGGTGACCCCATATTTGTCAGGTGATGAATTAAGAGAAATTCACATCTTGTTTTTGGGTAAATATGGTATGTGTATAACATTGGTGGCCCTAATATACACATATGTGTTCCAAGACTTAGATAAAGCCCTGAAAATCCAGTGTTTGAAGAGAGTAGCCCCAAGGCAGGAATTTTTGCTTTTTGCCACAAAAAAGCTTCTTAATGAAACAGGCAGACCTCAGGGACATGTTCAACAGGGCCTTCAAGAGTGTCGTACCTCAAATGTTACGGTATATCCTGAGCCTTTTAATTTCTTCAGCTATGAAAACTCCAGAATACACAGAAGAGGGTCCTGGTGACCCTGAATCAGCAGATGAAGGAGGTACGCAAATGGAATACTCCTCTGATTAGTCATACAGGCCAAGAATGGGAGCAGTAACAAATAATTAGGTGTAAGAACTCACATCAGTATAGGTACCATCTGGTTATCTGGAATATTTGATATTTTGGTACCTGTCAGTTCTCGTGCAAGTCAGGTTAACACAATTTTCCTGTATTTTAAATCATATTTTCTTGGTTATTACAATGATTTCTTTACATGCTGCAGCAAAAATATTGAGATTAATGATACTGTGGACACAGTTTATGAGAAAAAAATTTTGAATCTAGAAGACATTTAAATAATCATAATACCAGACTTGTGGAAGTGGGTGAAATAAATATGGTCTGCAGACACATATCCAAGAAAACAGCTCATTTGAGTACAGTAAAATCTCTTCATGTTACTGTCTGTACAAAATTGACTCCTTATGACAGACAGTGTGAATTGATATGATTAACAGATATTTGTCCTTAACTTGGGCTGTGTCATGTTTTATTGACAAACACGTCCAAGGTTCAAAACAGTCTTCGATTCACTTTGGCATCTATATCTTATCATAATTCAGTACTAGTGACAGATCAGAATTTAGTTACAGAATTTTACTTATGTTAGTGGATAATGAACCGCCAAAATCTTATCTAATGAGCAAACGTTTCACTGTTCTGGAAAGTCTATATAGTTGGAGCAGTGAAGTGTCCTTTTCATTGTGATGTGTATTGAAATGTGTAATGTTGAAAATACTAACACAGAAAGGTAAGAGAATTAATTGTGTGAAAATCAGAAATTGTATGAAAATCAGAAATTTTTAGTGGGGAATGTTTATTGAAAGAGGGCTTCAGGAGGAACACAAAATTGCAATGTGCAAATGCAGATCATTCATTGTCCACGAAGAAATCTTATGTGAGATCTCCCTGAAGAAGTTGCCTAAAGTTGTCTAAAGCAAGATAAATACTGTGTGAGGTTTGTTACAATCTCCTCCTTTGTTTTATCCAACCCTTCTAATTCTTGTTTTGCTCACACCCCAACTGACCCCAAGGAAAGAAGTATTTTATTAACTGATAGAATGGGAGTTGGTTGTTACTGGTCTGCATTCGGCTGTGCTCAAACTGATTTCTAGAACTACTCTAAACAGTTTGTTTGCATGTACATAAGTGATGTACAATTTTTGTGTAAAATTGTTATGCATTTGCGGCTGTAAAGATCTCAGTTTGTCATTATACTGATGTTTAAATACAAAATGGTCTGTTACAGTTAAGAACATGAGTACTGATCTTTGTAATTGGTGGGGGAGGGGGGGGGGCAGTCAGGAGTTGTTCTTATCCAATTGAATTTTTAGAAATAATGAGATGCTTATAAAGTTAATGTTATTAGAAGTGATACCATACAGAAAATGTGTGCAAACTGATACAGAATAATTTAAAATTGGAATTCTTCCGTAATTATCTGCAGTTAATTGCGCGGCTCTGTATTTCAAGTTTTGCCTAATTTCACAAGGAATAAACATTGACAGTTTTAGCTATCTAGCAGCACTGTTATTGAAGATTCAGACCACAGCGAGAACCTCAAGTCTTGCATTGTTCATACTTCTCCCTTGCTGAATTATAGCTCCATAATGCCCTCCACTGACGCTTGAGTAAAACCACATGCGTACAGTTTGTCATTGAATTTTTGGTGTTCTCTGTTGTTGACCATGCTGCAGAGGCCCGCTAAACCAGGGCCACCTGCGACTATTCCAGCTCGGACTGGCCCAAGCCCGCCCGAGCAGGTAAGCAAGCGATGGGCACTTTTGTAGCATATAGCATTATTCATTCAGCACATACCCTGCATGCTAATTCCAACCATGTCACAGAGAACTCTTGACAAAGAGTCCTTCAACTCCATGTTAAGTGCAGTAGGTTTGAACACCTTGTCACTACCAATTATCACATTTTCTAAATTAATCAATAACTGTTGCAGTAATCAAAATTCCTTGTGCTTGCCAGTTTGAAGTTTTACTCATAAACCAAGTATGTATTGCATGTAGTGTTTTGTAACAAGTTTAAGAATCGTTGTCATTATGACCATATATGAGCATTGACATTGTTTATTAGGTGTACTGATCTTGGAATGGCATTTCATGTGTGAACAAAAGTTACAACCACATTTATTGTTTGTCTTGTATTGTTTAATGTAATAAACCTTTAGTTTATACACATATATAATGTATGTGTGTGGTTTTACCAAAGCACTTTTATATCAGCAGTATACCTGTCCGCCATTATTACATTGTGTTCCAGTGCATTGTGTTTGTGTTTATTTTTGGTAGCCATATTAAGCATGGTGCAGCAGATATTTGCATGTCATTCAGTTGTTCTAGAAATTTTATGTTCTGTCCTGCTTATGTTGTGTGATCATAAGTACAGTAGTGTTGCGCGCGCGTGCGTGTGTGTGTGTGTGTGTGTGTGTGTGTGTGCGTGCGAGTGAATGCATTGCACATGTCATTGAATGAAATGAGCAGTTCTTTTGTTGTTCTGCCCTGACTGCTACCAGCAATCAGTTGTTCTGTATTATGTCATGTATTTTAAACACATAGGATGGTCAAAAAGCCAGTTACCTTATCTGAGTGTACTTTTGCTATCCACTTAACAGATTTTTTGTGCACACAGTATTTTTAGAGCTATTTCAGAGTGGTTATAATAGTTAAAAATATTCGCCGATCAGTGTAAGTACGCTTCACAAGCTGTCCAAAAATTTGTGGATTTTCCATTGTTGAGTTCTGGCTGGATTTGTGATTAATAATAATACTGTTTATTAAATATTTTAAATTTAAAAGCACATAAGTGTCAGTTAGTGGTATTTGTTTCAGTTTTGTTGGCTGCCAGCAGCAAGGAAGGGAGGTAGTTCAGAGAACAGAATCTGGAATGTACAATAAGCAAATTCAATATCAAATTCATCATGTTGCATTTTAAAAGTATCAATTTGTAGCTGTGTATTAGGGGTAGACAGAATTGTCAGATATATCTATCACCTCTTTTACAACCCAGACAAAAGGTGATAACTAGTCTGAAGTTTGATAGGTGTTTGCTTCTGGGTTTATTCAGTGACACTGTTCACGTATTTTATTTACGTAGTGTGAAGGGTGAGGAGAGGGGGGTGTATAGGGTCTTGGTGGGAAAACCAGAGGGAAGGAGACCACTGGGGAGACCTAGGCGTAGATCGGTGGATAATATTAGGATGGATCTCCAGGAGGTGGGATGTGGGTATATGAACTGGATTGGGCTGGCCCAGGATAGGGACAGGTGGCGGACGCTTGTGAGTGCGGTAATGAACCTTCGGGTTCCGTGAAATGCGGGGAA
>Ga0131853_10012811_pt1 | contig 15366 bp, 10 predicted proteins | sample TergutLab28metaG_FD_92764 | JGI IMG/M metagenome (GOLD analysis project Ga0131853, IMG submission 92764) | Labiotermes labralis P1 segment gut microbial communities from Petit-Saut dam, French Guiana - Lab288 P1 (version 2) (version 2) | ecosystem: Host-associated > Arthropoda: Insects >...
CTGACCACGTGACACCCCTCTATCCGCAAAAGTTGGCACTAACTTCGCCGACCGGCGGCGGCCGCTCTGTCGGTATAGTTCGCGTGCGGACTAAGGCCACGGAGTTTAGTTTAGTTTTAGAGGATGTGGCAAGAAGCAGTCCTTGCATAATTTAAGGTAGAATGTCAGAATTTGTGTGGGTGTGCCTGAGGGAAACCACAGACGCCTCAGGGTAATCGGGGTCCCGCCCGAGACCTGAAATGGAGGTAGAGGCCAGTTGAAATGTGATGGCAGACGCGCAGAAAACAGATTTCATCTCTCGGCGAAACGGTCGAGTCCATTTAAATCGGCGTGGGCGTCAGTTCAGTCGACTACTGGCAGCCGAGGTGTGCGCATCAGCGGCAGTAATGCTGGATACACCATGTTCCGAGGTAGTGTGAAGAGTACTGGCTACCCACTCCATTCGCCTGTTTCCCCTTCACTTCCCCCTCCCGTGCGTCACAGTGTGCCATCACATTTCAACTGGAGTCTACTACAGAATGCAAATCAGAAGCATTTTCACCTGGGCCAGCTTGTTCCGTATAGAAAAGTGTAATTTTCGCTTTGAAAGAGAAAAACGTGGCAGAAGGCGATAGTGTCTCACTTCAAGGACATACAGTGCTGTCGCCTGGTTGGAATCGGGGGAAGACGACAGGACAGCTTGCATTTGGCGGGATACTGTACATGGTATATCACATTTTGATGTCGTTTACTGCTTGGACTTCGTCCATAGTCCGCCTTTAATGTTAGAAAATAAGCACTGTTGTATATTTTAAGTGTGTGATGGAGAACGAATTGCAAACATCAGAAGGTTGCACACGGTGACAATGCTGCAACAGCTACCTGTCGACCACCTGGTGGGATACCTTGCATGTGAGACAGCTGCATGGCACGGCGTACATAGAACGGTACACACGAATCCACATCTTGAAAGGAAACTCAGAACTTCGATCCCCAGATTGTAGGCCCCCCAGATGGCGAGTGTTCATTACGTACGAAACGTAGCCCTTCAAATTAACACCCTATGCAGCCAATTTTAATGGAAGCTGAGTGCTTAATGGGACGTGACTGTACAGATATCTGTGGCCTGTATTCTGCTCGAATCGAACCGGTCGTTCTAGTAACGAACTTTATTATTATTATTATTATTAGTATTGTGGTGGTCCCAGTGGCCGCACGGTCCAAGGCATAGGTCTACGGCCGCTCACTTACTGGGATTGCGGGTTCGAATCCCAACGGGAGAATGGATGTTTGTCTGTTGAGTGTTGTGGGTTGTCAGTTAGAGGTCTCTGCGACAAGCTGATCACTCGTCTAGAGGAGTCCCACAGAGTGTGGTGCGTCGTGTGTGATCTATAAACCTAAAAAATCAGGAGTTCATGGCTCACATTGGGCCGCAGCGCTACATTATTATTATTATTATTTAGTGAGTCGTGTTGGTGTGCACTCCTTGCTATATATTATCATCGTGAACACATCGAGGAAGTGGACGGTACGTGTGGCATGGGTTGGGGATAAATGCGTGCAGTGTTTTGGTTAGGAAACCTGAAGGGAAATAAACCACTTTGAAGACATAGGCATAGATGGGAGGGTAATATTAAAATGGAACTTAAATAAATAAAGTAGGTTAACGTGAAACGGACTTGCCTGGTTCAGGACAGGGCCTAGTGGCCGGCATCTCTGAACGCTGCAATGTAGTTGCGGGTTCCACAAAATGAGAGGAATTTCTTGAGTGCTTAAGGAACTAGTACCATTTTTTTCAAGTACTGTGTGGCATGGAGTGAGTTTCTGAGTGACTGGGATATGGACTGGACGACCGTAGGATCGCGGTTCAATTGTCTGTAAGGTGAGACGCTTATCTATCCTAAAGTGTCAACACTTGTCCTGGGGTCCACCCAGTTCTCCTGTTGAATGATTGCTGCCGGACGCGGAGCTGACCACACGACCCTTATCAAGTGCTGTGGCTGATAATATTTTGCTGTAACATCACTCTCACACATGCATGACTAGATTCTAATTAAGCGCAGGAAAAAATGTGCTATTACTACTACTACTACTGCTGCTGCTGCTTTTCATACTGTTGCTACTGAGGTGTTTGTAATACATCGGAAGCCTTGGAAGCTTTCCCCCTAGCAACAGATAGAAACTGTCCACGCTATACTTCAGTAAAAGCGTTTCGGTAGGCCCTTCAACGAGCATGTCTTTAATCCACACGTCATTTGTTCGAGAATGTTCCCGATTATCTGCCGAATTTTAACGAATAAGAATTCGGCAATCGCGTCGAGTGCAGTTGCGTTGGGCGGTTTCAGAGCGTTGTGTCTTCAAAGTTATCAAACTTCGTATAATCCGACATTATTCCTTGCAAGTGGTAGTATGTGATTGTATCAGCGTGGGCTGTTAACTTACGTATTGTGTGTGAGAATTACTTCGTGTGGCGAAACGTTATATACCAAGATAAACGAGTGATATTAAGTTGTCTTCGTTAACTTTCAATGGCGGACAGAACCAAGACCTACTGCTGTTAGACCAAGCAGTGGGACACCTGCTGTGCGGTGATTGGAGGTGAGTGGCAGACATATTGGGTTACGAATGAATCCGGTTGAAACACATGCCTGAATCCGACATTTGCTTCAAATTATCGTTTATGAAGTGCATAAATGAGTCACCAGAAGGCCCTTTTTCACTTTTAAATACAAAGTTTGCTGTTTTATGTAGTGAGAAGAACGAACGGACCGTGGAATTGGAATGTGAACCTGAACTAATTTTTAACCCACGGAAGCCTAAACATCGCCTATATATTGTGTAAAAATATACTTCCCACCGCACGGAAAACAACGCCTATGTTATAAATATCCGCCGGTTTGTGTTTTTGACAATGGCTGGTAGTTGTAAAAAACATGAACCCACTCGTCGTTTAAAAAGCGTGATGTATAATATTAAAGGAGGAGGTTCATAGGGTTATATTCATACGTTTGAAATTATCGAATATCCACAACTGTAGGTAGAATTTAATTTCAGGCTAAGAGGGATGGTTTAATAGATCAGACATGAAGAGTTGATTTTTTGTTTAGATTTACGTAACGGTGCTCAGAATATATTATTTTTTTCTCGCCACACTATGTGCATGTAAAGAAACTGCTATTTTTTTTTTTTTTTGCTGCTGACTGGAATCGCACATGGTTTCACATCAACACGCACACAAACACACAGAGGCAAAACTATTTTCCAAGTGGATTTGTTGATTAGAAACAGATCATTCTACTCTCTGGTAGTGTTTTGTTCTTTTGTTTTAACTAGCAGCCCAATTTGAAGACCCAGTTTTGTTGTTGTTTTATAAAATAATTCCCGTGTATTTCGCAGTCACATTTGATCTGATACGTTTACGTGAAGTAATAGATAATGACGGTAAAGTGTACGAAAATTCAACGGCTCATTCATGAAAGGATGCTGGCTGTGTGGGTGAAGTTGAACATCTCCATTGTAGTGTCGTGTTGTTTTGTGCATTGCCCCATTAACCAACACACATTATGGTGCGACGTATACTGCAGTTGGCGTATTTTAAGATGACCTTTCAACCTGAAATAGCTTATTTTATCTTGTCAACAAAGGATGGTGTAGTTTTAAGAATACCTTGTACACACTGGTGAAGTCGATAACAATATGAGCGCTTCAATGTTCACTGAGCCCTAGAGTACGAATGTACTGGCGTATTAAAATGTTGTCGGTGCTCACTAGATGGCAGGCCGCAACAGCAGCAACGGAGAACAGTCCTTAAGTCAAAACCGTCCTTTCGGAGTAAAATTGTACGTCTTGCCTAGGCGTTGTAGAAGTAAATGGTATGCTAGTAAATAGTTTTAGTTTCATAAATGCTTCATTTTGTCGTGGCTGTAAGATGGTAGCCTCTCACCACGAAGTTCCGACTTCGATCACAGGTCAGCGCACGTGGGTCATGCTGCTGACAAAATGGCACCAATAAACGTTTTATCCTAGTTCGTTGTTTTGTTTACCCCTGACAGTTTCATCCCATCAATGTTCCATATTCTTATTGTATTTATCTGCCACCGAAGCTACTTCATTTTGGACATTCACGGCATCTTTAAATAAAATATTTCCATCTTTCTGCTTTGTCTCTGTCTTGGAGTTGCTATAAAATGATCATTATTATGTTGTTAGCTATTTTTTTGGGGGGGGGGGTGATGAAATCATGGAGTATGAGATGGGATGGGCAAGTGGAGCGCAAGGGAAGAATTGTACGTAGAGGGATAGAACAAGCTGGTTGGGAAATTCGTAAAAGGGGCCATTTGGGAAACCGAAGCATAAGTTTGATGATAATATTGTAAAGGACGTTAGCGAAATAGTGTGTGGGAGTTGGGACTGTATTTCTTTTGCTCAGAATGAGGTCCATTGGTGGGTTCTTTTCAGCGCGGTAATCAACCATAAAAAAATTTGTACCTACATAACCTGGTATTTTGGATCCATGTTAATATTATCTTCCTTGCATATTGGATGGTGTTTCTAGTCTCTAAGTTCCTTACCGAATTTTACATGCATATATTGTTTCTTTCCATGCATCCTAATTCTTTGTAAATACATTCTCCTCTTTTTTTATCCTTAAACCCATATACCTGTATTATAAATTTCAAAACTCTAGGCTACGCAACTTTTTGTCAACTCTTCCTCATTCCAGCGCCCATACTTCCAATAAGTCTCTTCAATACTTCTTGTCAAGCAACGTCAGTGGGTAGCAAGGGCTATTCGATTGTGATCAAAGGGCTGGAACGTGTAGGTGACAACCTTCTTCTTTTTAGCGCACAGTACAGCCACCTCCAATGTGCGATGCATACAGTTAGGCACACAGACACCGTCAGTCACTGTTGTGGACATCCGGGCTGTGAGAAGTTAGCGTCTTGAAAGAAAATACCGGCGTTTCGGAGAAACTTGGCTGCCTCGTTCTTCGGATTCATAGTGGTTAGGACGAGGACGTGGCACGGTTATAGACGTAGGGTGATGAATGGTCTTGGATTGGGGGGGGGTGAGGGTGGGGAAGAGAATTTTCAGAGCCAGTGGAAATTTTTCACAATGCGGCTGTATCTCTCCTCAGTGCTCTTCGTCTCCTGCACCCGGTCCTGATTACGCATATTCCTTGTTACTCTACGTATAAAACTTCGTCTTGTCTTTACCCTAATCAACTTTACCCTGAAGATGGAGGCAGGATTTTCTTCCGAAACGTTAAAGTCAGCTTCTAGGACTACACTTTTGATTAATCCAGAAGTGTACAGTCTAACCCCTAACCGCGCTGACAACACGAAAAATCTTATAACTTTACCGTTAGAATCTGCATCTCGAGACGTAAGTGTTACAGGCTGTAACTTCACCATTAACTTCCACACGTTCAACACATTTCTTATTCTTCCTCCCTTCGTATTTGTGTACAGCGAGTCTCCAAACGGTCTGTTCCATCACGATCATTAATTCTGTCAACACGTGCCGATATTTCAGTATCGGAAGGACGTAAATTTGCAGAGGCTCCATTGACATGGAATGAAGCTTTCTTGCACATGTCTGCAATAACATGGATTAGACGCAACTGGGTATTACATTTCCAGTTGAATATGGGAAATCGATTTTGCCATCAATCTTTTCTCTCCTTCCAGTTCGCCGTGGCCAATATACCCCCCGGACAGTATTCATGGAGTTCTCTCTTGTAATGGGGTAGGTATTGGTTGATCTTTCGGGACAGATTTCGTCCTGGAGGGACAAATTCCATTAATTTTCAGGAAGTGCACCGGGCAGAGAATCGTCCTACTTGAAAGTTCCAGCACATTATCAATGTATGGAATTCTCAGTTGCTCTGTTACTTGTGACACATAATACAGGCTGCGGGTGAGCAGGGATAGCTCAGTCGGTATAGCGACCCATTACGGGCTGGACGGTCCTGGTACCGAATACCGGGTAGAGGCGAGATATCCCGCATTCGTCCAGACTGGCCCTGGGGCCCACCCAGGCTCCAATACAATAGATATCGGGTCTTTCCCGGGGGTAAAGCGGTCGGGGCGTAACATGGTGTTGACCATCCACCTCCATGTAGCGCTGAAGTTAAAGAAAGAATAGAGTTTTACCTCTACTCCCCCCACTGGGCCTTCGAGGCAGGTTATAGGCTGAACTTTACCTTTTTATCTCTACCTTTAAAGGGTCCCGAAAAAGAATCGCGCGTTTTGGGACGCAGTATCTCGGAATGCAATAGTCATCGTATGACAGTTGTTCCTTCAGATTTTCCGCTAAAAGAAGCACTCCAAGTTATGTTAGAAAATATTTGACTTCTCTTTAATTTCGTGGTTTTTACTCGTATTTCTTGAATATCTTGGTCATTATCCAAATATTTGCCTTTGAAACGCAAGCACTCTTTTTCGGACATCCCGCACGTCGCGAAATATGCCGTAATAGTTCCTGGTGAATTTCTGCTTCGTCATTGTCTCAGTCAATCTAGTAGCTGCGGTGCGGGCTGGACGAAAGAGAAATTTAAGATACATTAACGCAAGGGACAAGAGAGTTTTCACTTAATGTCAAGTCTAAATACCAGCCGTGGAATCCACACTGCCGTCTATCCAGTGGTTACCGGGAATTCATCGTCAGGGATTAATATGGCTGGGACGTGAATCTCGTCACGTGCCCTCATCTAGTAATTATGTTAAGAATATAAACATCTATGCGCCCACATGCAGCTCGTCCCAGTGGTCGCGCGGTCTAAGGCGTACGTCTGCGGCCGCTCGCCTGCTGAGATTGTGGGTTCGAATCCCACAGGAGACATAGTTGTCTGTCTATTGTGAGTGTTGTGTGTTGTCAGGTAGAGGTCTCTGCGAAGAGCTGATCACTCGTCCAGAGGAGTCCTACCGACTGTGATGCGTCATTTTGTGTGCTATACAAACCACGTAATTGAGGAGGTCCTGGCCCACTGGGGGGGGGGGGGCTGTTGCGCCAGAAACAAACAAACAAACAAAACAAACAAACAAACAAACACGTCCACTGGTCGTAAACGTACGTCGTGTACCTTTCAAACAAGCACGGAGAAACCTTTACCTTACATGACAGCGCGCTATCTGTGATTGTCCTTTCGTCTCAAATATCATCATCATCATCATCATCACATATATTTCATGGGGTTGGGCCACTTGTTGACCCGTTCCGGTCTTACGTATCCGGATGTTTCTCCAAAGGTCTACCATAATTCCTTCTGCCAGTTGGGGAGTAGTGTTTCATTACCCTGGGTAATCTATTTAGAGGCATTCTGTTTGCATGTTGTATCCAGCTTTAACCACCGGCAAGTCTCTCAAATATTAAATTAAAAATAAATATAAAACGGACTAAGGAAAGTAATAATTTCTTCTTGAAAGCAAAACTATGCAAGTATTTTACACACAAGTGACTGCGAAATAATAAATTCACCAAGCAGCTGTGTGGTTTGTTCTGTGCTGACAGTTACAGGCGACCCTGCCCATAGATCAGTTAATAGTGTAGAATGACTGGAATACGAGTTACGGAGGGTGTCGATTTCAGCGGCCTTTACCTGGTACAGTGACACCATCGTGAATATTTTGGGAGAGACTCAGAAAATGAAGATAAACTTTATTGAGGATATTCGACCTCCAGGCGGGATAACTCAGTCCGTATAACGACTCACTACCGGCTGGACGGCCCGGGGATCGAATTCCGGTGGGGGCGAGTTTTTCCTTACCTGTCCACAACGACTCTAAGGCCCACCCAGCCTCCTATACAATGGGTACCGGGTCTTTCCCGGGGGTAAAGCGGCCGGGACGTGGCGTTGACCACCCACCCCCCACCGAGCGCCGAGGTTAATGAAAGAGTAGAGCTATACCTCTTCTCTCCCTGTGGGCCTTCGTGGCCTGTTCTAGTGTGAACTTTACCTTTACCTCTATTTTAATTCGACCTTCAGGCTGCTGTTTGAATCCTTTACGTTCCGAAAACAACCTGGAGTGCCTGCCACGATGTATCAAGTGATCAAGTTGCTTACAGTGGATACAAGCTAGTAAACATGCTGGTGGCTGGAAGTTGAACAAACGTAGATACATTCTTTCACTGAGGTCAGCAGAATCATATATTCTCCGAGTTACGTAACAATGATATATGGTATGGTATTATATAATATTCATTAACTGCAGTTGTGTTTCCGGCCGGTAGCAGTGGTCGATATACTTGTACAAATACAGAAAATAATTATAAACGTGGGGAGAAACAATACACAAAACAATACCAAAAAAAAAACACAGAACACACAAAGTAGAAAGCAGAACATACAAAACAAGAAAACAAATATAAAACGAATAATTAAAAAAAAACATATAACATTTAACTAGAACATAACAAAGAGCAAGAGATAAGGCAAATTTGGTGAGAATACTGTAAATAGCAATGTATTAGCGACCAGACCTTGCGTTGGTGTACTGTGTACTGTAGACGGCTCTGTGTTTTGTCGTACGTTTCATGGGCTTTGCTTAAGTTAGCTTCAGGCTACAGAAACCAGACGTATGAAACGGCGTAAACTCGTAGAATGGGTTTTGTTTTGGGGTTCGTGTGTGAGCCAGGGATTATGTGAGGTGGAAACTTCGCTACTCGGTTGAGAGACAATTTCCGGTTGGGCTCTGTACCCTTCGTTCTAGCTGGGCAGTGAGATGTTTCCAGCCTATCGCGTGATGAACAGAGCCAAACTGTATAAGACAGGAACGTAAAAAGTGCGTGGAACCAGCCTTAAGCGCCCTATACACTCTCAGTTAAACTGAGCGATTTTACTGTGTGACGTCATGCCTGACGGGAAAACCGAGTAAACTGCGCAGTTTTGAGAGGCAATAGCGCAGGCCTCAGAACTGTCCTTTCCAGTCGTCTTTCACACACAGAACTGCGCAGTTCAGTCAGGGAATCCCACAGTTTCCTCATTTTACCTGCCGACAACACGATGGCATCGTCTCAAGGCACTCCGTTTCTAACAATTCATTCAGCAGACGAGAATCGCATGATATATTCAAATACCACTTCTTATTCCACATTTTACTCTTTCTTTTCTTCTTTTCGGATAACATTATGGCCGATGTGGCTAGCAAACATCAAACGACAGCCCTGTTTTTATCCACCACAGTCACACGCACAAGAAGACACACAGAACTGACAAAAATACTGACAAACCTGATGGGAAACCTGTGCTGTGTCAGAGAACATTCAGTTCAGTTTTTCGTGCAGTTTTTTTACACAGTTAAACTGCACAGTTTAACTTAGAGTGTATGGGGCCCTTTACGATACGTGAAATGTGAGGTTGTCAGAATTTGGATTGCGATCTTCAGGTCTGTGAATTGTTTAAGGTAGCGCGTCGTTGGCATAATTTCGGAGTAACGTGCTGCCTGCTCCATCAGGAGAAAGGATCACCTGTCTTTGTGGCGTTGGTAATTTAGATTGTATTATTTTGTGTTATGAAATGTTCAAAGTCTTGTGTAAATTATGACGCTTTGGAGATGCGTGCTGTCTTCATCATCAGTGAAGACATTTTATACTGTGCTAAGTGACGTAGTCCCTTCGCACGCCATGAAGGCACATAGGGGGAGCAGAGGTTTAACTCCACTCATTCTTGACCTTGGCACTGGATGGAGGTGAGTGGTTAACTTCACGCACCTGCTGGTTTGTCCCAGGGAAAGGACACCGTTAGGACACCGTTACCTGTCAAATAGGATGTCCGATAAGGTGGGGGGGGGTTTGAAGTTGTCACAGCTGTGCTGTGGAATATCCATAATTGTTCCGAATAGCAAAAGTTACTGAAATAAAGGTAAAGGTTATTCTGTAACATGCCAATGGAATCAGAGAGGGGAGGTAGAGGTAGAACTCAACCCCTTCTCATCTTCAGCTCTAGAAGTGGGAAACCATCGCCAAGCTCCGGCCGCTTTGTCCCCAAAAGAAAAGACCTGATATCCATTATATAGGAGGGCGGTTGGGCCTCGAAGACAGTCTGCATGGACACGGAAAATGTCGCCCCCTCTGAAACTGGATCCCCGGACCGTCCAGCCCGTAGTAAGTCGCAATACCGACCGCCTTTTGAAATGAAAGCCGTATACCGATATCTGAGTGAAATCGATAAGTCTACTTTAAAAAATGTGCAATTTTTAGGCGCTTTCGTAAAATTGCGAAAAGCGACTATTAGCTTCTTTATGGCTGTCCGCGTGGAACAAATCGTCTCCTATTGGACGGATTTTCATGAAATTTTATGTTTGGGTATTTTTCGAAAAACTGCTGAGAAGAGTGAAGTTTCGTTAAAATGTAACAAGAATAGCGGGCGCGTCACATGACGATCAATACACATAATAAGGGGCGCTTCACATGATGACCATTACACATAATAAAGGGCGCTTGACATGAAGACCAATACACATAATAAGGGGCGCTTCACATGAAGACCAATACACATAATAAGTGGCGCTTCACATGAAGACCAATACACATAATAAGGGGCGCTTCACATGAGGACCAATACACATAATAAGTGGCGCTTCACATGAAGACCAATACACATAATAAGGGGCGCTTCACATGAGGACCAATACACATAATAAGTGGCGCTTCACATGTAGACCAATACACATAATAAGGGGCGCTTCACATGAAGACCAATACACATAATAAGTGGCGCTTCACATGAAGACCAATACACATAATAAGTGGCGCTTCACATGAAGACCAATACACATAATAAGTGGCGCTTCACATGAAGACCAATACACATTTTTTATCATATCTCTCTCAGTTCTCCTTAGAATGATAAATATTTCGGACAAAAGTTTTAGATAAAATCAAAACACACATTTTGTGTTCAGTAACTTTTTTTCCGCGACAGGTGACAATATGGCGCATGCGCAATGCATGCTGGATTCCTAAGGCTACAAACACACGCTCACAATTCGTAATACTTCTTGCTTTTCCACTGCAAAAATGGTTGAACGAACGCGCCTCAACATTGCGTTTATATATACATTGCTTGTCTTGTTTACTTGCGCTGAACGCAGGTTAGGAGTTAGAGCAGATTGATATAACACACAGTTAAATATAGACGCCCAGAACCAAATTCAGTCGACATCCGGTGAGTAGTTCTGTAGTTAACATAAAATATATATTTTTTTTAAATTCAGACGGAATGAGAGACAAAGTTTACAAACGTACAATACTAGAAGGTGAAAAGGGATAGCTCAGTCGATATAGGAACTCGCTACGGGCTGGACGGTCCGGGGATCGAATCCCGGTGAGGGCGAGATTTTCCGCATCCGTCCAGACCGGCATTGTGGCTCACCCAGCCTCCTATACAATGGGTACCGGTACTTTCCTGGGGATAAAGCGGTCGGGGCGTGTCGTTGACCACCCACCTGCATCTAGCACCGAGGTTAAAGAATGATTAGAGCTATGCCTCTACTCACCCTTTGGGCTTACGTGGTCTGTTGTAGGGTGAACTTTAATTTTACCTTTACAGAACTACTAGTGAAGTAGTTGTATGGCAAGCGGTTCTCGTGGAAGTTGTGGTCAGTTAGCTGATGAAGGATCTCGAAGTGTGTTGCCGTCTTTCGCTCGCCAATGCCAACTTCATCCACGCGAAAGCAGTTCGGAACTTTTTCTGTCATATCTTTTCACATTTATGTTCTCACTTGTGGATGTACAGAGTGTTTCAGGAGGAATAGTAAATATTTTAGGAGGTGGTAGTATGGACTATTCCGAGTAAATAAGTTCATATAAACATGTGTCGAATATTCAGTGGGTGTGGAGATACAGCTGTTTGAAGTTGGCGCGTACAGATTAGATTTTTGTCTGTGGGGATGGATAAAAAGCGAAGTAAACACAAGAGTCGAATTGGTCGCTCGCATTATGAATAGTGCTGCCCTCATAAAGCAAGAACGCCAAGACGACCTCAGGAGAGCTACACTTACTATTGACAAGAGGACTGAAAAGTGCATTGAAGTCGATGGTGAGATTTATGAACACTTACTTTGAACTGTTGCAGTTTATTGAGATAGTTTGCATAACCAATAAATGCAATCAATACGTCATTTGTCTTTCCTTCGTACCTTTTGTAAGGCTTTTTATGCGTAACATTCAAACAGCTGCATCTCCACACCCACCGAAAATTTGACACATGTCTGTATGAACTCATTTACTCTGAATAGTCCATACTACCACATCCTAAAATATTTACTATTTCTCCTGAAACACCCTATATATATAGGGTGTTACATTTTAGTTTGTATATTCCACTGGGATTTTTATTATTAATCTGTTCTTTAGCTAGCTGTTGTAATGTAACACATGTAATAAGGTGTATGTTGGACAATCAGGAAGATCCATAAACATAAACCATAAGGAATATGTGAGATATATAGGAACCAACAACCTACAGTCTGGCTACGCATTGCATATCCTGCAAAATAGACATGAATACGGATCAATAATAGACACATTACAGCTACTAAAAACATGCTCAAAAGGTACACATATGAACTGTTGGGAAGCCTTATATATGCAAGAATTCCACCAACACGGAATATTAATCGCGGAACAACAGGTCAGTGACTCCAACCCCCTCTATGAACTTATAAACGCAACGAAACACAGAACGCACATCCGTAACAGGGCACTCTTCACAACACAACACAACACAACACAACACAACACGGTACGAATAAATTCACATCAGTCCAACAAGCCTAATTATTTGTGTACAAAATTAATGTAATATTTATTTTGACGATACTTACTTGGTATAATTTATATTACAGGCATGCTACCATAATACCGAACTGGAATAGTGAAATTAATGTGATTTTTAATAGTGTAACTTTAGCAAGGACGATATAGCTCCTTGATGATGGTCCTAGGACCGAAACATGTCGAGCGTTTTTTAATGTTTTAATGTGTAAATTTTATATATGTGCAGTGGTTGGTAAAATAAATGAGTGACTTGACAACATGCACGGTATAACAACGAAAATAGGGAATAATATGTCAGCGGAGAGCAACTATGATTAATCGAACGTCGATATTAGCAGAACTGCTCACTTCGATACCCAAATACAATCCTATCTGTCATGTGCGCTGTAAAGCAGTATAGGAATAAACCCGTTAATAGAACATAAAGCAATTCTTCATCGAGATTTCACACATGGCCGTATGTGTTTTGTTTTATAAAAGCGGAGTGCGCTTCTAACTAGCAAAAACTGCCTACAGGACAGCTAGAAACAAAGGGAGTCTCTGGCGCCATTAGCAGCGACGCCGCGTTCCAATTACAGAACGCATTGTTCTTCTATTTCTGTCACACAGCCACTGCGTGACGAACGATACATAATGTGACGTCACTAGTGCTGGACGCGATCCCGGATAAAGCTGGGAATTGTGTGGGTATAATAGATAGAATTGTAATTAGTACCGTAAAATTTTATATTTACGATTTTTTTTACGGAGCGTAATTATGCCAGAATGTATTTCCATTTTAATGCAAGGATTTCTGAGCAAACCCCACAACTATCTTCCTGCAGAGCGGAATTATGCCAAAATGTGTTGCCATTTAAGTGCAAGGATTTCTGAGCAAACCCCACAACTACCTTCCTGCAGAGCGGAAATATGCCAAAATGTGTTTCCATTTTAATGCAAGGATTTCTGAGCAAACCCCACAACTATCTTCCTGCAGAGCGGAATTATGCCAAAATGTGTTTCCATTTTAATGCAAGGATTTCTGAGCAAACCCCACAACTAACTTCCTGCAGAGCGGAATTATGCCAAACTGTGTTTCTATTTTAATGCAAGGATTTCTGAGCAAACCCCACAACTACCTTCCTGCAGAGCGGAATTATGCCAAAATGTGTTGCCATTTAAGTGCAAGGATTTTTTAGCAAACCCCAACAACTAACTTCCTGCAGAGCGGAATTATGCCAAAATGTGTTGCCATTTAAGTGGAAGAATATCTGAGCAAAGCCCACAACTACCTTCCTGCAGAGCGGAATTATGCCAAAATGTGTTGCCATTTAAGTGCAAGGATTTTTGAGCAAACCCCAACAACTAACTTCCTGCAGAGCGGAATTATGCCAAAATGTGTTGCCATTTAAGTGCAAGGATTTCTGAGCAAACCCCACAACTACCTTCCTGCAGATAAGTTTGAAGTGTTCCTTTTCTTTATTCTTTTGAAGAAAAGGGATAGTGCAGGCAGCAGGTTACGGTCTAGAGGACGGAGGAATTGTAGTTCGATTACCGGTGAACGGTGCCAGCTGTGGGGCCCACTGAGTCTCCTAGTTTATGCATAACGGCAGCTATTTTCCTGGGAGTAAGGCGGTCGGGGTGTGAATCTAAACACTCATCTTCATTTAGTGCCGAGGTTGCAACAAGAATGGAGTTGTACCTCCCCTCCTGCTGTACATACCTTCATGGCGTGGACAAGGACAATTTTTATCTTCTATGTTTTTAATGTTTGCCATCCCGAAGTGTTTAACACATATATAAATATATAATGATGTATCAGTCAAACACAACAAAACTTTATTATGTTTATTATTGTATAAGGGAAACATGTTTCGATTCTTATAGAACCATCTTCAGGCCCTTCTAAGACGCAGAACCTTACTTAGCAATGTTTAAAATGCGCTGTGGGATCCCAAATGCTTACATTCTTGATATAACTATGTATAAAATGCATGTGTCGTTATGTTCTTATTGTACAAGCAGGATATTTGTTTCTAAAACTTTAACCGGTACACATGAAGGAGGTTACACGTATGTATGTGCCGGTTAAAGTTTTAGAAACAAGTATCCTGATTGTATAATAAGATTTAAAGACTCATACATTTTATACATAGTTATATGAAGAATATAAGCGTTTGGGAAACCACAGCTCATTTTAAACATTGCAAAGTAAGGTTCTGCATCTTAGAAGGGCCTGAAGATGATTCTATAAGAATCGAAATATATTGCCCTAATACAATAATAAACATAATAAAGTTTTTTTTGTGTGTGACTGATACATTATTTTATATTTATATAAATTTTATCTCCTTTTATTTCTTAAGTACGGATCGTGTCTTATATTCATACAATATAACCTAAAATTTTCACACAACTATAATTTATTTTACAAATTCATATCGTTCATCTTGATATTATCAAAGTTTTATTTATTCACCAACTGATGCACCAGTGAGTTGTCTTAAAAACAATATTAATATTTACATTAAAACAGCTCCGACATGTTTCGGTGTTACAGTTACACCATCATCAGGGAGCGCATTAATTTGTGCTTACTAAAGTTACAGTTGTTAAAATAGTCCATTA
>Ga0131853_10012812_pt1 | contig 15366 bp, 12 predicted proteins | sample TergutLab28metaG_FD_92764 | JGI IMG/M metagenome (GOLD analysis project Ga0131853, IMG submission 92764) | Labiotermes labralis P1 segment gut microbial communities from Petit-Saut dam, French Guiana - Lab288 P1 (version 2) (version 2) | ecosystem: Host-associated > Arthropoda: Insects >...
AGCCAATGCACGCAGCCCTCGCGTCGCAACGCATCGGTAATCGCCTCTATCATAGGCGTGCGATAGTCACCGCCCTCGCGATAGCCCAGCGCAAGCTCGCAGGGCACACCCGCCGCCCGAAAGCGGCAAAATAGGCTGAAGTAGGGCTGCACCACAGGTAAATCATCGGGGCCATCCACCTCAAGATACAAATACGGCATATCGCCCGACACGCCCACACTCCATAACGTTTGTGGTGGCATGTTAGCTTGTGCACGTGCCTGCGTTTGCGCAGCCGAAAGCGGCATGTAGTATAGCAATTTTGGCAACACACGCTGCGCCAACGCATCGGCCAACTCGCCCGCACGGAATGGACATAGCGCACCCACGCGGCGCGGCTGAGTGGATGTTTCATCGCGCAACTGTACTAACCTGCGTGCCGCCTCGGCTTGGTTCATGCCCGCACACAACAGTACGCTCAACTCATGTGTTTCACCCGCCGCCAGTGTGTAGGACACCTCAAACGCCGCGCAGCAATCCGGGGTAGACGTATGCCCGGGCTTTAGTTGCGTTTCGCCAAATGGCACCCCACGCCGCAATGCTACTTCGCGCGACAGTTCACAAATCGCCCCATCAGCCGTACAAGCAACCGCCAAGCACAGACTCTCGCCGCTTTCTTGCTTGTGGCGAGTAAAAAATGCCGTCCGTGTATCATTATCATACTTCGCCACCAAAAAAATCTTGCTGAACGCAGGGTGCTCGGCTTCTTCGCGCAGGTTGGCTAGGCTCGGCTCCAGATAAAGCCACAGCGTGCCGTTTGCCTGCTGCCTGCTCGGATTGCGCAGAGTAATGCGGCGCTCCTCGGCAGGCAGACGCGGGTGCACACGGCAGCGCATGGTGACCGCCACCTGTGCCCCATGCGCGCTATAACTCACCTCACGCGCACTGAACTCCACGCGCGGCTTTGCAGCGTGAATATTCACGCCCACGGGCTTTTTCCCGTCTTCGCGCAACACTAAAAATATCCCGGCAGGGCGGCGTAGCACATCGCGGCTGTGCTTGAAAATACTCACCCCGCGGTAAAATGACGTGCACGCGCCGCAGTCGGTCAGCACACTGCTCCACTCGCCATTGCTGAGCAAATGTGCCCGAGGATTGGCTGGGTCAGTATGAGTAAACACCTGCTTGGCACCACTGGGCTTTTCGCGCAAGCGCAGATTCGTGCGCTGCTCCACATCACGGTACACCACGGCGCGGTCAGCAATGCGCTCGTGCAGCAGCGATTGCGCGGCGGCCATTTCGTGGTCAGTAAGAAACCGTCGCCGCAGCACACCATTTTGCAGTGCGTTAAGCGCCGCCAGCATGCTCATGCCCACGTGATGCGCCATGTAGCTGCGCACTACGGCATAATCCTGCCCGCGCGTGCGTGCAGGTGTGAGGTCAGCAGCTTCGTAAAACCCACAGCTACCCAGCATGTGCATGCGTTCGAACTTTCGCAGGTTTTGCACCGCTGCACGCGGTGCCAACTGCATGGCCAAAAATGCCGAATACGGCGACAGTACGAGATCTCTGTTCAGGCCACGACGCAGCCCCAACTTTTGTGTGCCATGTGCTTTGTATTGATAATTGAGCTGCGAATCAAAGGCGTAAAACCCGCTTTCGCTATTGCCCCACGGGAGATTTTTGCCATGCCCGGCCACACGCTTGCGTTGCGCATGCAGGCAAAACCGCAGCGCCTCATAGCCCAGCGTGCCGCGTGGTGCCGGCAAAAACAAATACGGCATGAAGTACTCGAACATCGTGCCTGTCCAGCTCACCGGCCCGGTAAAGCGCCCCTGCCGTGCAAGCGTGCGTCCCAGCGCACCCCAATGCTTTTTGGAGATTTTTCGTGCAGCAATGGCATAATAACTGGTCATGCGCGCCTCGCTCATCAGCAGGTCATAATACGCGGGCGACACACGTCCTTCGGTCAAATCCACGCCAATGTGAAACAGCTTGCGCCGCGCGTTATACAGCGGCAGCAGGTCGCAATCATATTCAAGCTTATGCAAGCGAGTCTGTATTCCTACTAAGTGCGGGCACTCGTGCAGATACTCCCCCAGCCCGGTGCGCAGCACGCGCAAGCACACCAACAGGTTGCCGCTGTCTACCGTAGATACATAGCGCGGGCATAGTGGTTGCATGGTGCGCGTGTCGTACCAATTAAGCAGGTGTCCGTGCCATTTCTCCAGCTGTTCCATGGTCGTCAGCGTATCGTGTAAGCGGCTTTCTAATTCGGTGGAATCAATTAGCCCTAGGTCGCGTGCAGCAAGCACGCACAGCAAATATAGTCCAATGTTCGTCGGCGACGTACGCCCCGCCACACGAAAAACAGGGCTTTCCTGCACGTTATCCGGCGGCAAATAATTGTGCTGCGCCGTGCAGTGCTGCACAAAATACTGCCACATGTCGGCACAGTACTCCCGCACTCGCGCGGCATCTTGCGCCTCAAGCTTTGGCGATTTTTCACGCCTTGGTCGCCCGCTCAGCGGCGCAAACAGCACATTTGCCAGCAGGATTATTCCTGCCAGCCGGTGCCACGGCCGTCCAAACACCAGCATAAATGCACCCGCCAACAGGCTTGGCCATAATGGCAGCAGTACCTTTACCCAGTCAGCAGTGGCATCACCCTGCGCAGCAGTCACCCACTGCAAGCGCTTTTTGCGGCTAACAAAGCTGCGCCACAGCCCGCGTACGGCCGCCGTGGTATTCACCCAACCAGCCTGTGCGAGTGTCATTAGTTGCAATAACGCGCGCACTAAATCACCCAGCGCGGCAGGCAGTCCGCCCGAGTAATAGTCCCGCGCGAGCATGGCAAAGCCGCCATGCAGCAAGCTGCGTAGCGCACTGAATAAATAACCGCCGCACAGTCCAAACACCGCCGCCGCACCCAGTATAATTGACGCAGGGCGCGGTATGAATACGCTCACCAGCAATGCCAGCAAGCACGTCGGTGCCAGCAAGCTACGGCGCAAATTGTCGAATAATTGATAACGCGCAAGGGACGGCAGCCCGCGTTTCTTTTGCAAAAAGAGAATATTCTGCCAGTCGCCGCGCACCCAGCGCTCCTGCCGGGTGAAATAGCTGCCCTGCCTTGCAGGGAAACCATCGGCCACATGCACATCAGCCAAAAAGCCGCAGCGCAAGTAACCGCCCTCCAGAATATCATGGCTGAGTACTTGTTCGTCGGGGAAAGGATTTGCGCGCTCAACCGCCGCGAAAGCATGCACGTCAATCAGCCCTTTGCCTGCGAAAATTCCACAGCCAAACAAGTCCTGATAACGTTCGCTCACTCGGTTGGCATAGGGGCTATTGCCACCCTCACCGGCCATAGTGTGGGCAAATGCCGTGCGGCGCGTGTCGTGCAAGTCGTGCTCCACATGTAGCGCAAGAATGCCATAACCACGCACCACCCTGCCCTGCCGCGTATCAAATACCGGCCGATTGGCCGGGTGCAGCGCCGCGGCAAGCATGTCTTTGGCGGTATCCAGCGGTAGCTGGGTGTCGCTATCCAGCGCAAGCAGATAATTCACGCTATGCAAGTGAGTCACATCGCCTGCCAAACAGCAGAACTTCTCCGGCGCATCGCCTTCTCCACGAATCAGCGCAACCAAATCGGCAATTGCACCGCGTTTACGTTCACGTCCGCTATAACACCCCATCGTCGGCGAAAATTTTCGTTGACGGATAAGCAAAATAAAACCGCCGCCGTATTGTTTATTCAGCTGCTCAACTTGCGCTTTTGCAGCCTCAATATCACTCTCATCTTGCGGCAGCGTAGCTTCTGCTGCACTGGGTAAATCCGCCAGCACACACACCTGCACATGCTTGCAGCCATTGCTATGATATAGCTCCTCCATGCGCTGTGCAAGTTTCGCGGCCTGCTTGGCGGGTGGCAACAACATGCTAACCGTAATTAGTGTACGACCCTCGGCGGGCACGTCATCGAGCCGCAAGCGTGGCAGCGGCAATGTGTCCACTCCACGCAGTAGCACAGCCTCCAATGCAAGTTTGCACAATGCCCACAGCGGCAGCACCAGCAGCGGCAGCAAATACCATGTCCAAAACACCAGCGCAACCACTGCAGACAAAAACATGGGCAGCAGGCTCTCTGTCCACAACAAGGTGCGCCCACGCACAGGCCGCCGCGCGCCGCGCTGCAATAACACATTGCCCACATGCTGCCCATTGGCTGCTTCCATCACCTGTTCGGCATACTCTTCCTCTGTGCAGCCATCGCGCTTGGCCAGGCGAGTGATAACATGTCGATATAACGCCCGTGATGATTCATCCATCGCTGGGTAAACGCCAACAGGGTCACGGCGCAGCACGACCTCAAGCGGGCTGATTTTCTCCAGCAGTGCATCAAAATCGAAATCCGGCAGAGCGCGCAACGCGTTAATCGCTCCGCTGAACACCTCCACCTCACCGCGTGCTTGCATCGCGCAAAGCAGATACGAAATGCGCAACGCCAAAGGCAACAGCGCAATTTCCGCTGCCGTGCATTGCGCTTGTTGCAACGCATTTGTTAGATTCTCCATAGGCAACAGTTCACGGCAAATGCGCAGCACACGCAACAGTGCTTGTGGGCTGTCACATTGCCGCAATTCGCGCCGAGCAGCCTGTGTTTCGCGCTCCAGTAGGTAATAATTGTCGCGCAGCCATTCGGCGAACACCGCGCCACCTGCGCTTTCTTCACGCCGCAACGCGCGTTGATATTGCCGCCGCAGCCCGCGCAAACCCCGCTTTAATGCCACGCAAACCTCGCGCAGCCCGGCAAATCGTTGCATGCAAAAATCCCCCTCAAGTGGTAATCCTACATATTTTTACCACAAGTGGGGGAATTATGCTATTGTAGGGGACGCGCCCCTGCGCGTACCGTTAAATTTGATTGAAATCCCGGACAGCGCTGGGGCGCTATCCCTACATCACACGCCGTCTTGATCAAACAGCTTTGCAGCTTCTTTGCAAATGTTGAGCGAAAGCACTAGGCAATCTAAATCTACATTGTCAGCGGTGTCTTCTCGGGTGTGATAGTAGCGTTTGGCCTCATGGCTCACGCCTGTTAGCCCAGCTGCTTTCAAACCAAGCCGACTAAACGCCTCGGCATCCACCGCACCGGGGTATAGCTCGGTGTTGGGGATATCCACGCCGCATTGCTCCCCTGCTTTGCGAATCAACTGCGCCACAGCAGGGCTGTTTCTCACTGTACCGGTGCATCCAAAATGGCACACACGCAACTCCTCAATTTCACGCATGGTATCCAGCGACACAAACACAGTTTCCACGTTCGGGTCGGCCAGCATGTCGTAGTTCATCTTGGCAAAAGCGTGCGCGCCGCGCAGCCCAGCTTCCTCGCTACCGCTGAGGAAGCACGCCACCTCGGTATTTTCAAAGCGGAAATCCTCGTCATGCATGTCTTTGAGCACAGCCATGGCAATGTAATTTGCGCTAAGATTATCGTTGGCACCATCACAGGCCACTTTGTAGTTTACCAAGAGACCCAGCAAGATTGCAGGCACTGCCAACACCAGCAACGCAATGGACAACACAAGCCAGCCCCCTGCCCAACGAGAGGGAGTATCTTCGCCGAAAGTGTTCACCAACAAAGCAATATTGGCTGCCAAAGTAGTCAAAATAGCAACTACACCGCCAGCAAGGCCAATACCCATCAGTACTGCGCCACCCCAAAAAGTCAAACGCCATTCGTGCGAAACATCGGTGTGACCGCCGAAAATGATGCGACGTTTCACTTCGCCGGTGGGTTTACGCGTGGCGTATACATTGCGGCTGACTTTTTTAGGGAAGAGAAAGTCGAATGTGCTACGATAAAACAAAAACTGACTCATCGCCACCACCAGCACAAGCACCGGTAGCGCAACGCCCAAACCTGCCAGCAACACACTGCCGGGGTTAAAGAAAAACAACGCCATGGCAATAAACACAGCTGCAATAGCATAAGGTATCCAGCCGATAAACGCACTAGGGTGCAGCGTAAAATCTTGCATGATAACATCATCGCTGTAACCCACAAGTTCTTCTTTAAAGAATGCTTGGGCATCGCGCTCGCTTTGGCTGCCGGGCAGGCGCGCCTTAAAATTCTCGCACACATGGCGAATACCATCAAGCATATAGGTTTTGGTGGCTTCTTTGGCCTGCAAATTGGGACCGTTCTGGCGCATCGTGGTTTTTGGCATGGGAACCTCCTGTGTAAAATAATCTAATATATTTACTATACTACAAATTCGCTCACAATGCAAGTCCAATTTGCGGGAATGTTCAACAAATTTGCAAGGCGAATCTTGTCTATATTGCACAAGAAATGGCGGGGATGCATTCTTTTGTTTTGGGATTGTTCATGAAATCGCAATAAACCCATTGACGAATCCGAAAAGTGTGGTATAATAGATATATACCTAGTTCAATATGGGGGGTTATGCGATGTATTCCAAAGAAGTTACGGTGCAAAACAATGTGGGGCTGCATGCGCGCCCTGCCACGTTTTTCATCCAAAAAGCAAACGAATTCAAATCATCCATCTGGGTGGAGCGCGAAGATCGCCGCGTGAACGCCAAGAGTTTGCTGGGCGTGCTTTCGCTTGGCATTGTTGGCGGCACGAATATCCGCATTTTGGCCGGCGGTGCCGACGAAGAAGCCGCCGTTGACGCGCTGGTGAAGCTCGTTGAATCCGGCTTTGCGGAAAATTAGCTTGAGTTAGCTACCCTAGAAAGATTTCTCCACAACTTTTTCATATGCTTCTTTCTGGGACGTTAAAAAGTGAACCCCCATCAAATGATGGGGGTTTGCGCATTTTATTAAGTTCTGTAGTCGCCGTTGATTTTCACGTAATCGTAGGTCAGATCGCAGCCATAGGCAGTGGCGGTATGTTCGCTATCCCCTGCTGCAATGTCAATCGTAATTTCTTCTTCGGCCAAGATTTTCGCCGCAATTTCCTCGCAAAACGGCACACCCGCGCCGTTCTCGCATACGGTGATGTCGCCCGCCGTGCTGCTGAATCGCACGCCAATTCGCGACATATCCAAGTCCGCACCGCTGTAACCCAGCGCACACAGCACACGACCCCAGTTAGCATCAGCACCAAACATTGCCGCCTTAAATAGGCTGCTGGCAATTACGCTTTTTGCGGCAACACGGCAGTCTTGCACAGTTTTCGCGCCGGTTACACGGCAAACGAGCAGCTTAGTCGCACCTTCGCCGTCACGTGCGAGCATGCGTGAAAGGTCGGTTAACACTTGCGTGAGCGCCGCGCGAAAGATATCAAGCGCAGCTCCCTCGCCGGTAATTTCCGTGTTGCCCGCCATGCCGTTGGCCAGCACGCAGCACATATCATTCGTCGATGTATCGCCGTCTACCGTGACCATGTTGATGGTGCCTTCGGCGCATTCTTTCAGCGTTGCCTGCAACATTTCGGGCGAAATCGCTGCATCTGTGGTGATGAACGCCAGCATGGTGGCCATGTTCACGTGGATCATGCCGCTGCCTTTGGCCATGCCGCCCACGCGGCAAACCGTGCCGCAGGGCAGCGTAAATTCCACCGCGCTTTCTTTCGGGAAAGTATCGGTGGTCATAATTGCCGCTGCGGCTGTGTCATTCTTGTGACCCATGCCCGCGACCAGCGCTGCCATGCCTGCCTCGATTTTCTCCACAGGCAGCGGCTGGCCAATCACGCCGGTTGACGCAACAATCACGTCTTCACGCGCGATGCCAACATGTTTTTGCACAAGCTCACACATGCGTTGCGCCACAGCGATGCCATCGGCGTTGCAGGTGTTGGCGTTGCCGCTGTTGACGATGACCGCCTGCGCTTTGCTATTTTGCAGATGCTGTTTCGTCACGGTGATGGGCGCACCCTGCACGAGATTCTGCGTGTAAATTGCCGCGGCATTGGCGGGTGTTTCGCTGACGATGAGCGCTAAATCTGGCGTGGTGCGGCTGGGTTTGATGCGGCACAACACGCCGTTTGTGGCGTAGCCTTGTGCGGCACACACGCCGCCGTTAATTTTGTTCATCGAGATTCCTCCAGTTCCACTCCATTACATCATATTGCACCACTTCTGCGGGCATATCTAGCAACTCACTAGGCAGTATAGCTACTGGTATGTTAGCGGGATGTTCGCTCCGCCATGATTCAATCAACAGCGTTAAATGTCCATGCGGTTCAATCCAGGTGATATCTGTTCCAGGCCAGCTAGGTCGCTCATATGCAAACCAAACTGCTGTCCCATTGTAGCTTGGCACAATCCAGTAATAATTCGCAGGCACTGCCACTACAAAATCACCCACTGTAACCAGCTCTGCAATCACGTCAGCAATGTCTTGCGGCGTAACTGCCGCAGGCGCAGCACAGGCTGCTAACATTAGCAAAGCAAACACCACAGCTAGCACTCGCTTCATAATACGAGCCCCTCTTTCTCATCCGCGCCAATGGCGAGGTTAAGGCACTGTACTGCCGCGCCCGAAGCACCCTTGCCCAGGTTATCGAAACGCGACACCAACAGCAAACGCTCATCATTGCCATGCACGCTAATTTCCATGCTATCACGGCCATGAAACGCACTGGCAGGCTTGGCTTCCGACTCTTCAACAACGTGTATCATCGTCGCACCCGCGTAAAACTCACGCAAGCAACCCAGCACCGTTGTCTTGGCAAGCCCATGCAGCGGCACGGTCAGTTCAATCCCACAGGGATAGTCAGCAATCACCGGACAAAACGCTGGCGCATGCCGCAGACCGGTATGCGCCACCATTTCGGGCAGGTGCTTGTGTTCCTGTGTCAAGGCGTACTGCATGGGCGCACTGAGCTTATCGCCGCGCATGCGCGTTTCGTCCTCGTAGCTGGCGATAATCGCCATGCCGCCGCCGGTGTAGCCCGTCAGCGAAAAGCAGCTTAACAGCGCATCTTGGGCAATCAACCCAGCTTTAACAAGCGGACGCACTAACGCAATGAACCCACTGGCATGGCAGCCGGGATTTCCAATACACTTGCCTTGCACAATTGCCGCACGGTAATCTTCGCCCAATTCCGGCATGCCGTAGGCCCAGCCCGGTGCAACACGGTGCGCGGTGGACGCATCAATAATCACGGTTTCGGGGCGCACATGCGGCACAATTTCTATCGCTGCTTCGTCCGGCAAACACAAAAATGAAACATCTGCTTGGTTATGCATATCAGCCCTCGCCTGCACATCAAATAGCAGATATTCGGGCAACTCCAGCAGATTAACATCGCGGCGGTTTGCCAAGCGTTGTTCAATGCGCAGCCCGGTGGTTCCACTGCGGCCATCAATAAATATGTTATGCATGTTTTTTCTCCTTTTAGCAAAACAAGCCCGCCCGAAGGCAGGCTCATCTCATGTTATCATTACACAGGTACAACTTTCGCGGGGTTAATCCGCACACCGGGACCCATGGTGGCAGCCACAGTGCAGCTGCGGATGTATTGCCCTTTGGCAGCTGCGGGCTTAGCTTTCACCAACGCATCCAGCAGCGCGTCAAAGTTTTGTTGCAATTTTTCTTGTCCGAACGACGCTTTGCCGATGGGGCAGTGGATGATGTTGGTTTTGTCCAAGCGGTACTCAATTTTACCCGCTTTGGCTTCTTCAACGGCCAGTGCCACGTTTGCAGTCACCGTGCCGGCTTTGGGGCTGGGCATTAGCCCGCGAGGACCAAGCACTTTACCCAAACGGCCTACCAAGCCCATCATGCTCGGATGAGCAATCGCTACGTCAAAATCCATGAAGCCTTCGCCTTGAATGCGCGCTACGAGATCTTCAGCACCCACAACTTCTGCGCCGGCTTCTTCAGCGGCACGGGCATCATCGCCTTTGGCAAACACTGCCACGCGCACTTTGCGGCCGGTGCCATTGGGCAGAATTACCGCGCCACGCACTTGTTGGTCAGCGTGACGACCATCTACGCCCAGGCGCACGTGCACTTCTACGGTTTCGTCAAATTTTGCTTTTGCGGTGTCAACCGCCAGTTGCAGCGCCTCGTCGGGGTCATACAATTTTGCGCGGTCAACCTGTTTGGCCAAGTCGTTATATTTTTTGCCATGTTTCATTGGTAATTCCCCTTTCGTTAGTCTGCAACCACAACGCCCATGCTGCGCGCGGTGCCTGCGATCATGCGCATGGCAGCGTCCACATCAGTGGCGTTAAGGTCGGGCATTTTGGTTTCGGCAATTTGGCGCACTTGTTCTTGCGTGATGGTAGCCACTTTGGTTTTGTTGGGCACACCCGAACCGGACTCCAGCCCGGCAGCTTTTTTAATCAAGATGGCGGCGGGTGGCGTTTTGGTCACAAAACTAAAAGTGCGGTCGGCATACACCGTGATGACCACGGGGATAATCATGCCGATGTCGTTTTTAGTGCGTTCGTTGAATTCTTTGGTGAATGCCATGATGTTCACGCCATGCTGACCCAGCGCAGGGCCAACAGGCGGTGCCGGGGTAGCTTTGCCGGCAGGAATTTGCAGTTTAATGTAGCCGGTAACTTTTTGTGCCATGGTTAAATTTTCCTCCTAATAATGTGGTAAATGGCGAGGTGCGCACACCTCTCCCACTGCAACGGACTTAGTTAATTGTTTCAACCCAGTCCATAGCTAACTCTGTTACGGTTTCTTTGCCAAACAAGGCCGTAATGGCCACTTTGACCGTGCCCTGTTCTTCGTTAATGCTCTCCACGCGACCGGTGAAGCCCTCAAAGTTCGGGTGAATGATATTGACTTCATCGCCCACCTGGTAGCTCACTTCCACGCGGCGTTGTTCCACGCCCATTTCAATCACTTTTTCTTCTTCAAGCGGTGCGGGACGGTTGTCAGGGCCAACAAAGCCGGTTACCCCGCGAATGTTGCGCACCGCCCACCAGCACTCGTCAGTGATTTTGGGCTGGTCGTTGTCGTCCAAAAATGTGGCGATTTTCACAAATACATAGCCAGGGAATAGCTTGCGCTCCACCTCGCGTTTTTTGCCGCCTTCTTTGGTTTCGATCACAGTTTCGGTGGGGATTTTCACGCCCTGCACTTGGTCTTGCATGCCGCGATTCTCCACCACTTTTTCAATGTTGGCGGCCACTTTATTTTCATAGCCGGAGTACACGTGAATCACATACCAGCGTGCGTCCATGTCACACTCCTATTCTGCGGTTGTCGTTTCTTCAGGTTCATATTCAGTCTCGCCGTTATCCACTTCCTCTTCGCCATCTTCATCAGCTTCAGTGATGTCCGGCGCCGCAGTGGTTTCGGCAGGTTGCGTCATCTGCTCTTGCAGCCAGTCTTCCAAATCCGGGTCAGACGGCACATCTTCTCGTTGTCCAAGCTCACGCCCGGCAGCTAGTTGTAGCGTTTGCCCCAGTCCAAAACCTAGACCAGCGTCAACCAGCCAAATAAACGACCCCACCACAATGATGGCGATAATAACGATGCCAGTGGATTTCAACACAGTTTTGCCATCGGGCCAAGTAATTTTTTTGGTTTCGCCACGAAAGCGTTTGAATCGGCTGCCAAAGCGGCGTTTTTTCTTGTCGCCTTTGGCTTTCTTTTCTGTTTTCTCTTTTTTGGGGGCAGATTTTTTCTCAGCAGCTTTCAGCTTCTTTTCGGCTTCCAGCAACTCTTTGTCTTTCTTAGCCATGTTGCCCTCCTTCTACTTCGTTTCGCGGTGCGCGGTGTGCTTTTTGCAAAACCGGCAATACTTCTTCAGTTCCAGCCGTTCAGTGGTGTTCTTTTTGTTTTTCACTTTGTTGTAGTTGCGTTGCTTGCACTCTTGGCAAGCCATGACGATTTTAACACGCATTTGGTGTCGCCTCCTTAAAATAATTGGCTCCCTGTGTTGCGAAATTGGGCAAAAAAAGAACCCCTCCGCACAGGTGATAGTATTATATCACACATAGGAAGGGTTGTCAAGCCTTTTGGGCAAAATATTTTGCTCAGATGCAGTTCTATGCACGCCGTAGCGTGAGCAGGTCATCCACAAATGTCACAATCAAAGCAAACAGGCTGCCCAAAAAATCAAAAATCGAGCTGAACATGCCACTAAAAAAATTTAGGAACACACCAAACAGGCCGCCCACAAGACCCAAAATCATGTCAAACAGGTCAGCCAAAAAGGCAACCACCACTCGCCCCACGCTTGCGTCGTCTGTGTCTTCTTCATCGTCGGGTTCGCTGGGCTGTGTGGTGTAGCCGTTCTCATCATCGGAGCCGCCCTCATAGGCGTAGCCATAGCCGGAGCCATTGTCATAGCCGCTGTCAGCCGCCGCTGCGGGCACAAGCATCGCCATGCCGAGCAACATGGCCAGTGCAATACAAAGTAATTTCTTCATAACCTAGTCCTTTCTGTGTGCAAAAATAAGTTGCCAAAAAATTATACCATAAAAAACACACAAATGCAAGCTACAATTTCCCTCCAAACTGTCAATTACACAACACTTTGGCGCATATTGTCGAACGCAGGCGCATGTCACGCAAAAATCTGCATGGCTTTCGCCAAAATTTCATCCGCGCGTTGCTGCGCCGCCGCAAGGCTATCCCCCGGCTTGAACGCATCGTTGGTGCAAATATACAGCTTAATTTTCGGCTCGGTGCCGCTGGGACGCAGCACAAGCCAGCTACCGTCAGCCAAATGCAACTTCATCACATTGCTCTTGGGTAGGGCAATCGCAACTGTTTCACCCGTGCGCAGGTCACGTGTTTGCTGCGCTTGATAGTCCTCCATGGCCACCACAGTTTCACTAGGCAAACAAGTAGCAAAGTGTTTGCGAATGTGCAACATCCATGCGCCAATTTGCGCCGCACCAGCTGCACCCTTGGCCTCATGATTATACAACAAGTCTGCCACCGGGCCATATTTCGCATACAATTCTTGTAGCGCGGTGTAAAGGCTTTGTCCTTTACGCTTATAAAAAAGAGCCATTTCTGCCACGAGTGCTGCCGAAATCACGCCATCTTTGTCGCGGCAGTGGTCGCCCAATAGATAGCCATAACTTTCCTCAAAACCAAACAGGAAATCATGCTTACCATTGACTTCCCACTCATCCATTACTTCGCCAATATACTTAAAGCCTGTCAGCACAAGCTCCATAGCCACGTTGTTTGCGCGGCAAATGCGCTCGGCCAAGGTGCCTGTCACAATCGTGCTGACCATGCCCGGATTAGCAGACAAGCCAGCGCGCGCAATCAAATAATCCACAAGTAATGCACCTGTTTGATTGCCCGTTAGCACTTCGTATTCATCGCCATTTTGCACCAGCACACCAATTCTGTCCGCGTCAGGATCAGTGGCAAAAATAACATCGGGACGACTGGTTTTTGCGATTTCCATTGCGGGTTCAAACACGCATCTATCCTCGGGGTTGGGCTTTGCCACCGTGGGGAAGGTACAACCCTTATCTTGATATTTTTGCGATGGCACTACATCCACATTGCTATAACCCAAGCGTTCCAGCAAGCCGGTCACCGGCACCAAGCCCGTGCCATGCAGCGGTGTGTAAAGCAACTTCAGCGCATCGCCGTCCGCAGGTTTTTGCAAGAAATTTTCAGCAGCTGCGTAATAAATCTCATCAAAGCTTTCATCCAATTGCACAAGTGCACCCTGCCCCATGGCCATGGGCACAAAGTAATCCAACTTGTTGATTTCGTTGAGCACCAGCCCCGCCGCTTCGTCTGTCAATTGACCACCTGTAGAGTTATACGCTTTGTAGCCATTGTATTCACGTGGGTTGTGGCTGGCGGTGATAACGATGCCCGTTTGCGCACCAAAATGGCGCACAGCGAAACTCAGCATGGGTGTGGGCCTCGGCTGTGCAAACAAATACACCGTGAACCCATTGCCCTGCAAAATTTGTGCCGCATGCTGTGCAAACTCCTGCGAACAATAGCGTGTGTCATACGCGACACACGCCTTGAGCTGCTCGTCCGCATGCGCTTTTTTGATATAATTCGCCAGCCCCTGCGTAGCACGCCCCACCACAAAATGATTCATGCGATTGCTGCCCGCGCCGATTTCCGCACGCAAGCCACCCGTGCCAAACGCCAAGTCACGATAAAACGCATCCGTGCGTTTGGGTTCGTCATGAGCAATTTGCTCAAGCTCGGCACGCCAACGGCTTGCACTCGGCACATGTTGCAGCCAGCGTTGGCACTCTAGATAGGCCTCATTGCGGCTGATGAGCGCCTTGCGCTGTTTCACACAGTCGGGGCTGCGGCCTGGGTCACGCGGGGTGTGCAGGGTATAATCAATTAGCCTTTCGAGGGTAGTTGTGGCCACATGTAAGCGGGTATCGCTGCTGGCGTAGTAAATAGCCAGCTCGCCTTTTTCATTTAAGGCTGCACCATTGCAGAACACCACATTGCTCACATCGCCCACGCGCTCATTGCCCTGCGGTGCAATGAAAAAGCCGCTCGGCTCATGCGTCACGCGCCAAGGTTCAGCCAAATCCGTCATAATCACATATAGCACATAACGCAGCCCGGCCGCCGTGTTGCGCACACCGTGGGCAATGTGTAGCCAGCCATGTTCTGTTTTAATCGGCACAGCGCCCGCGCCGTTTTTGCTTTCAGTAATTTGATGGTAGCGCCGCGGACTAACAACACGCTCATCGCCCACCTCGGCATTTTCGATGGTGTCGCTCAAGCCAAAGCAAATACCGCCGCCGCTGCCTGCGTCAATGAAACCATCCTGCGGGCGTGTGTAGAACGCATACTTGCCATCCACAAATTCGGGATGCAAAACGACATTTCTTTGCTGCGAAGACTTGCTTTTGAGATTCGGCAGCCGCTGCCAATTAAGCAAATCTTTCGTGCGCACAATCGCACACGCGGCCAATGCCGCACTGGGATCAGCGTTGCCGGGGTCTTTGCTTTCGCTGCAAAATGTGCCATAAATCCAGCCATCTTCATGCTCGGTCAGGCGCATGTCATACACATTGACTTCCTCTGAACAAGTGTCAGGCAGTTCAATGGGGCACACAAAGCGGAAGCCCTCGGTTGACTTGTCGCTTTTCGCTAGGGCAAAAAAGCTCTTGCGGTCATGACCTTCCACGCGCGCCACCAGATAGTACACACCGTCTTTATGCAGCGCACCGCTATTGAACACTGCATTCACGCCCAGCCGTTGCAGGCCAAGCGGATCGCTTTGTGGGTCAAGGTCATACATCCACATTGGCGGCACATGGTTGCGTGTGAGCACCGGGCGCTGCCAGCGCGTGAATATGCCGTTATTTTCGCCGGGCTCGTTAGCGCGGCCGATGAGGGTTTCGTATTGGTTTTGAATATCTTGTAGGTGCTGCATTATGGTAAACCTCAGTTTCGTTATTTTAAAGCGTTGCGCAACAC
>Ga0131853_10012813_pt1 | contig 15365 bp, 6 predicted proteins | sample TergutLab28metaG_FD_92764 | JGI IMG/M metagenome (GOLD analysis project Ga0131853, IMG submission 92764) | Labiotermes labralis P1 segment gut microbial communities from Petit-Saut dam, French Guiana - Lab288 P1 (version 2) (version 2) | ecosystem: Host-associated > Arthropoda: Insects >...
CCTCTAAAGTTGCATTTTATATATTTATTCAACAAATATTGGTACTGAATATTTTAAACATGGTATATACTCTCCGTTTTTTTCTCTTCAAAATGCAGTTTGTTTCATAATTCTAACGTATTTAGTTCATGTATTATTCACATTTCATATACAGGGTGTGCTAAAATTAAAAAAATAATTATGGCGCCAAAAGGTTAAAAGGCTTTCACCAAACATGGCTAAAAAATTGTACATTGCTGCATTGTAGTGAAAACACCGCAATGGTGCTACCGTTTTACTGATTTTAATGTATCGTGTTTTACAAATATTGTCTCAAACACAGATCGTGAAACCCGTATGGTTAAAGTTGTCTGTATGAATACTGTACTGTGGCATGGCTAAATTCTGTAATCTATTGTGGTGTTGTCAATTTGACCTTCAGGTTACCGCGCATCGTGATAAATTCTTGTAATAAAACCAATTAGATGAATTGATTTCTCAATTTGTTTTTGGAATAAATCTCTACATGTTTCGGACAGTTCCTCTGTCCATCATCAGGAGTTTTTCGCTGTGCACACACCAATGGTATATGTCATCTAGGTTTCCTGACAGCTTGCGAGCAGGATCAGGATGGAACTGCAGTTTCGTCCTGATCCTGCTCGCAAGCTGTATGACATATACCATTGCTGTGTGTACAGCGAAAAACTCCTAATGATAGACAGAGGAACTCTCCGAAACGTGTAGAGTTTTATTCCAAATATAAATTTGAGAAATTAGTGCATCTAGTTGGTTTTATTGTAAGAATGTTGTCAGTTTTAAATCTTGGTGTAGTGCTCCCTCGGGATGGCGTAGATTGACGCCGCGACATGTAGGAGCGATGTAAAACTGTATTTGTTCACATAAAAAGTGCATTTATTTATGTTATTAATGAATTCTTAATTCAGTTAAGATGCGCGTAATAAACAATAACAAAGTTTAGAAAAATATCAAGAATAACCGAGGAGTTATTGTTCAAAACATTGTTACTGTTCAACACTTTGTTACTGTTCAAAACATTGTTACTGTTCAAAACATTGCTACTGTTCAAAACAGTTACTGTTCAACACATTGTTACTGTTCAAAACATTGTTACTGTTCAACACATTGTTACTGTTCAAAACAATGTTACTGTTCAACACATTGTTACTGTTCAACGCATTGTTACTGTTCAAAACAATGTTACTGTACAAAACATTGTTACTGTTCAACACATTGTTACTGTTCAAAACATTGTTACTGTTCAACACATTGTTACTGTTCAACGCATTGTTACTGTTCAAAACATTGTTACTGTTCAACACATTGTTACTGTTCAAAACATTGTTACTGTTCAACACATTGTTACTCCATAGTGAAAAACCTGGAACATTAGAACTTTTTTCTGTAGATAAGAACCGGTGTGCTGTCTGATTAATAACGTGTATTTATTGCTAGCTTCACTGAATGGACTGAAGCTCTGAAGGAACGTGGGCGCCTAATTCCCGGAAATTCTTTTTTATATCGTGCACAGCCTCTAAATCTTAACAAACACCGATGTACGCCGTGTCTCTGCCCACGCATGAAACTCGCTTACTTGCTGGCCGAAGGTAATCATGTTTGTAATGCTGATGAACACAATAAACATACAACATGCACTCCCAGATGTGACAGGGCATATCACATGTTGTCCAGTGTGTATCAACTGATTTCAGTGAAAAAGAATTGAAAGGAAGCGACACACTAATTATGCACGAAGTTTCCTAGAAGTATACCAAACAAGATATCTAAATACCAGTTCTTTTTTGATAAGTCTGTTGTCACACTTAGTGACATTGAACTGGTTGAGAAGAGAGCCAAAGAACGGGAATACGAACGATGTAATGGAAGAACCAGTCCTGATACGCGACAAAAAACATGTGAGCAACATGGCAAGGTCACTGTCAGAATTGCGTCATTTGTGGGAAGTAAAGTCATCCAGCGATTAGTGAGACACCGAGAAGTGATATCTTTAAAGTCACCGTGAATTGCGTCGATGGTATTTGAATGAGTGGGACACTGACAGGGGAGAACAGATATACTAGGAGAAAAAATGCTTTCGTGCTATCCTGTACACCAAATGTCCCCACATGGACTGTCCTGGAATCGAGCCCATACCTACGCAGTGAAATGCTGGCGAAAAACCGCACGAGCCATGGCAATTTATGAGTGTGTAAGAGTGTGTAAGCCGCTCCCGTCGTTTACTGTAAGGCGTTGTCAGTAAATTTGAATGTATGTGTGTCGCCGGATGGTTGCATTTCTCGGTCGTGTCCACTGCCCTACTGCCTCTATCAATAACATCCCTTTGGGATATATGAACAGCAAAATGGGTGGTACAAACCTTCAACGAAAACTACGTTATTTGAACCGTTCATTGTGATATACCTATGTAATTAGAGTGTGCCGGGTAGCTCAGTCGGTATAGCGACTGACTTCGGGCTGGACGGTCCGGGATCGAATCGCAGTGGGGACGAGATTTTCCGCCCGTCCAGACCGGCCCTAGGGCCCACCCAGCCTCCTGTACAATGGGTATCGGGTCTTTCTCGAGGGTAGAGGCGGCCGGGGCGTGGGGCTGACGCCCCCAACCCCATCTAGTGCCGAAAGGTCCTAGAAAGAGTAGAGCTATACCTCTTCTCACCCTAAGGGCCTTCGTGGCCTATAAAAAGAGTGAAACATACCTCTGTAATTAGAACCAACAAAACACACACATTTTACATTAATGTTTTAATTCTAATTATAGTGTCTTCGACATGTTTCGAACAACCAAGTGTTCATCCTCAGGAAGACTTGCACATGCGATTTTACGGTAGTTTGTCATGCATCTATACAAGCAGTCAGGTCGCTGTCAGGATGTATTTGATAAAATAACAAACCTAATGTATTTGATAAATATCAACCACATCCTGCCATCGACCAGACTGCTTATATAGATGCGTGAAAGAAATACCATAAAACTGCATGTACAAGTCTTCCTGATGATGAACTCTTGGTTGTTCGAAACATGTCGAAGACACTATAATTAAATTAAAACAGTAATGTGAAAAGTGTGCGTTTTGTTGGTTCTTATTAGATAAGTTCTTCTTCGGTGGCGCTACAGCCCGGGGTGGGCCTTGGCCTCCTTTACAATACGCCCCCAGGCCTCTCGATCCCTTGCTCTGTCTCTCCATTCATTTATCCCCATCTTTCTCAGGTCCGTGGACACGTCATCCAGCCATCTCATTTTTGGTCTTCCTCTTCGTCTTGTTTGTTAGATAAGTACTTCAACGAAAACTGAACTTATATCACTTCATTTATTAACCAACAATTGCACTTACATAAATTCCACATAAAAACACTTAAAAAAATTAAAATCACTCCGACATGTTTCGATCTTTTTTAGATCATCATCAGGGAGCTATGTTTCTCCTTGCTAAATTTATAACATTCACAATTTAATTCGTTTCTGTAAACAAGGTGTTGTGGCAGCATGTCATGTTGTGTGGGAATGCAGCTGACTAGGTGTGCGTCGTGTGAACTTATATCCGTTTTTTGCTTGCTCTGTATTTCGCCATTGGTGAAAAGCCATCATCAGGGAACTAAAAATGCAACGTTAAAAATGAAATTTATTTTTAAAGCCAGATGATGGCTTTTCACCAATGCCGAAACATGTGGCTAGCAATAAAAATTATATAAATTCTGTTGTGGTTGACGGCTTGTGTTTCCCATTTAGTGGGAAGCACTGTCAAGGAACTTGTGTGATGAAGCTGAAGAAAGCCACGAAAAATCTCAGGATAGTCGAAAACCCAATATAAACTCAAGTCACATCTCGACCACATCTAAACCGTTACCGCTCGTCAGCATCTTGTGGCTTGTCTCCGTGACTCCAGGCGAAAGATGGAGGAGCACAACCATATTCTTACTGGTACTGCTGCCCGCTAATTACCGTATTCATGTGTCACTCGATTACGTGCCCATAATTGCAGCAGCGGCCGGGGCAGTGTTTTATTAACCTTTTGTCGCCTAATGTCAACTATAGTGGTCGTACCGCACCGCTAACCTCTAAAGTTGCATTTTATGTATTTATTCAACAAATATAGGTACTGAATATTTTAAACACGGTATATACTCTCGGTTTTTTCTCTTCAAAATGCAGTTTGTTTCATAATTCTAACGTATTTGGTTCCTGTATTATTCACATTTTATATACAGCATGTGCTAAAATTAAATAAATAATTGCGGCCCCAAAAGGTTAAGCATTAAACGGCCGACAATTTAAGTTAAAGTAATCTACACATGTATTCTGTGTAGACTTTACTCAGTTTTTAGGCGCGTTCGCAAAATTGCGTCTGTCTGTCTGTCCGCCCGTCCGTCCACATAGAACAGCTCGCCTACCACGGGACGGATTTTTTTTTAAATTTAGTATTTGAATATTTTTCAAAAGTCTGCCGAGTCAGTTAAAGTTTCATTAAAATCTGGCAAGAATAACAGGTACTCTGCATGAAGCCATATGTTCACTTTTGATAACGTCTCGGTGAATTCTTCTTACAATGAGAAACTTTTCGAAGGGGTAGAGAAATCTGAAACACGCTTTTTATGTTCAGTAACGTTTTTACGAAAATCGTGCCGTTTTATGAGATGATGTGGAAAAATATTGTACAGCCGGACAGGCCACAGATGGCAGCATAATAGGGCGCATGCGCGTTGCATGCTGGATGATTGATGCTAAAGACACACACTCAGAATATGCAATAATGGTTACGCGAGAGCGCCACAATGTTACATTCACACGTAAATTGCCTATCCTGTGATTAGTGACATTACATGAAATGTCATCCCCTGTCATGTTGATAGAATTTTTCGGCTTGAGAATATGGTGTTGAGGGGAATATTTGAATCTAGGAGGGAGGAGGTAACGGGGGAATGGAGGAGATTGCATAACGAGGAGCTAAATGATTTGTATTCCTCACCCAATATTGTGCGGGTGATAAAATCAAGAAGAATGAGATGGGCTGGGCATGTGGCGCATATGGGTGAGGAGAGGGGGTGTATAGGGTCTTGGTGGGGAAACCGGAGGGAAAGAGACCACTGGGTAGACCTAGGCGTAGATGGGTGGATATTAGGACGGATCTCCAGGAGGTGGGATATGGACTGGATTGGGCTAGCCCAGGATAGAGACAGGTGGCGGACGCTTGTGAGTGCGGTAACGAACCTTCGGGTTCCGTGAAATGCGGGGAATTTCTTGACTAGCTGCAAACCAGTCAGCTTCTCAAGAAGGACTCTGCACCATGGAGTAAGTAAGTGGGGAATAATTGCGCTTAACTTTACCTCTGAAGGTCACATTTGGGGTAATCTTCATCGTTACACCGTGCATTTCGTAGAGTCATTTAATCAGCACACCAACTAATGCACATACATAAAATTTTACATTAAAACATTAAAAATCGCTCCAACATGTTTCGATCCTAAGATCATCTTCAGGGAGCTACACTGTTCCTAGCTAAAGTCGCAGTTTTAAAAACACTCACTGATTAGTCTCCTTATATTAACTTGGTGCTGTGGCAGCATGTCGTATTGTGCAAGTCGTACGCTGCTGAGAATGCGCCTGGCTATGGGTGTGTGTCGTGTGTTATGTTGTGTGAGACTGTTTTTAAGTATGTGACTTTAGCAATGAACAGTGTAGCTCCCGGAAGATGATCTTAGGATCGACAAATTTTGGAGCGAATTTTAATGCTTTAATGTAAAATTTTATGTCTATGCATTAGTTGGTGTGCTGATTAAATGATTTTGGGGTAATATTCTGTCCTATGTTCCTGGCAGAGTAAACTCGAACGGAATGGTAAATTTTAAGTTCTTTGACGCTGACAGGAGTTATGGTTCCCTTGCTGTGAGGTGCAGAGACCAGCAGTTGGAGTCAATGCACTAGGAGTAATCGAAGGTCGGGATAACATGTGTTTCCAGAATTTTGAGTCATATGCTGTATTTTCGTTTAATAACAATTGCATAATAATGTACTTGTGCGACGTGGTATTTCGAGGTTATTTGTCAGAAACCACATAACACGTAATAATAGTTATGATTCCTACCTTCTTTTAATGGCTTCTTTTATTAATGTTTTTTTTTCTGTGCAAGTGGTGATATTTTCTTAAAGGTTTCGTGCTGTTTAATAAACATTTACACACACGTAAACACACACACAGGGTGTATATATATATATATATGCAACTTACAGAAGTCTATATGTGTTTGTATGTGTATGTACTTTTAGGAAGTTTGTTTACAACGGTGCAATTAGATACGCAATTACGTACTTAGCTTTCCTGTACGTGTAGAGTTGTTGCAGACAGTAATTTTCGTTCAGGCAAGCCTTCTCAGAATGTACTTTGGATACGGAAGTGATTCTTTTGTTTGTGGAGCTGCTGGCTAGCAGTCGGTATGTACCTGTGAGGTCCAGTGACCTCCCATAACAACGCAAGTTTCATTTGCGGGATTTAATCCTTCCGTCACTGTGTTCTTGAGGTCTGGGTTTTATCGCAGCGTTGGTCGGTAGTTCTTTACCGACGTTTCGGGGGGCAGCCTTGACCCTTGAATTTGGGACCGAGAGGCTGTCCCAAAACATGGGTAAACAAGTAGACTGTGTTTGAAATGTGATGGCACACGCGCAGAAACCAGATTTCCTCTTTCTACGAAATGGACGAGTCCATTTAAATCGGCGGGGGCGTCAGTTCAGTCGACTACTGGCAGCCGAGGTGTGCGCATCAGCGGTAGTAATGCTGGATACATCATGTTCCGAGGTAGTGTGAAGTGTACTAGCTACCCACTCCATTCGCCAGTTTCCCCTTCACTTACCCTCCCGTGCGTCACCGTGTGCCATCACATTTCAACTGGATTCTAGCGACTAACGCCGAGTTAAAACCCAAAACAGTAAGCTCACAGGTTTCCTTGCTTTTAGTCTAGTTCCAAGTACTTGCTGATAGGCTCCCAAGTGCCAGGTTACTGCTGCATGCCTCTCCTTCAGCCCTTCCCGTTTAAAATCAGGGAAATTCATCTCTTTGCTTCAAATGTTACTGTATTATTTTTCCAGTTTCTTCGTCCAAATCATTCGATTTACCACTCACCTGTGAAACAGAATTCCGCAGCCCGTATTTCAAACCACTCTTTATCTTAAATCTAGTGCGTTTATCTTCATGGAACTCATGTCAGAAGGACGAGAGGGCCAATTTTCAGTGTTTCCTGCTATAAGATGTCTGTCACTTTTCACACGATTTCCCCCATTCGTCTCTTCTTCAATCATTTCTGACATCTCTGTCACATTGACCTTCATTAGAGAATACCGAACTTCATTTGCACACTACCAGGCATATAGCATAATAAGGAATGATACTCCTTGGTAATACAAATATATATGACGGTTATTTATAAGTACAGAATATACAACTTACGTCGGAATTCATCCATGAAACCTACAAAAATCCGTGCGTAGTTGCAGTGCTACTTAGTATCTGATGAATTATCAGTGCCGTGTCAACGCTGGGCTGTTCGCCGTAGAGCGGACGACGTCATTTACTGCTCAACCCTTATATCCCGCTAACGTGGAGAATATGGTGAGCTCCTAATAATGCCAACAGATGGCAGATGGGATTTAACTCGGCATTTAAAGGGTTAGCGAACGATGACCCTTCTGGCAATGTACCTTTGCGTGTTCTGTTGCTCTGTCTGAATGCCTCCATAAAGCAAACTGCCTTCGTCGTTGTTCCATCGGTACCCTCAAATGCAAGGGATGTGAGCCAAAATTAAATTCGTTTTCTTACATAACTTCCTCCCAAGGCCAACAAGAATACAAACAGCAACTACGTCATTGCAGACATATGATATATTAAGACAGTCCGCAACAGCCGGTTTCATGTGGAGAAAATTAAATAAATTTCCCCCTTGATGTTGGAGACAGGGCACTTAGGACAATATGGGTGTCCAAAGGGAGACCGGAAGTTGTAGGAGGAGGGAGAAAACTATTTAATTAAAATTATGTGTTATTAGTGTCGTAAAATCAAAGGTTTTGGTGGGCGGGGCATATGACACGTTATAAAAGTTCTCTCGAAAAATAGGAAGGTAAGAGATCATTCGCAAAACATAGGCGCATGTGGAATGATAATATTAAAACTGATGTTAGGCAAAAAGTACGTGGGGGTGTGGGCGTGATACGCTCGGGGCTAGGGATCTCTGAACTTATGTGTCACATGAAAGCCGCGCACAGCGCGAATAGTTAAAGAAGCGCTGGATCACAGATAGTGTGGCGTGGCATTGAAGATGTCATCGTGTATGTGACATTAATACATTCAAGCAGAATAGCGCTGGCAACTGTGCATTTCAGCTGCCAGACAGAATCTTGGAATGAGTGCAATGGGTATTTTTCTCTGCTAATATACAACAGCTTGCACTTCCATGATATATGAAAGTCTAATCTATATTTACACACCGCATCCGCATCAGATTTTGCGCCCTTCAAAGTAAAGCGTATTGCGTGAATGCAGTAAGAAATGTTGCCACACAAATTAGCAGTCAACTTGCTCGCGGCGCCTGGTATATCCGCTGACGTCCAGCGTCATGGCGTGCATCGAGACATTTTCAGTGTTACGATATCTGGGCCAAGCGTTTGGCCTCGCGGGTTGTGTATAAAAATTGTGTCACGTGGTCGTTGATTTGATACACCGTTGTCTGTGTGAGGATTTTGATGGACCAAACTTCACTGGATGGAGGTCACACTCACTGTACTCTGTACACTGCCATTTCAATTGGATATTATCTTAATTGTTCACGAAAATCTGGTATAAATAAAGGTATTTAGACGAAATTAAGGCGTATGTGAGGAGTAAATGTATAGCTCCACTCATTCTGAACTTCGTCACTAAATCGAAGTGAGTGTTTAACTTAACTCGCCCCCCACCCCGGGGGGAGGGGGGAGAAGAAAAGCCTGTAGAGGCCAGTTGAAATGTGATGGAACACGCGCAGAAACCACATTTCGTCTTTCGGCGAAACGGACGAGTCCATTTAAATCGGCGGGGGGCGTCAGTTCAGTCGACTGCTGGCAGCCGAGGTGTGCGCATCAGCGGTAGTAATGCTGGATACACTATGTTCCGAGGTAGTGTGAAGGGTACTGGCTACCCACTCCATTCGCCAGTTTCCCCTTCGCTTCCCCTCCCATGGGTCACCGTGTGCCATCACATTTCAACTGGACTCTACCTAATGAATAGGGGGCTGGGTGGGACCCAGAGGCGGTCTGGACATTTTGGAATAAGTAAAAACTCTTGTTATGACAGGATATCTTGCCACCTGCTGTAAATCTAGAAAACTCCGCACTTTGCCACACAGTGTGCCTGTGTTTAAGTGTGTTTGTTTTGTACGAGTCCCACATTTAACGCTGCTTTTTCTGTGACTAGCATTAACCTTTTGGCGCCGGAATTATTTTTTTTTAATTTTAGCACACCCTGTGTATAAAATGTGAATAATACAGGAACCAAATATGTTAGAATTATGAAACAAGCTGCATTTTGAAGAGAATAAAACGGAGAATATATACCATGTTTAAAATATTCAGTAGCTGTATTTGTTGAATAAATATATAAAATGCAACTTTAGAGGTTAGCGGTGCGGTACGACTCCTATATGGGTCATTAGGCGTCAAAGGGTTAACTGAACAAAGCTTATAACGGAGACGGTTTTTTCTTCACTGTGAGGTAGGAACCAAATGTGTATATTTAATTTAGATGAATTGCTGCCCTCAAAGGATCCGACATTAAGCAGTTTTTATAATTCCGTGGCTACGAACTATGCACATGAGGTATTGTGGCCAGAGCTGTGGAAGGTGCGAGAGATTTTCCTTCTCTCCAGAGGGTCCGGCCTGGTTCTGGTGCTCACACTGCCTCCTATTGTCTCCGATTGGATGGTTCAGTCTTAAGAGAGTTAATATTTTATAGTTGGCAACGACAGACCTATACACATACAAAATTTCAATCAAAATCTCAGGTTATAGTTTTTTTATTTTCTGTAGTTGATTAATGTGTCTGGCAAATAGTGTTGGAGACAGTAGGACTGAACGTCGTTAAATTAACACTCATCTTCATTACGACTTTTATTATTTCTTGTTGGCAGTTGTCTTTTGTTTACGCTTCCGGCATCGCAGTGCAGTAAGTTAAGTGACATTTGGGAGTCCATTGAATTCTCTTAAGCAGATCAGCCTACCTGAACGCACAAGGACTTAAATAAACACAATCACAAATCCCCATGTTCGTCATTATGTATGTACTCTTTCATTATCGAAGTACATTATATGTAAATACCCTTAAGGATTGGTAAAGAGAAATTAAATAATATATCATGCAGCAACTGAGTGTCGTAGTTACTTCAGTTCAGAAACGGAGGACTCTGTCTTCGAATCTGACTTGTAGAAAATGTAGAATTTGAAGTCCTTTCGGTGGCATACTTGACGGAAGATGGGGCCGGGATAGCTCAGTCGGTATAGCGACTCGCTACGGGCTGGACGGTCCGGAGATCGAATCTCGGTGGGGGGGGGGGCAAGATTTTCCGCACCGTCCAGACCGGCCCTGGGGCCCACCCAGCCTCCTATACAATGAGTACCGAGTGTTTCCCGGGGGTCAGCCGGCTGGGGCGTGGCGTTGGCCACCCACCCCTTCTAGCGCCGAGGTTAAGGAAAGAGTAGAGCTCTATAGAACTATACCTGTACTCCCCCCTCTGGGTCTTTGTGGCCTATTCTAGAGTGAACTCTACCTTTACATTTACTCTACGGAAGATTCGGACGTTTCTCCCGTACAGTCTGAGCCGAGGCATGACGCATAAATTTCCTTCGCGACTTAACCTTTTGGCGCCGGAATTATTTTTTGTAATTTTAGCACACCCTGTATATAAAATGTGAATAATACTGCATTTTGAAGAGAGAGAGAGAGATAAAGGAGAGTATATACCACGTTTAAAATATTCAGTAACTATATTTGTTAAATAAATATATAAAATGCAACTTTAGAGATTAGCGGTGCGGTACGACCACTATAGTTGACATTTGGCGTCAAAAGGTTAAACCTCACTGTTTTATCAAACAACACGGCGTTACGTAGCCTTGACCAATGTCAAACTAATCATTTCAGCGTCTGCAAATTCACTAAATCAGCTGCTTACAGACGAGCCCACGCCAGGTCCTAATTTATTAAACCAAGACTATATTTAATTAGTCTTTCCTTAGACTTGTGTTTTTCTTTAAGTCATAATAGATTAACCAAGTGAATAAGTCGGAAGACGTGAAGTTCGGTAACGTAGGTGGTCGTTCTGAGTATTTGATAAATGGTATATCCGATAACCTCTCTTTTTCCTGAATTGATAATTACACTAGTATGTTTCACGTTAGAACACGGAACCTATGACGTGGATCTCTTCTAAGAACTCTTCTCATTCATAGTCCGTTCGGTTCACATACAGATTTATGTTTATTAGCAATACGAATGTAGAAGCTGTCGGGTGTGTTGGTGTGCCATATGTTATACAGACCAATTAATCCTTCACTTATAGAACGGAAGGTGTGTTGCACAGCTATACAGGTCTCGTCCAGACCTAAGTAATCAAAGAGAGGCACACAGGTGTTTCTGTTATCTCAAATTCCATTTAGTTTTCAAGACCCACTCAGCTAGTAGCTTTCATTGTTCAAGATTACATCTGAAAGGACTACATTTACTGCTAGTTCCTATATGTTGCTACTTGCAGTTCATGATGGATGGAGATGTAGTCCTCTACACTATTGATACATCTGTGCCCCATACGGTTTCTGTAATACTGTAATGGTTGCCAAGTCACATTTAATGTGTTTTGTTTCTTTACGACGGAAAATAAACCCTACAAACTCAGTAGTTTTTATGTGCCCCTTCAACTGTTGATATTAAGAAACAATATTCCTTCCATGGAGTATCTCATGTAATTGGTATAATTCTCACAGTAAACAGGAATTATTTGCCAAAACAGCGTTAATTTCTTGGTCTTGTTAGGGGAAACGAAGTTTGTTGCCTGAAAGTCAGGAAATCGGGGGCACGCTGTGGTGCAGTTGCTCTACAAACCGGAAGGTAGGGGGTTCGATTCCCGAAGGTGTCGTTGGAAATTTTCATTGACATAATCCTTCCGGCCGCAATGTGACGCTGGGGTCGACTCAGCCTCTAACAGAAATGAGTATGAATATTTCCTGGGATGGGGGGAGGGGGGGGGTAAAGACGGCCGGTTCGTAGGGCTGAAAAAATGTACCACCTTCATGTGCCGATTGTCTTGATATCTGGGAGCCTCAACCTCCTGGAACCCCCAGGCCCTCTCCAGGCCTGTAACGGGATTGCTTTTACCTTTTAAGTTATAAAATCACTTTCTATATATTATTTAGATGAACGCCAGCCTTGAAAGAGGGAACCGTGTGTTCTCCGTTCAGCACTCTGTACACAGCTGTTTGCATCTTACTGACTGCCACTGATGCTCAGCCCGTTTTAGTCGACTCCTATACCATGGATACCGGTTCTTTCCCGGGGATAAAGCGGCCGGAGCGTGGCGTTAACCACCCACCCCATCTAGCGCCGAGGTCAAAGAAAGATTAGAGCTATACATCTACTCCCCCTCTGGGCCTTCGTGGCAGCATATAGGGTGAACTTTACCTTTACCGTGGGCCCGGTAGCTGAGTCGGTATAGAGATTGACTACGGTCTGGACGGTCCGGGATCGAATCCCGGTGGGGACGAGATTTTCCGCCCGTCCAGACCGGCCCTGTGACCCACCCAGCCTCCTGTACAATGGGTACCGGGTCTTTCCCGGGGGTAAAGTGTGGCCGGGTCGTGCTGCTGACCACTCACCCCCTTCTAGTGCCGCGGTCATGGAAGAGTAGAGCTATACCTCTACCCAGCCTCTGGGCCACACCGGGCCTGTAACGGGATCACTGTACCTTTTTTTTTACTTTACCTTTACCTTTATCTTTACCATGTTAATTCGTCAGATGCACGCAATATATAATATTTATTGCGGCGAATTACATGACAGGCAGGGTGAATATAACGTAACATCGAATCGCGTTCGTGTAACCATCGTTACGCAGTAAGTATTAAACATTCTGAGTGTGTGTCTGTAGCCTTATTTATCCAGCAAGCACAGCGCATGCGCCGTATTGTACTGTCATCTGTGGCCTGTCTGGCTGTATCACATTTTTCAACATTACCTCTTACGCGGCACGATTTTTGGAAAAACACTTACTGAACATCAAATATGTGTTTTGATTTCCTCCACACATTTTCTCAGCAAATTTTCTAATTGTAAGAAGAATGGACCGAGACATTATCATAAAGGTGCATAGGTCTTCATGCCGGTCTCAGTGGCCGCGCGGTCTAAGGCGTAGGTCTTCGGCCGCCCGCCTACTGAGATTGTGGGTTCGAATCCCACAGAAGGCATGGATGTTTGTCTATTCTGAGTGTTGTTGTTGTTGTCAGGTAGAGGTCTCTGTGACGAGCTGATCACTCGTCCAGAGGAGTCCTACCGACTGTGGTGCGCCGTTGTGTTTGATCTAGAAACCTCGTGAATGAGGAGGCCATGGCTGTGAAACAAACAAACAAAGGTCTTCATATTTTAATGAAACTTTAATTTTTATCGGCATATTTTCGAAAAATACTCTTGAAAATCCGTTCAGTGGGAGCCGAGTTGTTCCGTTAGGACGGAAGGTTAGACGGACGGACAGACAGGCAGGCAGGCAGGAATGACTAAGATAATAGTCACTTTTCGCAATTATGCGAACGAGCCTATAAATCTTCCCTGGTGAATGTATTTGTTCCTGTGTGAGGCAGGAACTGCGTATATATATATATATATATATATATATATATCGTTAAGATACAATGAATGTATTCCACATGACACGATAATGTGTTGGAAGCTCCTTCGGTAACGGAATTTACTCGACAACCGTCAGGAACGCCTCATCTAACGTCACGGAACTCGAGCAATGTAAAGCAGTCCCGTTACAGGGCCTGGAGTGGCCCAGAAGGTTCCAGGAAGTTAAGGTTCCCAGATTTCATGACAACGGCACAGGATGGTGGTAAGGTTGTCAGCCCTACGCACCGGCCGCCTTTACCCCCAGGAAATACTCCTGGTTCTCGTTTCTGTTAGAGGCTGAGTCGACCCCAGGGCCATATTTCGATCGGAAGGATTTTATGTCAATGAAAAATTCCAATGACACCATCTGGAATCGAACCAGCGACCTTCAGATTTGTAGCACAGCACCTTAACCACTGTGCTACCGCGGTCCCCACTCGATAACCAAATGTAAACAGTCGTGCAAGGTATTACTGTTTTAACACAAATATATTGTCAGATACATATAAATATCTCAACTACATGTTTCGGCCCTTATGGTCATCGCCAGGTTGGATACAGTAGATGTAGAGTGATCCCGTTACAGGCCCCGTGTGGCCCAGAGCGTGGGTAGAGGTATAGCTTTACTCTTCCATGACCGCGGCACTAGAAGGGGGTGAGTGGTCAGCAGCACACCCCGGCCGCACTTTACCCCCGGGAAAGACCCGGTACCCATTTTACAGGAGGCTGGGTGGGCCGCAGGGCCGGTCTGGACGGGCGGAAAATCTCGTCCCCACCGGGATTCGATCCCGGACCGTCCAACCCGCAGTCAGTCGCTATACCGACTGAGCTACCTGGCCTATTGTTGGAAACAGTATCAGAGAAAAAATACTAACAGCAGATACAACGCCGAGTACCAGCCGGCTTCATCCCCAATCCCAATGACACCTCAGCGAATACGACGTACATTATAACGTCACAGATGGAACATGACATCGTACAGATGTACCAAAAACAACGTCTTCAACACTCAAGCCCTCCATATCTTTGTAAACGAGATTTCGTCACCCACTTTCACCACACAAATATTTGTCCTGTACCATATTATATTATGTAGTTTTTTCCTCTGATACTATAACCAACCGGACGATGGCCATTATGGCCGAAACATGTAGTCGAGATATTTATATGTATCTGAGAATAGTGTTGTGTTAAGACGGTAATACCCTTGCATAATTGTTTATCTTTGGTTAACCAACAAAAAGAGGATGACTCAATTGAAGATATTATGTGATAGTATGCTACGATAAATACACACACACACATGTCTTTTGTGTATTGTTGTAGTTGTCTTGTGTGTATTGTTGTAGTTGTCTTGTGTGTATTGTTGTAGTTGTCTTGTGTGTACTGTTGTAGTTGTCTTGTGTGTACTGTTGTAGTTGTCTTGTGTGTACTGTTGTAGTTGTCTTGCGTGTACTGTTGTAG
>Ga0131853_10012814_pt1 | contig 15365 bp, 9 predicted proteins | sample TergutLab28metaG_FD_92764 | JGI IMG/M metagenome (GOLD analysis project Ga0131853, IMG submission 92764) | Labiotermes labralis P1 segment gut microbial communities from Petit-Saut dam, French Guiana - Lab288 P1 (version 2) (version 2) | ecosystem: Host-associated > Arthropoda: Insects >...
CACGCGAACTATACCGACAGAGCGACCGCCGCCGGTCGGCGAAGTTGGTGCCAACTTTTGCGGATAGAGGGGTGTCACGTGGTCAGCGCAACGGGTCCCCACAGCCGTTAATCTCTGTTTTCTGGTACTCCTTTACATAAAGTGTGGTGCTCACTGCAGCAGTTTATACGAAACTTTCCTTTCCTCAACGGTATTTTGCAAAACGTTCCTGCCTCAAATTTAACCTACAACGGTCAAGAGACGAAGAAGGTAAGGGTGGAAATTAATGTATGCCATCAAGTAAAGTATGCCCGTCACTAAGACGATTTTTATGGAGTTCATATTGACTCGACGAATTCTCGCAAATAAATTTACAAATCACTTGAACGATTCAGTCTGGGAAACCTTGGCGCAGCTACAGAGATAACTCGCATTTGCGCCCTTTTCGAGGCATACAACGGAGAACCAGTATGGAATTCTATAGCGGACACGTTAAAACGAACATGCTTCCTGATCAGGGACAATCACGATCGTAATATTAAAGCCAGGAAACAAAGAACAAATATCGGTAAATTCTCCTTTGTAAACTGTGAAACCAACTGCTTGCAGAGACACTAGCAGAGTTTCCCCTGTAAATCACATAGTTTTAGAAAGAGGATTAGGAAAATGACTGTAAGCGAGGAGAAGTGGTGGGTTTTTGAAGCGTGGTGACGAAACTTAAAAAAATGCAGGGAATTAAAGAACGGGGAATGAAGTGTATTGATGTGAAGTGGTGTGATGTGAAGTGAAGTGAAGTGAAGTTATGATCTTGGGTGATATATGTGTATTTTCACGACTAACAGTGATGTAGCTGTATGTAGGCTTTTTGCAGCATGTTATGTCTTTTTTTTTGCTTCTATTTGTTACTTTATAATTACTCGACATATGTTTACTAATGTTCTTTTTATATTTGTTTTGAATTTTTATTTTTGTATTGTTTTTTGTTGTTTGGTTTATTGTTTCCCCCTTTTGTGCAGTCTGTTTCCAATTTTTGTACAAGTCCACTGATCACTGCCACCAAGTGGAAACCCCATTGCCGTAAATAAATAAATATCAAACAAAAATTCGAGAAGCCTTTTAGTCGCTGATAAAGGAAACAGACAGACGGACGGACAGACATGGTCTCCACATAAGACATTTTTCTTTCTTTCGTAACATCGTCTCAAAATTTGCGTCTAGTTCGGAAGAAACTATTAGATATAATCATAGGAGTTTAATTCGTAAATTACAATATGTCAACTGAACATGAATAATTTCAACAGTTTATCCTCCCTGTAAAGATGTTGCCTATACGTTTAGCTGCAACGTAAATAAACACTGAAGAGTGCAGAAAGTTTTATTTATTGCGTTGTGGTTAAAGTCTTCGTCTTCTTGTACAACGTGTATTAAGGGCATTTTGGCGAATAAAATGTTACTACTCCCCCTTTCTTGAAAACCGGGTTTTAAGGATTCATTCTATATGTCCTCGCCTAAAGCAATCCAGATGTATTCTGATGTTTTGCTGACCGTGCATTTCAGTATATTTATCTTAGTGATTAACCAACTTGATGCACAACATTTTTGTTTTACAATAAGTTTATTTCGTAGCCTCTGCATGTTTCGAGCACATGTGCTCATCATCAGGAGTTCAAAATTGCATTACACAGCCTCTGGTATCATCACATCTACAGGTGTCTTCATAAAAAGTAGCCGTTATTGTCGTCAGGTATCAATAAAATGTGAATTTTATCAACAGATTTTAGAAAAATCCTCAAATACTATGTTTCATGAAAATCTGTCTAGTGGGAGCAGAGTTGTATTATGCGAACTGATAGACGGACAGATGTGACGAAGCTAATAGTAGCTTATCGCGATTTTACGTACGCGCCTAAAAACAACGTTCTTAAGCGGCGCAAAACCGCAATGACAAAAGGACGTAGACGGTAATTGGAAGAGGAGCACAGTCACTACAGGAGACGTTGCAAAGTGTGAAGAAGGGAATGTGAAAATAAAATTAATTAACACCTTCAGGTAGTTGGTACGTATTAACAGAGAGGAATGGCCTTCAATATCCGTACAAATGATGGGTCAGTGTCAGCATTCTGTAGTTTGGCTAATGTAAGCAAAGATATGGTTTAAGAGGCGGCTCTGAAAGCGCTTCAGGCTGCCAAAACAACGTCTCCCTTAGTACGACAGTGCCAGAAGGCGTTGAACGATATCTCTACCCGGCACACTGTGGGGCTATACTGGGTCACTGGGCATGCCGGAGTGCGAGGAAATGAAATCGCCTACAAGCTCGCAAGAGACGGTTCTGTTCAACGGTTTGTTGGACCTGAGCCTTTCTTGGGGTCTCTAGGCAGAACATAAGAAGAAAGATAAAATGCTGGATGGAAAACCAGCATTTGGTATTGTGGCGTGGTCCTTGTAGTAGTACAAAGAGACAGGCTTGAGAATTGATTTGTGGCCCTAACCTGGCTACAAGGACCCGATTATTGTCCTTTAATATGACACAATTCAGGGTTGTTATTGGCCTGCTTACTGGACATAACACCTTGAGAAGACATTTATATGTAATGGTGCTGAGTAGTAACACCACTTGCAGGAAATGTGGTACTGAGGAGGAAACCTCAATCCACATTTTGTGTGAGTGTCAGGCCTTTGCTTTACTCAGACATACACACTTGGGTTCCTTCTTTTTGGACCCTGAGGATGTCAGGAAACTTAGTATAGGGGCCATCTGGAACTTTGGCAAAGGAACAGGGGTCCTCTAATTTAGTACAGAACATGGGGCACAAAGGGCCTGTTGTAAGGCCTAGGTGCATCGAGCCCGGAAGGGCTTGAACCCTAATACCATTCAATTCAAATAAGGTTCAAGAAATTGCTGATTCTCTCTGAAATGTTTGTAATATAAATTTAATCTCAACTACAAAACTTATGGTATAAGTAACAACAAAAATATCAACCCTCGGGCAACCGAAACTAAATTTATAAAGGGTGTTTTAATTTACCTAAATTAACTGCACCATGCATAGGGTACAGTGTTATAGAGGAGATTTCTTTTGTTGGAAAAATTATGTGCCAATCACTGCTGTTACCTGCCATTTGCACGAATATAGAGGCAACAGAAGTATGAAATAAGGAGCGACGGTCTGGATATACCACGTACTTTAATCTGGATCGAACTGAGGACTTTGTTTCTAATGATTGCCGTCAGTAGGTTTATTATGGGGGTTGAACGGCGCTGCGTAAACAAAGACTCAGACCATAATTCATAAAACCACGCATTGGATCTTTGCGAATGGGCATATGCAATAATAAAATATGTAATGATTATCTGCAATCGCAAGGCCCAATCGCGATGTTTCAAGAAACTGAGTTTAAACTTCGAGACAAATAGCCATGGATTAAGAGAGGAAATTCATACAGATCCAGACACCTGTCTTGGGGCAACAGTGGTCTGCCAGACCTTAAATTCGCAGAAGACAGGCAACTCGCGTCTTTATCAATTATGAAGGTTTCTTTTGATGTTACGCCTTCGTAAATGGACATACAAGCAGTTCAAAGACGTCTTGACATAATAACAGCAAGACTGTTGTAAACTATTAATGATATCATGTTGTATATGTGTTGAATGAGGCATTCACTGACGTATAACAGATGTTAAGGAATTGCAGAAGAAACTTGGACACCTACTGCCTATCGCAGATCTTTAACTGCTTCACACCGCAAGACTGAACAGCTGTCTTATCGCCTGATCCAAATTTCCTCAGATGTTTCATTGCTTTCTCTGTCAGAATTGGAGTCGAGTAAATTATCAACGTCTTTCCAGTCTTTAATCGATTACATTCAATTCAATGATTCGCTGTTAAATATTACGACAAAAATTGATGCTATGATTGCACGTTTGCATTTCGCTTAGACGGTTGTCTGAACCTCTAGCAGACTGCAGTTACTGGATGGTGTCTTCGCTGAAAAGCCATCTCGCATTACCTAGGGACCATCGGGACTAGTCTCAATTTTTAGAAGTAAGTAACATTGATCTCGTCTCAAAAAAACACTGGTTTCTGCTACGGCTAAAACACCACTTACACTTGTAAGTCGCCTGTTTTTGACAAGCACAGTAAGTGACTTGCCTTTCGGAAGCAAAGTAAGCGGAATTTCCTCAGGTGGAGGAAATCACCTTTATTTTATTTGCTTGAAATATGTTGCACTGCTTGTTTTGGTTCGCTAAGAAAGCGTGAAGCAATTGAGAACCTAACTCGAGCATTTACATACAAAATACGCCTCCAGATCCACCAAATTTCTTTTCATTAATGTCTTCTATAATTATCCGACTATGAAAGAGGGTGAATATTCTCACATTCATTTATTTCTCACATAGGCTACATGTTTCGGTCATCATCAGGCGATATGACAAAAACATGAAAGGTAAAACTCATAAAACTGCGTAAGAGGCCTCCCCTTTAAAATGTTACTCATACTTTAAATAACTGTATTTGTACCAGACAACGATGAAATGTAAAAGTCGTAGAATATCAGTAGGTAAAATGTGTAAATAAAAGTGTGTGTTGTGGGAGAATTCTACGTAAACGTCTGCGGACATACACTTGTAGTGAGGCTGTAAAGTAACAATGAAATTAAATTAATTAAAAATAGTTAACTTTGCTGGATATGTTAACTAGATATTAAAAGTTCAACTACTAATTATCAAACTTGTTTAGTTGCGTTAAGCTTTCACATATCAGGATGACTTTACTCGGATTTCTTTTCAATTTCACAAACGCATACTTCAATCCTACGTTTACCTCAAATTTTGTTTCCAGATGTCAGACGCCAACCGACATATAATCTCTCTTAAAGAACTCTTCGTTCCCAAAATGTGACAAATGACTTAAGCCATTATTAGTGTCATATTTGCTTTTGTGTTAAGTAGGCACAGGTATAATGCTACCACAAAATATGACGTGACTTTTACAACAAACAGTGTGTTCTATTTCAGTGTCAACATGATTCGACTAGGACTAATCTATTTTAAGGGGTATTTCTATGTGAACTGACTGTGAAGGGAAGGTTTCTTCTGCACAATTTTCCTTTTGCATGTGTATTTGTTCACTTTATGAAGGCCAAACGAATGAATGAAACATGTAGTAGAAGTAATAAATTGAAAGTACTAAGGTTCAGGTGTTGTTGTGATTGTGTGTTCTTGACTGGTATTGACTGATTAACACGACTGCATGGGATTATGTTGCTCAAATTCGTTAGAACTACATTTTATTAAGTAAACATTCGGACAATCGCCATCAGTTGTTAAAATTGCCTTCCTAATTGGTCATTTTACAAATACTAAGAAGATTATAAAATTGGTGTATTATTTTACCATATGTGTAGTCCTACTCTCATTGAAACGTTGTGTGACGTATCAAAGTTGATAAATAATTCCATCTAACTAACTAACTGTGTCCATGGTGCAGAGTACAGGCCTGGACTGAGAAATCCTGCTCAGGATAGGGACAGGTGGCGGGCGTTGTGATTGCGGTAATGAACCTTCGGTTTCCATGAAATATGAGGAATTCCTTGATTGCTTGAGGACATGTTAGCATCAGAAATTATGCTGAGTTTAATTTCACCAGCATTAAATTCGCATCACTTTTTTAGCCATATGCTACAATATAGCATCTAGGGAAGAAAGACACAGGGATAAATTTGCTGCAATTTGGCACAATTTCTGTACAGTGCATGTTCTAAACCATTTAACGATGCTAGCAAACGCTGTTATCATTCTGTAGTAAAATTACAAATCTTCGTGTCTAAATTTAAAAACTAATTGTCATTTCATAAGTGGAAAAAATCGAAAATAATATAGCGTCACTTACAATCATTCAAGTAAGTTTTGCGTCATATTTCCAGATTTGGAATCACGCTTCGTCAAGAGGAAATCATGAAAGAAGAAAATGGCTAAGGCTTAATTCCATGATACAATTAAAAAGATCTGCCCTACCTACTTGGCAATAAAACTCACAGAGCAACATGGAGCCAAGAACTGTTCAGAAGATATTTTTGATTAAAAATCGATAAATGCCTAATTTAAGGAAAGTACAGCCAATTATAATATCGAAAGTCGTATCATGTTAACATTAAAGTATCAGGAAATGTATGAAACTTATTGATATATGCACTAGAATTTTACACTCTTAAAAATGCTTGAGAAATTTTTCACGAGGAAAATCTTATTTGTGTTTTTCCTTGCACGTGTCAACACATCACCACTGTCATCGGGCAGTGCGATCAGTGTGACTGTCGGGATAATGGACAGGTACCACGCAACATGTGTCTTTTTGCTGTACCCCCAGCCGCAACAAGGTGAGGGCCAAGATACCATTTCATACTGTAACTTGTAATGGTTCTACATGCATGCCCTCTAGTCGGGGTTATTTTTGTGAACTTGACTGATACCAGACGACGTAGCAACGTGATATCCTCTACATGTCAGCAAGCTGAGTGTCACGAAATGATTCCTGACCCATGGCACATCGTGGTTCTGTCAGAATTCACTGGTCAGACTTAAGGTCGGTGTAGTGGACCCAACCCATCACTCACTCAGCCACGTCATGATGATTCTATATGAACACAAATTTCAGTGTTACTGCGGCACAAGCCTGCTGGTGCGTTTCTGGAGTATTTTTTTTTATTGGAATATTTCCAAGTGCATCAGTTAATTTCCTGGTTGTTTTTCTTACATAATCGAAAATCGCAGCTATTCAAGATCTCCGGACAACACGTGGTAAAGCAGATATTGCGATACAAATGCCTATCAGTACATTAATAACGACGCGACTGTCCGATGTATTCACATCGAGACCTTACTGTCCATACTGTTTTCGTCCTGCCATTTCTGTACATAATCTATTGCCACATTTAATTATGCTTAAAATATTAGACGTCTCTTCAATTACACCAACTGCATGCACACTTTCAGCCGATCCCAGTGGCCGCGCGATCTAAGGCGTGGGTCTGCGACCGCTCGCTTGCTGCGATTATGAGTTCGAATCCCGCCAGAGGCATGGATGTTTGTCTCTTGTGAGTGTTGTGTGTTGTTAGGTGGAGGTCTCTGTGTCAGACTGATCACTCATCCAGAGGAGTCCTACCGAGTGTGGTGTGTCTGAGTGTGATCGTGAAGCCACGATAATGAGGAGACCGTGACCCACTGGGGACTGTAGCGCCATGGTAAAAAAATGCAAACTTTATATATATCGGACTTCTCCTACATGTTTCGGTGTATCTCACATCATCTTCAGGAATAATTTACGTATTCCTTAGGCAATACCATCTGCTTTTACGCTGCTTTTGGCTACGATACATTGGTTGCGTCATAAAACACAAAAGATTCAATTTTGTTGGTTTACAATATTTTTAGACTAGTTAAAATCATATGTGTTTCATGTTATTCTGTATGTTACAAACATAAAAAATCTATAATTAAAATCTCCTATTTGTAGTACAAAAGTATATCTTTGTCTCTGAACATCTGCTGTTAACCTGTATTATACATGGTTGTGACTATATATTATCACCTGCTTCAAATTATGCTTGGGCCCACAGGGTGTAGAGTCCTTAAGAAGATCCCGTGTCCTGTTTTTGTGGAATTCCTGTATCTTGGCTGATTGGCTTCAGCCGGCAGCCCGGATACCAGCCTAGCCGAACCGCACCCTAACTCCAACACACAACAAACCAAGAACGTAACAGCCAATGTAGTAGTTCAATTACATAGTCGCAAAATCCTGAAGATGGGCATATTAATGCCCGAAGCATGTTGAGTCTCTAAGAAGAAAATAAAATTAGCAAGTGACATCTAGTTGGGTTTTTATTCTTCAGTGTGCATTTAGTTGGTATGATTGAAGAGACATATAATATTTGAACATGCACGGGTTGGAATACTTCAAAACAATTACTTAAGATATTACTTAGCTGATAACAGTTGCGTTTTAAGACCTCGTTATGTCTTATGTCACAATCAGTGAAGAGTCAGAAACTGGTTCATGGTTCGAATGGTTGTGTGGATGTTCGACAACCTGAATCATCCTCCTGACAGCTACTGCCTCTGAAACACTGAATTAACTCATATACAGCGTGCTAGCAATTAAATGTACATAATGATATACATACATTTTAAAAGCAGAGACGCAGCACACACGAAGAAGTTCCACGGATCGATTCCTGCCCCCATCCCTTTAAGCTGCTAAGACTCCTCCAGAGTACGTCACTTTGTCCCCCTCCAGTCTTCCAGTCATTCTGTACGCATATATCTTTGGGCCTAGTGATAACTGTGTGGTCACTTACGCTATCAACAAGCACTTTACGCTGGTTTAAAAAAGCCAGATGTGGCTGAAGGGGAATACAAACACAGCCAACAAAGTAGAAGTTTCGAACAAAATCATGTCCATCATCCACGGGACTTCTTCCTGTGCCCTCAGTGTACGTAATATACAAGTAGGTATTTCCTTCTAACTCTGATATCATTGTGTTTTTCACTCTTTACAGAAGTCAGCAAACAAACAACCTTATTGAAGATTAAGTCACTCATAGCACACAGGCCAGCAACAGTAGCTGTGATATTTGATACATCACATATCAGTAACCTGAGGCAACAACCCTGTCGTCCGTTGTTTGTAATTCTCTCAGACAACGGCACCACAGCTATGCAGAAATATCTTCAAAAGGTTAAGCAGAACACTTCCTTTACATCTCAAGACAGAATAATATTATGAACACGAATGATTCTATGACTGTGACACTAATTCTTCTAAGCTCATTGAACGTTACGTACACTGACAGCTTTAACACTCCGACGCTCTACGTTGTACCCACAGAATGTACTTGTACTTCTACAATTATCACAACAAACAGCGATTATTTCCCTGTACAGCAATTGCCGATCTGTCTGAGCAGTGGAGACAGACTGCGCCCCTTGTGATGTGGTGAATTCAGTTTTGCTTCTAATCCAGTTAAATGCAAGTTTCGTATGTATTTGGGGAGAATATTTAGGGTAATATAGAACATGGTGCTGAGAGCATAACATTTTATCTGAGAGAACGAAGTACCAGAAGTGTTCTTAATTTGCTCCATAGTTTCCAAGTGATCGTCACTTATCAGTGAGTCCTACTAAATACACTTACAGAAATTTATTAGAAAGTCCGGGCTAAATAAAATATAGAAGTACGTACATAGATTATTATTATTATTATTATTATTACTTCTATCTCATTGTTTAATTTATATTCCTCGCAGAATCATTTTAAGTTTTAATTTATTACCTCATTCAAAGTATCACAGTACTGGCTCGATCTATGGTTCAATATTTTTTTATATTTTCAGAGGACTGCTATCGTTCTACTGACATGAAGAGACTGTAGTAGATATTTGGATGCAAATTAAGTTATATGTCATGATTTTGTACTTCCAAGTTCAACACGCATTTTACACATTTTGAATTTTGAAGTATATTTTTATTTAGGTACAAGTTGCATTTTGTGAGGACATTTGTAAGGGAAAAATACGTCACCTGTAACTTAGCTTCACCATGATGATATTGTAGTACATAAAAAAGGTAAATGAGTCCCGTTACAGGTCTGGAGTGGCCCAGAAGGTTCCAGGAAGTTAAGGTTCCCAGATTACATGACAACGGCACAGGATGGTGGTAAGGTTGTCAGCCTTACGCACCGGCCGTCTTTACCCCCAGGAAATGCTCCTGGTACTCATTTCTGTTAGAGGCTGAGTCGATCCCAGGGCCATAGTGCGATCGGAAGGATTATGTCAATGAAAAATTCCAATGACACAATGTGAGATCGAACCAGCGACCTCCCGATTTGTGGCACAGCACCTTAACCACTGTGCTACAGCGGTCCACCCTTGATGATAGTACATATAGGGCCGAAACATGTAGCATAACTTAATAATATATAATGGTATTGTAAGTTATTATAAGTGTACTTGATTGGGTTGCTTAACAACCTGTAGGAAAGTTAAAAATGAGCTTGATGGGTTGACTATTGGAGTAGTTAAAAGAAGCAGGGTGAAATGTGAGCGGCATATAGTACCCATAAGAGAGATGATAAATGTATACAATGCTCTTCTAGCAATCAAGGAAGGAAGCGGTCACTTCCAAAACCCAGGCGAAGATGCAAGAACAATAATCAGATGGATTACGAAAGAGATTCTCCTTGGCTGTAGTCACCTATAGGGTGTGGCTAGCGAAGTTGTCTCTCCTTGAATGTCTAAAAAAGCACAGGCATTCTTTCAACACGAGGCGGCGTCAAGGTGCAACTGGACTTAACGTGTGATGCTTAAGCATATGTTAAACCCTTCATGTCAAAAAAAAGAGGAAAACTTAAATTTCGTATTCTTGTAATAAAACCAACTAGATGCACTAATTTCTCAAATTTATTTTTGGAATAAAACTCTACAGGTTTCGGACAGTTCCTCTGTCCATCATCAGGAGTTTTTCACTGTAAACACAGCAATGGTATACGTCATACAGGTTTTCTGACAGCTGTCAGCAAACCTCTATGACATATACCATTGCTGTGTATACAGTGAAAAACTCCTGATGATGGACAGAGGAACTGTCCGAAACCTGTAGAGTTTTATTCCAAAAATAAATTTGATAAAATAGTGCATCTAGTTGGTTGTATTATAAGAATTTATCACGATGCACGGTCACCTGAACGTTAAATTTCATAGTGTGGAAAACCTTTTCTTTCTTTTTCCATGACATTAAATTCTGGAACATAAAAATAAGCACGTTATATAAAAATATATATTTATATATTTGTTTATATATATATATATATTCTTTTCTGAACGTAATTAGTGATTAGTTACATTTCTATGACCACTTTGCTGGTCTTGACATTCGTAGCAGGGAAACAATTTTATGCCTGAACCCACGTAACTGTAATCTCTAGCAATTAGCACCAATTAGCACCAATTAGCACCAATTAGCACCAATTAGCACCAATTACCTTAAGGTCAAACCTAATTACACACCAACGATGTTCTGAAGAACAAATTCAAAGAAGACTCTTTGACATATTTTCTCTACGTGTTTGTCAGAAGGAAACGATACCAAATTTGAAACTCTTTTGATAAGTAGTACAAAAAATATTATTCTACGTAAAAGAATTCCCACAGTGTAAGCTTTGCTTGTGGCTATGTGTAACGGATTCTCACAACTTTTATCTGTGAACACATTCTCCATAATAAAACACCTAAAGACGGTCGAGGGGTTGGTCACACAAAGTGTGAACTCAAATTCAAGTTTTTTTTTTTTCAGATCAGCTTCATTTCCAGTTATGGCAACAGTTTCAACTCCTGGTAATGCAAGGAGTACAAAGACAACAATTCCTCATTTTTCAATCTTTATTACATTTTCTAAATTGTTTGCTTTGTGTGAGCAATATTGTACAACTTTGTCAACAAAGTTTACTTCCAAAGTTGAGTTCTAACATGATGTGTGGCCCACCACACTTGCCAGGGATTTTTTTTTTGTTACCAATTTCACAGTTTGTGCAGTGTCACTCCTGCAGCTGTTTACTTGTACGTCGTATGTAGCTAATTACAAAAGGGGCTTTAAGCAATAACAAAAAGGTGAAATACACAAGGTTAAAGCAACAAACTTTTTTGTAGTTTTTGGCTGTTACGTAGTACAGCCAGTGCGTATGTGATACACGGAAGGAAAAGTTTGGAAATCACTGAACATAGAGATTATAAACTTATCAAGCAGAGCTGTGATCGGTAAATTTACTTAGTTTAAAGCACTAAGCAATGGTGATAAAAACATGGAAATTGGATAGAAATATAAAATTCATTTCCTGCTACAAAAAAAATACATTTTCAAATCTAAAAGTTCTACACGTGTTTTCAGCGCAAGCGATGGGTAAATGAAGTGAGAAGGCAAAGAGTTCATGGAGTTTAAATGGACTGCCTCGGTCGACGGTAATTAGTCACACCAATTGACACTGCTAACACAAACTACAAGGTTTGAAATTTAATTTTTTTCCCCCCTGTGGCGCTGCGGCCCAACGGGGGCCATGGCTTCCTCATTCTTGAGGTTTCTTGATCACACATAACGACGCAACACAATCGGTAGAACTCCTCTGGACGAGTGATCAGCTCGCCGCAGAGACCTCTACCTGGCAACACACAACACTCACAACAGACAAACATCTATGCCCCCGGTGGGATTCGAACCCACGATCTCAACAGAAGAGCGGCCGAAGTCCTACGCCTTAGACCGCGTGGCCAATGGGATCGGCTGGAATTTAATTACGACAATAAATTACTAAAACAATTCATTCCACTCAAATGATATAGTCAACATTATACATAGAAATAAATATGGAATTAAATGTATGGATATTTTTGTAAATATTTGTCCTGTTTTGCCCTTGTAGTGAATCTTCAGTTGCCATATGAAAGAAAGTATGAGTGCAATAATATATTATAGTTGTATTGTCTGAAATGGCTCTCCATGTTGTTTAGGCAGGTGAGTTCGGTTACGAAACAATGGCTATTCTTTTCTTCAGGAGTTGATGACGAACAGCATGTCGGCGGAAAGGTGGTTATTGTTCCTGGATAGAACGATGTCACTAGAAGATTACTTCTCCGGCATACACGTTCCAGTAAACTGTGAATTTCTGGTGGCAGAAGAGCAAGATTTTACGAAGGACAAATGCTCACAAGTGACACTCACGGAAGTGTTCCGTGTTCATCGGACCCATCTTTTGCAGACATACAGTAAGGGTACCTGGAGTTCCTGCGATGGCTTCGCGTGGTCCACAGTACCGTTTGATAAGAGAAGGGGAAATCTTCACGGTGCTGTAATACCGTCAGGGATATATTCTGCTGTGAGTTCTGTGGCTATGCGCGTGGCTGGAAATTGAAACGGTTATATTCGCGTTAATGTATACATGATTATTAGAATAAGCAATAAGTTTTTATTCATATATAAACAGTGCATCTTCTATTATTTTGTATTATGACCAACAAATGCACAATTAATTCAATAATTATCACACTCCTACATGTTTCGACATTATAGTGTTATGCTCAAGGATCTTGCCAAGTTACACAAGTATTTCAAATGCAGTTGTTGGTAATACAAGTATATATGATTATTAGAATAGGCAATAAATTTTTATTAATAAACACACCGTGCATCTTCTTTTATTTTGTATTATGACCAACAAATGCACAATTAATTCACAAATCATCACACTCCTACATGTTTCGACATTATAATGTTATGCTCAAGGATCTTGCCAAGTTACACAAATATTTCAAATGCAGCTGTTGGTAATACAATTTAAAATTAAGCTGTTTCATATCGGTTTTGAAATCTCAATATTATAAAATCTTTAAAATATTAAAATTGTCCTTTTCACAATAAAATGAGCTAAAGTAATTTTGTTGCTACAATTATCAAGAAGTGAATTTAGATCATTTTACTGTAAAAAGGACAAATTTTAATGTTTTAAAGATTTTATAATATTGAGATTTAAATACCTATATGAAACATCTTAATATTAAATTGTACTACCAACAGCTGTATTTGAAATACTTGTGTAACTTGGCAAGGTATTGATTACAAGCTCCCTGAGGATGACACGATAATGTCGAAACATGTGGGAGTGTGATAATTCGTGAATTAATTTTGCATTTGTTGGTCATAGTACAAAATAAAAAGTAAAAAAGGACTAAGTTGTTGCGGTTCTTCTAACCTTAGAGATAGGTTCCATGTGAGGTTTGCCGTTGTACGTAATTTGTGTGAAGTTGAGCACAGGGAGATGTACAGACCCATCATTCTAACATTAACACGTGCCATTATGATTAATAGGACGTGGCCGAAGACATCGAAAGCTGCAAGGACACAACAGCACTCGCGTTCTGCGGACAAATAGAAGAAATATGGAATATTTTGCAAGACATATTGAACTTCACGTAAGTAATGATCATAGGTATATTTTAGCCTAGTCCCCGGTACTGTATTGAACAACGACGCAGCGTCTGTAGACATTCAGGTCAGGTTGCGTGAACACCACAGAAACTCTTTACTGCTTCAGGGCTTCCCGTATACTTCCTCTGGCAGCTACTCCCTTTTCTGTGCTCTCATATCGAACTCTTAACCTTCCTCAAACCAATTATTTTTTTTCCTGAACCAACAATCCAAATGCAGCCTGTATCTGGACTTTATTATACCGGTCCCTAATTTACAGGGGCGCTGATAAGTCCTTAGCCGACCAGGAAGGAAACAAGCTACATTCCCAGCATTTTATGGAACCTGGAGATTCATTACCACACTCACAAGAGTCCACCAACTGTCCCTACCCTAGCCAAATCAATCCATTTCTCTGCCTATCACACTTTTGACAGGCGCAGTTTGTTTCCTTCCTGGTCGGGCTAAGGACTTATCAGCGCCCTGGTATTAACTCGTTCGTAAATTCATATCTCAGAAGGTCTCTGTATAAACCTAACTTAACACAGCTGTCTAATATATTTCGGTCAATCTTCTTATAAATGTTTTCGATAAAATATTCTTAAGTTCTTTACAACAAGTTCCTGAACAAACCCACGTTGTTGTTCAATATTCTAAATGCTGTGTCCGTCAGTATTAAAGGCACCTTGTTCTGCTGATGCTACAACATTCTAATGTTACTTCAAACTATAAACGAGCTTCAGCTAATCCGATATTTTAACGCTAAGAATTTCAAGGTAATTCTCGCTGTGAAATATTTCACAGTCGTCGTCCACGCTCCCCTTCACTACATGATACACACTAAAATGTAGGCTTCATATTTCGAGAATAAATCTCCTATCTCTAATATGATTTGTTAGAAAGAAGCGTTAGACTATGGTGTTGTATACCTTGCACGTTAGTACTAACTTGTATGTGCAAACATTCTAAAGAACGTGTTTGTTGTCTCGACTCGTGTTTTGGTCCGGTGCAGTTCTGAAACAGCTGAGAAGCAACACAATAATTCAATAAATAATAGCACCATCCACACAGAGGTGAGGATGTGTTCATGTTGGTTATTTAACTTTTTCGTTAGTTAACATGCAGGACGATTTTTAATATGTGTAAGTAAAGTTTTCCCGTTACAGGCCCAGTGTGTCCCAGAGGCTGGGTAGAGGTATAGCTCTACTCTTCCATGACCGCGGCACTAGAAGGGGGTGAGTGGTCATCAGCACGACCCGGCCGCACTTTACCCCCGGGAAAGACCCGGTACCCATTCTACAGGAGGCTGGGTGGGCCCCAGGGCCGGTCTGGACGGGCGGAAAATCTCGTCCCCACCGGGATTCGATCCCGGACCGTC
>Ga0131853_10012815_pt1 | contig 15364 bp, 10 predicted proteins | sample TergutLab28metaG_FD_92764 | JGI IMG/M metagenome (GOLD analysis project Ga0131853, IMG submission 92764) | Labiotermes labralis P1 segment gut microbial communities from Petit-Saut dam, French Guiana - Lab288 P1 (version 2) (version 2) | ecosystem: Host-associated > Arthropoda: Insects >...
AAGATGGACGTATTAACGTCTGAAACATGTTGAGCAATATATAATAAAGCAAGTGTCATCTAGTTGGTCAACCTTTATTCAAATATCAAGATGATGCACGGTCCAATACGCATAAGATTTACCTTGAACACATTGGTCGAAATATCTCCTCCTCCGCCTTCTTCTTCTTTAGCGCTACGGTTGTTTATGTTTCACCCTGCCTGCTCTCACGATGTATGCTCATTCATTCTCTTCGAACCTCCTGTTCACCAACTTTTCACACCCGTAGCACTATTTATTACTTATTTCACAACCATAATCCACACTGCTAATTCGACATCATCCATCCCCCTTAATTCAAGTCTTCCTCTTTTTTCTTTCCATCTGATTTGCCTTCCCAAGGCATCTCCAGGGTAGTCCAACTACAAGACAGGCCTACACATGCCTTACATTCTTAAATATATAGTGTTATAACCTGACCAAAATACCATAGAACATTTTCATGATATTCCAATTTTCTCCCCGGTAAATATCATGATATATTCTTCTAAAATCCTTAATTTCATAATAAACAAGCTATGTCACAGGCATATCGCTTCTAAATAAACCAAAACAGGATAACAGCAGCTGGAAAGACGAAGAAGCACCGAAACCCAATATGTGAAATCACGAAGCGCAACACTTTATACAGCCTAGAGACTGTAACATTCATACAGTGCAAGCACAAAAAGCTGTAATTCACTGAATAAAACTCCGTTGTGGGCAGCAAAAACCATCCCTTCGTCTTCAGGATAATATAACGTCAAAGTATTCCAATTTTCAGACGGTTTATTAACGGTCATAATTTCGACACCATTTTGTGGCGACAGGTACCTCGTATATTAGGATGGGGACCGAGCGAAAGTTGAATATCACTCCTGGAACTACCGCAGGTTCTTTTGCCAGCGCAGGCTATGGCTGCAAAATCAGACGATCCTCTTTCTCCATGGTTGATTGTGTAGAAGACTTTATATGACTTATAATACATAAAGTGGTTCTACTTGCACCGAAACACGTCTGTGAGTACTTACAGACCTCACATAACCTATGTAAAGTGTTCCATTATTCCATAAAACACTACGCACCTCATTGCATCGTGTTAGGGTGGGTTGCCTTCCTATCGAATGACAGATACGCAGCGCACACAGCAGGTGTTGGCTGACCTCCTGGCTGTTACGTAAATTCTGCTTAAACCAACTACTGAATATTTCAATATCTTAAAATTCGAAACCCTAACATAGACTGAGCGTGAACTCGGAAGTTCTAAAGTAGCTTAGTAAGGTACATTGAACCATGTTAAAATATGTGTGCAGCATTCGAAAACTTCATTGTGTTGCAAGAAGAAGAAACCTGGGATAGCATGACTGATGCAGGGAATTCGAAACTGAGTTGATTGAGAAGGGTAATGGAAAGCAGAATATGTCCGCTATGCAAGGCAGAAAAAGACTTACTTTGGAAGAGCATGGAAAAGTAAAGTTGGAGACAGAAGTTTCAAGTGGCTAAACACAAATGAGAAGATAGCATATAAGAAGATACCACATTTCACACATTACAAAGCAGGTTTTTCCTGAAAAAGCCCCCAAAATCACCCTGTCTATTAACACCGGATAGTGAACTGCTACATTAGTAGGCTATTAAATCCGTAAAAGTACAATGCTAACTGTAGGGTGCGTCTTATCACTTGTGACCCTCCATAGGGCGGGAAATACGGTAATTAATTGTACTAAGATCACAAAATTTACAAACCTAGGAACGTTTCATGTGAGGTAAAATGTGAGGGAAAAAAACTAAACGAAGGTTAAGCCGTAAGCTGTAGAAGAAAAGAACGAAAGGCTATTAAAACATGAAAACGTGGACAATTGCAATAGGAAATAATTGACTAAATATTGTACTACAAATCATATAGAACACAAAACTTAATGTAAGGGATATGTACTGCAGAGAACATGGCGTTGGCACTCGCAGCAGTTGGTAATGTGTACTTGGAACTCAATAAATAAATATAACTTTTTGTAGATATGAGAATAATTCGCACGTAGAAACAGTAAAATGCGTATTTAATCAACAAACATTACTTCATCTTAACCTTAAAGAAACATTAGAAATTGGATTTTCTAATGCTTCATGCTGGGTAATTTTTTTTGGAGATCAACGCATCGTAAGTAACGCACACAGTGCGGTGCGAAAGTTTTAGGACTGATTTTTTTTAAAATCGAAGACACAAGAGGAAGACACACACCTTTCTACATTTACTGTTTTTCCCTCTGGTACGAATTCTTTGTGCACTACGCCTTGAGAGTCGAAAAAATTATCAACATGGTCTTGATACGCGACCTTTGGAATTTCAGTTTCTTTGGCCGAGGGGATGTCTCACCAACCCATTCAGAACTCTTTCGCTTTGTTTCGGGGTCATAGACAAAACACCAGGTCTCACATTCTTTAATAATGTGTTAAAAACTTTTGTCTGCATCGGTCATCGCGATAATGTCTTGACAAGATCTGACTCGATCTTCCCTTTGCACATGTGTCAAGGAGTGTGGAGCAAAACGTGCACACAACTTTCTCTTTCCCAAATCTTCTTTCCGAATCCGAAGAAACTATAGTCTTAGGGATATTCAAAGATTCTGCTACCATTCTTGACCAAATCAGCAACAGCAGCAATGTTTACCTCAGTTCGAGTCGATTTTGAACGGCCAGGTCTCTCGTCATCTTCTACCAGCTCCCGTCCGTCTCGAAATGAGAATACCACCTAAAAACGTTTGATCGGTTCAGAGCCTCATTCCCGTAAGCCTTTTGCACTAATCCTAGTGTTTCTGTCGCAGATAGACCGGCTTTGAAACAAAATTTTATGGCAACTCTCTGTTCATTTCCGCCATGCATGACGTATAAATAAAACTGACTTTACAGGACAAGTTATAACTCGTACACTGTCGACGATAAACAAAAGAAACTCGGTGTGTGAACGGATGTTGGTTGACAGTACTCAGTTAGTGGGTTGGCCGATAGATCGCTCTAGTTCTGTTATTTAAAAAAATCTGTCCTAAAACTTATGGATCGCCCTGTGTATCAATAAAAAACAAAAGCTTCCTCTCTATTCAGGAGTGGCTAGTGATGTGACCATGTGCCCAGTCTCGCCATTTTTACTGCGTATGTTTTGCAGAAGGTAATTCTGTATCGAGAGTTGTCTCCACTTCTTTCTTAAACATTAGTTAACTTACACCACGGAGCAGAGTCTTGCTTGAAATGCTAGTAGTTCTTCAGTGGATCAAGAATCTTCACGTATTGTACAAGATCGGAAGGTTCATTACCGTTTTCACAAGAGCGCACCACTGCACCCTATATTGAGACAGACGAATCCAAATCTACTCCCTACCATTATTTCTTTAAGATCCCTTTAATATTTTCCTCGCAGTTACTCCTATGCCTTCCAAGGAGTCTCTTTACTTCAGGTTTCCCCATTAAAACCCTGTATGCACTTAGCTTCACCCCACAGCTGGCTCATGCTCCGCTCATCTCATCCCCCTCAGTTCGACCTTCCATAAGGAACAAGATTCATACAGCCCTTCATAAGGCAGTTATCTCCAGCTTCTCGATAGCTCCTCCCACTTACACACAAATGTCTTCCACAGTTCTCGTACGATGTTCATATCCAATTGCTTCGAAGCGACGTACTAGCGTTTGCAGCCTACGGTTCAGAAAGCGTTTCATAGAGATTACTGTTCGGCATTTCCAGGCACCCGTTTCTGTTCACCATTCAGTCAATCAGAATTCGGAGTCTAATAAGCGTCCTTTATAATTTAGCTCTCTCATTTGCCTGTTTTGTAGATTGAACTGAAAACATGGCACGATCCGCGTACTATCAAATGGGAAAGGAAGAAATAAGTAACACAGAAACAAGGTAATATAGAAACGGGGAAACAAAAATGCAACATAAAAAGAAGGCAATTAATATAGAAGGTGACATAGTAAGAGGGCAACACAGAAAGAACATAAAAAAGGCCATATAGAAAAAAGGCAAAATAGAAATAAAGTAATACAGAAACAAGGTAATAGAGAAACAAGGAAATACATAAACAAGGAATTATAGAAAAAATTAAATATGGAAACAAGGTAATTTAGAAATAGGGTAAAATATGAAAATGCAACTCAACAACAAGGTGACACAGAAAGATGGTAACAGAAAGAAGTTAACGTAGAAAAAAGGCAACCTAGAAACAAGGTAATAGAGAAACAAGGTAATACAGAAAGGGTGTATAATAGAAAAGATATAGAAATACGGTAATATAAAAACAATGTAATATAAGTGTGAACGGCGTTCTTCTGGGTTATTACGCAGCGAGTAGTGGAAATTCTTTACCGACGTTTCGGGACAACCTATCCTTGAACTGATAGCTTGTCCCGAAGCATCGAGAAGTAATTACCGTACTCGCTGCGTAATAATCCAGAATAATGCAATTCTCATCTACTTCGCGCCGGAACCCTGAAATCGTGCAAGGTAATACAGAAATCAGACGGGCACGACTGGCCAGCGTAAAACCTTAGCTGACACTTCCCACACACCCAACACCCGACCCACCATCAACCGGGGGAAAACAGTTCCGGATACCCGTTCTACAGGAAGTTGATTTGGTGTGAACATTGTAGAGTTGATCAGACCCCTGTCCCTGGTGGGTCACAAACCCAGAAACCCAGTCATCCAGCACGTAGTTTGGTCACTATTCTGACTGAGCTACTTACGCACACGGTATAAAACCTGAAGTGCTGCTCCAAACATGATGCCTTGTGGTCTCCTTGCTGCGCTCCTACTTTTGTTTGAAAAGCACGTTAATTAAGGTGTGTAGCTGCATGACGCAACGTGTCACAACTTACCAAATTTTTTCGCTGGAAAATCGTTAAAGACGCGCTGTGTGAGAAAGAAACAGAAACTATCGCCTGATTTTGACATGACATCTCCAGCAGCATAAAAGTGTGTCGCGAACAGAGATCGAAGTAATTGGCTCTAACGAATTTCTGTGAATTCACTTTCTTTACTCTTCCTTGTGTTTCGAGACATGCAGATTCGGCTCTGATCGGACTACCTTAACATTGCTTCTTATATTCAAACAAAATTGTTCTCCGCGAGCCATTCTTGGAAAACAGTACGAATATATCTTGCATAACCTGGAATAACGTGTTTCTGCTGACACGATATTTCTTCAGGACATTTCCACTTCACCACCGACTGCCGCCACAATTCTCTCAGACAGCACAGTTCCATTCTACCTCAGTTGAGTCTTTTCCTCTATTTCTAATTTCGGCAATCGCACATTCCACCTACATCTTTTTATCTTCGACCCCCTTGTCTTTCATTTGTAATTCAGAGCTCTTCGCTATATTCTATTCGTATCCACTGGTGGAAATATTACCTTGTAATTGAACGGTAAATCATTTCCTTCGACCTGCGTCCCTCGTCCTCTTCTTCCTTTTTTTGTACCTTTCGTACCACTCCCCTTTTCTTTGTGAACCCTAATTCATGTTACGTTTAAGCAAAATTACCTATTTCTACGCTTCAGATGGCACATTTTCCAATAAAAAGCTGCGACCATTATCAGTAGATCAAAATTGCATGCTTTAAAGGACACAACACACACACACACACAACACACACACACACACACAACACACACACACACACACAACACACACACACACAACACACACACACACAACACACACACACACAACACACACACACACAACACACACACACACACACAACACACACAACACACACAACACACACACACACACAACACACACACACACACACAGGCCTACACAAACCCACTATATGTACCTTCATGAATTAATGTAACATGAAAACATCACTCCACAACACATCTTAACCAACACAATCCCATAATTCTTGCCTTCATTCTAACTTGTATAGTTTCCTCCAATCTCTTTAAAGACTATCACCATCCTGAATTATATTTAAAGATTCAATTCGTAAAGCGCACTAACCACCCTCCTGCTCGGTTATAAAATCAATCAGTTAGTGCTGTATGCAGAAATAATCATTGTTTGTTCTGAGTTCCATACAAAACACATAATACACCTTTTGGGCTGAGCGTGAAATGTTTAATGGTACACAAAGTAACAACTAGGATTTAAAAGCTTAAAGGTTTCAACATTCTATAATCCTACTCGTCTTCTTCACTCTACAAGGTGCAGCAAAGCATCTGATTTGTATTCAGCAATTTTCAGATTCGAATTTCTACTTTGGTGTCTGATTATCTCAATCTAACATTTCGTTCCTTCTATCAGTCACTCAACCCGTAGATCGTCGGCAACATGTTGCACTTGACACAATGTTATGTTGCCCACGGAGACATTTGACATGAGAAAAAGTCTTTGAACTCTTTCTCTGATAAGGCGAGATAAAAAACGCAGAAGAATTTTGAAATCTTATTAGGTGGTTGTTTATGAAGACAATACAGTACAGTATCCTGCGTAGTTCTGTCGGTACAGCAGTCAGCTACGCTTATATGACTTGAGATTCTTAAGGAGGAAACAATTAATATGTTATACCGTGCATTTTGGTATATGGGTACAAACAATTTGGACGGACCAGCCGCCTCCATTTGCTAACACTGAACATGTGGATAACACAACTACTATTATTCATTCCGTGCAACGCTTCCGTTGTTGTTCACATACACCAACATATGCAAGTAACGGAAATTAAAAGTCATACACAAGCTTGTAGCTCCATACACGTTCCGACCATGAAATAACCTTATTCAGACAGAACTAAGTACAAAGTAAAACATAACAAAAATACAGCAATATATCTTCCTGAAGATGGCGACTTAATAGCCGAAACATGTAGAAGAGTTCAAGCTTATGTATGACGTTTAATTTCTCTTGATATCAAAGAATGATTATGGGGAAAACAGGTTCTTCGAAAACGTCGTTTCAATAAACTAAACTGAAAAGGAATGATATCCCACAAAATTTCGATCTCAGTTAATTGTGTTACGGACTACTGATTTAATTGAAGATTACTGCTTAATTGGATGGGACACCGTGTACTTTATAACAAATCGGTGCATGTTCCTCCGAAACAGTCATTATCTATTCTTCAAATTACTTGACATCACAGTAACTTCCAAATTCTCTGTTACGTGCACCTCAAACCTCAGAGTAACAGTTTTCTGGAGGCTGGTTTTTGTAAAAGCGCAGTAAGCAGAAGGGACAGTCCTGGTGCCTGGCTGTCGGCGCAGTGGCTTGACACATTTTCAAGAACATGTCTTGGACGTGTTTTCAGGAGTGTTTGTTCAGCGCTTATAACGTGTCACGTTCGAAGCTAGTTCTGGTAATTCAATTTAATGCAGAAAAGTTACCACCAATAAAAAGGACTGAATACACTATTAATTTTCTTATTGACAGTGTTAGCGCGGAAAAGGTAAAAGGTTTACAGTTTCTGATTATACTTGACACAGTTGAAGGCGCAGACTCCACGTCGTTAAATAATTCTACGTTCCGCCCGCACATTGTATTCATGTTTTGTATGGATATCAGAACGAACAGCGATAATTTCCCTGTGCAGCATTAACTGATTTGTTTTTTATAACCGAGACGAAGTGTGTTTACTGCGTGGTACGATCTGTACCTTTACATGTAATTCAGATTAATTTTACTCTTTGAAAAGTCAATACGGTGGAATGGATACGGAAAGGACGCAAAATTCTTAAGGGATGTGACGCTGTGTGTGTTGGGTAAGTTATTCTCAACATCTTGAAAGGTAGGGACCATTTCATCTCCGAGGGTCAAGCAGTAAAAGAAAAACGTCCGCAGAAGAAACTACGAACATTTTAAATGTCGAGGACCACTCGTCCAGCGACACGGCGTCACGTCACAGAAGACTGTCATCTTAAGCACCGCTGTGAGAAACTCAGATCTTGCAGAATGCGGATGTGTTGACGGCGTTTATATCGCTAAACAGGGTGCGCTTTAATGCCATACAACAGCAATAGAAACATACCCTCTTCACAAAATGGAGAACAAATCAATACCTGGGCCAACAAATTCAAAGAAGTTACCGCATGGAGAAGTCTACCAACACCAATAACACGATTGAAGTGGGTACTAGAACACACGACGTGTTGTATGCATGTGTAGCTAAATTATTTGACTTTTTCTTACTTAGAAGTCTAAGTAAAATTGCCAAATGTGTTGTTACGAGGGTTGCTGATAAGTGCTTAGCCTGACTAGGAAGAAAACAAGCTATAGCGACCAAACCCGGGATTTATTCAACATACTCCCCACGAAGCTCAATAAACTTCTTAGTCCGTTGCACTAACTTTTGCAAGCCACTCAAAAAAATTCAGAATTTTGTCCGTCCAACCAGGTCTCCGCGGCAGCAATGACTTTCGCGTCGGACAAAAAATGGCGACCTTTCAGTTGTTTTTTTTCAGCCAGAGAACAGGTGTTAGTCCGACGTTGCCATATGTGGAGAATAGGGTGGGTGATCAAGACACTGGAAGCCCAGGTAGGCCAGTTTCTTCTGGGTTGTAAGTGCCCGGTGAGCCGGGGCATTGTCGTGCAAGAACAAGGCCCCGTTGAATAACTTCCCGCGGCGTTTTTCCTTCAAAATGTCCTTCAATTGCACCAACAGACATGAGTAATACTCCGCGTTGATAGTCTGGCCCTTTGGAAGATAATCAATGTGGAGGATGCCGTCTTGATCCAAAAAATTGAGGCGAGAACTATTCCAGTGGATTTTTGCACTCGGAATTTTTTGGGGCGGGGTGAGCCGTTATGCCGCCACTCCACTGATTGTTGATTTGTCTCCGGGTCATAGTGATATAACCAGGTTTCTTCTATGGTCACCAATCGCGACAGGAAATCATTTGGATCGCGCCGAAAAAATTCCAAAAGTTTCTCGTACTATTAGCGCCGTTTACGTTTTTGACCCGCTTTCAGGCATTTCTGGACCCATTTCGCGGAGAGCTTCCGCATGTCCAAATCTTCATGAAAGATGGACCCAACCCGCTCAAGTGAGAAGCCCAGTTGCTTAGCTATTGATTTAGCCAAAATCCGGCGGTACTTCCAAGATTAGCTCGTGAATTTGATCAATAATCTCCGGGGTGATCACTGTTTTGGGTCGTCCAGAACGAGGCGCATCACAGGTGGAAAAATCATCATATTTAACCTGGGCCACCCAGTTTTTGACGGTGGTATACGATGGTGCGCGTTCCCCTAATGTTTCGGTCAGAATAGCGTGAATTTCCTTAGGCGTCTTGCCTTACAGGAAAAAACTTGATGATAGGTCGCTTCTCCATGTTGTTGAAATCGCGCGCTTCGTCTGACATGCTTCTTTTCAGCCTCTGTAACAAGAAAAGACTTGCAATTCGGCACATGAACATAACCCTCTTTCCAACGATACTATCGATTCCGTCCTACGACATTAGGAAGTAGGTCGGGCTAAGGACTTATCAGCACCCCCTCATATAGGCCTACTGCAATACGCGGTACTGCACCCTAAATTATCTTCCAATTTGAGTTTTGGATTTCACAGATAATGTTCACATTTCTACCGAAGTGGGTCCATGTAGAGAATTATTAAAGCTGTCTGTGCAAATTACAATGTTGTACCGCGAAAAAAGAGATGTCAAACAACATGTTAGTCATGCATATGTACGTAGAAAAATCAAATCAAATTACATACATCGGATTTTACTAACTTTTAATAAATTTCCAGCATATTTCGATCAATCGGTGTTACCATTAGGGAGAATTTTACGGATGGCTAAGTGGTTCTTCCAAGGTTACAAAACACAGTCAAAAAAAGGTAAAGTGTGTACACACAGTCCACATAAAATACAGAAACTCTGTACACCATTCATTAAGATCATGTGTTCTGTGAGTTATCCATTTTATTTATTTTTTGAGATCAAATGCTCTCAAAATAACTATAACTTCGACTACTTTTTTAAAGTGTTAATGTACACGTAACAGTGAAATATTCATGATATATTAACCCAGGTGTAGAAATAACAAATTGATATAACATTTTGATCATTACACATACCCAGAAACAGAGTAATGGGGGTACGTACTACATATATTTTATTTGAAAATTGTGTATATATTTCGTCTTTTTATGACGATGTATTGTGTATAGTAGAAAATTATGTAAGCCTTGGCAACACCACTTGTTCACACGTCAATGTCTCTCTGAAGACAACCTGTTTTGTTCGAAAAATGATGAAAATTCAATAAAGAATGTTACCCTAACATTTTGATATTATTTGTGTGTGTGTGTGTGTAGCATAGAAGAAGACAGTAATTACAAACATCTAAAAATTTGGGACATGTTTACCCCATAAATTAATAGACGTCTCTTGACTCCATTTCACTGTGAATACTCAGCCTGTTCAGGTGTTCTCCCACAATAAACTTGACGTAACGTGGGACAACTACGTGCCACGTGGCGGAGCGAGGACACATTTAAACATTATGCAGTCACTATGAAACCATCTCCGAGCCTCGCCTGCCTATCTCAACGACACTCCTCGCCGTGAAGGGGATAGCTACAAAAGGGGAGAGAGATCTGGCGGCGCCCGCCCGCTATCGCCCCGACGCTGTCCCTATCTGGTCGGCCAACCCGCAATGCGGTAGCTATTGACGTCATCCTACGCCGGGCGAGGTCGACCGAAAGACGCATGGCGACAAGCGTCTATACAGCCCGCTAAGACACTCTCTCTTTTTAACTGGATACCCATACACGCTGCAGTCACACGTTTAGTCTGACATACAGGATACCTAGTGGTAGTCACATCCAGCATATAACCATGCTTAAACCAGCCTTAACGACGCTTTTCAACTTCACAAGTTATGCGGGGTTAAATAAGGTGAAGATATTTGAATTATGCGTGGACAGGAATCTGAAAGGAAACTATCGTAATGTACATGAAGGCATGATACTGACACTCGCCTCGTAAGATCAGGAAATTCTCATACACTTGACACAGTATAGTCTTGACCAGGCCAGGACTCGAACAGTGTACCTCACAAATGCTAGTCACTACTTCTACCTTCTCAGCAATAATTTGTAACACGGGCGACCAGCTTTTTGCGCCAAAAGTCACATCCATTACTGAGGAGTAGTTCGCGGGCCGCAAACAATAAGTGCTACACTTAACCGCCAAAATTACCGCGTAATTTTTATAGTACAAACACAAGTTAAAATTTGACAGCGGACCGCGGATTGGGGAACCATAATTTAGAAAGAGCGGTAGTGGCCAACTGCAGAGTAATAACCTTGTACTTGTTTGGACAGCCTGAGGAAAATATGTTCGGATATCTTTCGTGTTAGCCGAAGGTTTAAGTCCACGTGTTCATTTGTAATGAAATGACTTCGTTTGTGTTGTTCTGCATGCATAAGACATTTAAACATCTTGCAACAAGGGTGGGTAGGTTAGGAAGTTTTAACAGAATAATTTACAACGACTTTCCATGTCGTTAAGCGGCTTTAATTATTTGATATTCAAATAAAATAATTTATTTACGCAACACAAAACAGTAAGTCTCGAACCTGGAATGATACCTTGGTACAACCTAAGCAACGAAAAAGGGACACGAGATTTGGTACGTGGAATGTTAGGAGCCTGTATTGGCAGGTTCACTTATAATCGCAGCCGGGGAATTAACAAGATATAAATTAGATTTAGTGGGTGTGCAAGAGGTTAGGTGGGACAAAGCGGGCACTGTAAGAACAGGGGATTATGATTTTTTTCTGTGGAAAAGGAAATGAAAATCATCAATTGGGAACAGGATTTTATGTACAACACAGAATATCAGCAGTTAAGATAGAAGAGTTTGTTAGCGATAGGGTGACATATACGAGGTCCGGCACAAAAAAAATTAGACTAACCCTATAGCTCGGGAAACAAGAGTGGGACGGGAGAGACAAATAGACGGCTAAAGAACATGTTCTGGCCTGTCACAGTGTTACAAGGTTCAGCTCGATCGCTTTACTCAGTACAAGGGGACGTATCTTCAAATATGGGCATGTTCTTATCCTCGGTCGGAAAAAGTCGGACTGCAAAAGCGAACAATGAGTTAACATCATGTTTCTTGTTGGTAAACTGAAGAAATCCGCGACGGAAACTTTTCAGTTACTGACTGAGGCTTACGGCGAAGATTGCATGTCTCGTGCACGCGTGTTTGAATGGCACTAACGATTTTTGGGAAGCAGAGAAAGCTTGCAAGATAGTGATCGCCCAGGCCGTCCACGCACAGCTGTTAACGATGACAACAATGAAAAATTGTGATGGCAGAGTGGGTACCCAGCGGCCAGACGGTAAATAAGCAGTATTACATTGAAGTCTTGACGAAATTGTTTGAGCGTGTGAGAAGGAAACGGCCGGAATTATGGAGAAACGGGTGGATTTTGTATCAGGACAACGCGCCAGCCCACAACTCACTGTTTGTGAAGCAATTTTTAGCTAATAAAAACATCACTGTGCTTGAGTACCCACCCTACTCGCCAGACCTCGCTCTCTGCGACATCTACCTCTTCCCAAAGATCAAATCAGTGCTCAAAGGAACCCTTTGTGTTTCGGTAGAAAATGTGAAAGCAAAAACAGCGGAGATCCTCAGCAGCCTTACAGAACATGAATTGCGGAATTGTTTTGAACATTGGCAGCATAGTATGCAGCTGTGTATCAACTCAGAAGGGAATTATTTTGAAGGCGATTGTAGTTGATTTCCTGAATTTGTTAAATAGAAAGAGTTACAGGCACAGTCTCGCTTTTTTGTGTGTCGGACCACGTATAGTTCTGAGAGGTCGCTGGTGTAATATCATTGTTCTGAATGTGCATACACTAAGTCAGGAGAAAAGTGATGATTCAAAAGACAGTTTTTATGATGAATTAGAGCAGGTTTTGTCTATCATTTTCCTCATTACCATATGACAATTCTATTAGCAGAGTTTAATGCAGAAGTGGCGAGAAAGAATATTTTCAAACCGACAATTGAGAATGAGAGTTTACATCAGTACAGTAACGATAATGGTGTTAGAATAACAAACTTTGCCACCGGGTACTGATCAAATTCCAGTAGAACTTATTAAGGTAGAGGGTTTGATCAATTCGCTCTGTGATCCCTAAACTTATTATTTCTATTTGAAATAAGGAGGAACTCCCTGAGGAGTGGAAGGAGTCCATCATTTTACCTATCTATAAGAAGGGCGATAAAACAGATTTTGCCAGCTACGTATAAATGTTTATCCAACACCCTGCTGTCAAGGTTAACTCCATACGCAGAGGAAATTATTGGAGATCATCAATGTGGATTTCGACGCAGCAAGTCAACTACTGACCATATATTCTGCATTCGTCAAATACTTGAGAAAAATGGGAATACAACGAAGCAGTACAACAGCTCTTTATAGACTTCACGAAAGCTTGTGATTCAGTTAGGAGGGAGGTCTGGTATAATATTCTCACTGAGTTTGGTAACCCTATGAAACTGGTAAGGCTAACAAAAATGTGTCTTACTGAAACGTATAGCAAAGTCTGAATAGGCAAGAATCTGACATGTTTGCTATTAGGAATGGCTTGATATAAGGAGATGCTCTATCGCCATTGCTATTCAACTTTGCTTTAGAATACGCCATTATGAGGGTTCAGGTTATCCAGGATGGCTTGAAATTAAATGTTACATATCAACTTCTAGTTTACGCTGATGATGTTAATATGCTGGGAGCAAGTGTAAGTACTATAAAGGAAAACGCGGGAGTTTGGTAGTGGCTAGTAAGGAGATTGGACTAGAATTAAATTATGATAAAACTGAGTACATGGTTATGTCTCGATATCCGAATGGAGGACGAAGTCACAATATAAATATTGATAATAGTTGCTTCGAAAGGGTGGAAGAGTTCAAGTATTTGGAAACAACAAATCGAAATTCTATTCGTTAAGAAATTAAGAGCAGATTGAAGTCATGGAATGCTTACTAATATTCGATGTAGAATCTTTTGTTTGCTAATTTGCTATCCAAAAATTTAAAGATGAGGTTTTACAAAACTATAATTTTGCCTGTTGTTTTGTATGGGTGTGAAACTTAGTCGCTTACACTGAGGGAGAAACGTAGGCTGAAAGTATTTGAGAATAGGGTGTTGAGGAGAATATTTGGGCCTAAGAGAGACGAGGTGACAGGAGAGTCGAGAAAACTACATAATAAGTAGCTTAATAATCTGTACTCCTCGCTAAAAATTGTTCGGGTGAAAAAATCGAGAAGAAATAGATGGGCGGGGCACGTAGCGCGTATGGGAGAAAGGAGATGCGTATATGGGGTTTTGGTGGGGAAACCTGAGTGGAAGAGACCAAATGGAAGACAACGGCGTACATGGGAGTGTAATATTAAGATGGATCTTCAGAAAGTGGGATGTGGGGGTATGGACTGTACCGAGCTGGCCCAGGATAGGGACTGGTGGTGGGTACTTGTGAATGCGGTAACGTACCTTGGGACTCCAAAAAATGAGGGGAATTTCTTGACTAGCTGAAAACCGGCTAGCTTCTGAAGAAGGACTGTGCTCCATGGAGTAAGCAAATAACGCAAAACGGTAACCTTTGAAGTCTGACACAGCCTAAATATGCCTACTCTTGTCTATTACAAAGTTCAGTTTCACAATGGACTTGTGCTAGTGTTAGTATTAGCTGCAATATTCACAGCTCACCCTTTGATCTTAATGATGATTAGGGGTTAAACCTGCGTGTTATTTGGGTCTATTATTTTAGGCATTTTATATCGTCACACTTTCGTGAAACACAGTTTCCAAAACATGTCGATTTCCCATGGACCGCTTTGTTCAGCACCTGTTTACCAACAACGGACCATGATGTCAGTGTAGCTGCATCTAGAAGCTCTACACGGCAACTGCACCTATAGACCACACAGATTACTTGTACCTTGGAACCCTACAAATTAGTAGTACGTAGTGACATATTTAGCAGATGTACCTAGGAACCTTACAGAATAGCTGTACTTAGAACCCCACAAAATAGTTGTACATAGGGATCCTACTGAATAGTTGTACATCGAACTAGGGATCCTATAGAATATTTGTACCCAGAAACCCTACAAAATATTTGTACCTAAGAACCCTACAAGTATAAAATCGAGAATAATGAGATGGGCTGGGCGTGTGGTGCGTTTGGGTGAGGAGAGGGGGGTGTATAGGGTCTTGCTGGGGAAACTGGAGGGAAAGAGACCACTGGGGAGACCTAGGCGTAGATGGGTGGATAATATTAGGATGGATCTCCAGGAGGTGGGATGTGGGTATATGGACTGGATT
>Ga0131853_10012816_pt1 | contig 15364 bp, 17 predicted proteins | sample TergutLab28metaG_FD_92764 | JGI IMG/M metagenome (GOLD analysis project Ga0131853, IMG submission 92764) | Labiotermes labralis P1 segment gut microbial communities from Petit-Saut dam, French Guiana - Lab288 P1 (version 2) (version 2) | ecosystem: Host-associated > Arthropoda: Insects >...
GTGAATGAGATAAGAAATTAATTTCAATTATAGGAATAGCTTAAAACCTACGAGGGTCTGTGACGTAATGGAAATGACGCAAAAGCAGACGACACATACCTACGACCGCAGTGCCACAAAAATGCATTTTAATTACACATAGCCTAAAAACTAACCCAACGTTTAATGAACGAGATAAGAAATTAATTTGAATTATAGGAATAGCTTAAAACCTCACGTAACCTCTTCTTCCGCCTCGAAAAGTTCAGTTGGAACGGTGAAGGCTTTTTGTAAAATTCCCTTTCAGGATGCCTGCACGTACGACAAGTATTCATCCAGTGAATAAAATCTCCGTTGTAATAAAAGGCTATTTTTTTAAGGTTTTAATTTCTCAACGTTTTTTAAACTAATGTGGAAGCTTATTATATAATTTTGTCTTCAAATTAATTACACTCCCTTTTAAAAATATCAGTTCCACAAAACTCTGTCTGAAAATCCCTGTCGTGTCTCATAATCATGTATGGCCAAATTTTGTTTTAACCCTTTATTATTTTTCTTTTCTCTTTTTATCTTCATCCGTATTGTTACATATGTGGAATTGGACTTGTCCACCGTGTAATGTATAACTACTGTAATACATACAAAGTCTTAGACTGTAACAATCATACAACACATTACAAAATTACGATATATAAATAAAAGTTACCATCATACTACCCATTACAATATTAATGTATAATTATTGATATTATTCATTCCATGCCGTCTTATTCTAGATTTTGAAGTCCTTTTTAATATTATCCTCCCTTGTGTGTGTATGTTTTCCAGGCGGTCTTTCTCCTTCAGGTTTCCTTGTTAAAACACGGTAAAAATTTTTCCTCTCTCATACAGACCACATGGCCTACAGTGTAATGGAAATGAGATCTCTAACCTACTTAAACATACGAGATGTAAGGTTTTTGTATGGTTTTTCTCAAGATTTTTTTTATATCTGATGATGACCTGGCTAGTGGGACGAAACTAGTGAACTAAAAAACGTGCAACTTGTGTTGTGCAAGACCGTATAATAAGTACGTATAACTCACAGATTTAGTTAAACTTCTAGTATTTTCTGCGTTACGAAACAAATCGCTTTGAATGTACGGTGAATTTAATTTGCGTGTTTCTGCCAAACAATACCAGATATTGGTCTGATCAACAATTGGTGACATAAAGTAGAGGATTTTTACATTACAGTCTCACGTGGGTACAAGGTGTCTTAAAAGTGGTTGTTCTTCTTAAATTAAAACAAAGGACGAGGGCTCTGGCAAGAGATTATTTGAGGAACATATTCGGACCAAAAAGCAAGCTATCAATTAATTACACTTATATAGCAACAGTCTGCTGTGTTAATTTCCCTAGACTTCAGCTTTGTGACTTCTAACTTTGCATATTGTACAATAATTATCATACAGTCGATTACTTCAAGCAAGACATGAAGCATTTCGACTTACTTGTTTCCGCATTCCGCTCTGCACCGAACATACCTTGCAATCGGTGACACAGGTGGTTGAGGCACTGCGCTACATGCACGTATCAGATACGACGCTGCACACATTGCGTTCGTTTGGTCAACTGTGCCTCTAACAGTAGTTAGTGCCAGGAGTATCTCTTGAGGGGGTGAATGTGCGTAGGACTGACAACCTTGCCACTTAATGTGCCGAATGTCTACAAATTCTTGGAGCCTCAACGTCCTGGAGCCTTAAGGTCCTCACCTGGCCTGCTTTAAATGCCAAACACAATGTGTGATTTCAGGCTTCCGCAGTGACGTAGACAAGATCTGGGCTGATCTGGGATGTTACGCAAAAGTCCAAGAAATCTTGAACTTCTTGGACCTTGAAGATCAGATGATACGTTGTCCCGAAACTTAGGTACGGAATTACTAATCCGCGCTGCGTAATATCCCTGAAGAGCACAGAGTTTGACCCACACAATATTTAATAAGTAGCCTGGTATCACTTTACCTTAAAATTTATCACGTTCCATTGTAGCGCTGTTTATAGAAGTCGGAAGAGATGTATGGTTAGTATATGCTTGGTCCCAGCCGAGATTCGAAACGACTACTGTCAAATGTAATTGAAGAGAAAATCGCTTCAGTATACTTGCTTAATGAACGGTAAGCTAACTGGTCAAAAATCATCTGCAGCAACGTGATTTTCTCATTTAGAAGCGCCCTCCACGTGTCCCTATCCTGAGCATCACTGTGAACATTTCGTAGCAAGATAACGTTTTTACGGTGAGGAGTTGTTAGCACCTCGCCCAACCCCTAAGCTGGAGGACCACCCCGTGTCGGCTGTCCGCGACTGCTTAATCAATATATTCGCAGCTATCCTCCACATTGGAGGAATTTCTACATCCGCAATCTGAGGGCGCGCCATGACGTGGTGACAGGGACCCACTTATGACGGTATGGCGTCCTTACATCGCTAGTAAGTCGCAGGAGCAATCATAAAGCCAAAACACATTTTGTTAAAATGAAAGCGAATTTGTGGCGTGCTGAAAGCTGTCTTTTCATGGTCTCGTTTCTCAATTTCAATTCGTAGGTACCCGATTTTCTCATATAAAACTGAGAACTATTTGCTGTGTTCTATCGCATCCAAGTCCGAGTAATATTTAGATGTGGAAACGCATATGGTTTTATTAATGCATTTAGAACTGTTCAGTCTACTTACAGCTATTCCAGGCTTTTCGATCCCCCCTGAACGGGGACAGAGTTACTTGGAAATCTAGCGGGCCCTCTCTCAATTTTGGAACGTCCTGAAGCCACCGGTTTTGTTTGGCCCCAATTGGTATTCGATCCCCGGACCGTCCAGCCCTAGCGAGTCTCTATACCGACTGAGCTATCCCGGTCTGGGGATTCTGTAGCTTTAAAAAACTGCTAAATAAGTCTACTGCACTGCGGGGCCCATGGCTGTACCAATTTAGCCACTGTCAAATTCTTCGTCCGAGCTAAATGTACATTTTCTTCTGAAGTGGACATTTTGTCACTGTAATCCCCTACAAACTAATGTCACGACATATAAGGGGATAGTTATTCTGCTGTAGGCTCCCTAAAGGAAATTCTCATATCCTCATCACGTCGCTGTACGCAAATATACAGCGGCAAATGGTCAGCTCTCTCAATTTCCAAATGGTCGTATTCACACTTAGGAGAAATATAACGTCTATCAAGCCTAACTTCAAATTCGAATAACACTAGAAGATCCTGAGAATGTTCGTATTTATAAACCTTGTAATTGGGCTTCCTATATCCCTTCGGCATTCCTTCAAAACAAATTTCCAACAGGGAACTAGCAATCAAATTTCGAAATTTACTTGTGTGCGGCTCAGTCTCTTTCACGTCTGTGGAAGTGCAATTTTTAAAAAAATTTCTCTAGCATAAGCCGTGGGTCTCTTAAATGCCGAAGGGTGTGAAACATGAAGCACATAAACTAATAGATCCGTAGATTCTTTCGACAAGGGGCCTCTGCCGAAACAACCAAGTGCCATATGTTCACTACCATCCAGCCGCTGCTAACAACACGAACGTCAGAAAACATATGCCAAAATATTAAGTAAAATTGGATGAAAATGAAACAGTAGCGTACATACATAATTTGAAGAAAGCGCAACAGGAAATTGTTACGTAAAAATACCCTGTGAATTTTCAGATCACTAAATAAAAGTAGTGGTATCCAGGGCGGTTCGGTCCGCCCGGGGTCTATTCCCCGGACCTAAAATGGGGTGTGCAGTGGGCTCCAAAATTAAAAAAGGGCAAAAGGCCCGGGCCGAAACTAAAAAACGCCTTGAAGTAGTGAGTGCAAGAACATAATAAGTGTTGTGTTTTCGTGAGGAAGGGTAAGGTGGAGTAATTCCTTCGTGCCCACCTACGCCCAAGGCTCCGTTTGCATTGACAAATGAGATGTGTGTTAGTGAGTGCAAGAAGGGAAAAAGCCCCGGGCCGAAACTAAAAAGAACTCCTTGAATTAGCGAGTGGAAGAACGTTATAAGTGTTGTGCTTCCGTGAGGAAGGGTATGGTGGAGTAATTCTTTCGTGCCCCACCTACGCCCAAGGCTCCGCTTGGCTTGATATATGAGATGTGAAGTAGTGATTGCAAGAAGGTCATACGTGTTGTGCCTTCATTAGGATGGGTAGTTGTGGAATTATTCCTCCGTGCCCCCACCTACGCCCGAGGCTCCGTTTGGCTTGACGCTTGATAGGCGAGAAGTATTGAGTGCAAGATCGGTGAGTGAGATGGGAATAAGGATTAATTTAAGGTAGAGGGAGAGAGAGGTGGAGGAATTCCGCCTCGTCCCACCTACACCCAAGGCGGCAGTGTGCCTCTGTGAGGCCGGGTGAACCGCTGTGCTACTCCTACGCCCTAGGCTCCGTTTGGATTGACCCTCGATCGCCAGTGAGTGGGTCCCTCGAAATTCTAAAAGGGCTATAACCGCGAGCGAGGGAAATGGTCAATGTGTCATGTTGCCGAGGGTGCTGGTGAAATGTCCGAGCGCTGGTCACCCCTGTGTCCCTTGCATGCTGTAAGATGCTGCTCTTGCACTATTCCGCGCGCACGTGAGCACCGTAAGGCCTCGTTAACTGGGAGCCGAGGCAAGTGCATATTATGACGCGCTTAGGAGGCGCACGTGAGAACCGTAACGCCTCGTTGACCGGGAGCTTTTGCAAGTATATTTTATCACGCGCTTAGGAGCTTGATTTGTTGATGTTGGAAGAAAAGCGCTAACGCTGGAGCAACTATTATGATTTCGGGGTGGTACCGAACGTGGGTCTTCTTACATATCCGTGTACGGAAGTTCGCTTATTGCAGGTACAAAAGCGCTAACCTATGTGAATTAAATATCTGTAAGCCTATATCCTGAAAAAGCGATATAGGACTATCAGGGCTCGCTTGTATGGACATGTCATATGGCAAGATGTGTGGCGGGTTGGACTTGGGGGATTAGATGCCGTGAAAATATCGGTTCTGTGTAAAACGTTGCTTGACCACATAGTATTGATGTCTGAGCTGGCTTGCTGCATCTCGAAGCTGTGAAGGTGGCAACTGGAGAACATTTCACCTAGGTTGGTGCAACCGAGAAGCTGTGAAGAAGAAGAAGGAAGGGCGTGACATCCTGCAGTTGGGTAAGGGCATTTGTATATCTTTTAATGCACAGCTATTGGCTTATGCTAAACAAATGAGTATAAGTGTAAAACAACAGCGCGTTATTAATGTAGTGAAATGTCCTTATAGAAAACCAAGCCGTTGTGTGAAGCTGTGCACCAGCGCTGCGAAGAAGGGCGTGGCATCTGGAGACTGATGTCCTAGGCCTCTCGGAAGATAGGTAGGTGGAGCGTTTACGAATCCTCCGAATACGTCACTTAAGATGAAATAAGTTGAAGTAAAGTCACGCTTTTACGTACATGTTGCGCTCGATCATGAGGAATGCAATAAGCGATAGTGTGATCAAAGGTGACATACATCTTTGTTTTGCATTCATGATTACCGCCCCTTACAAGAGCATAATGGTGTGAATTTCATATGACTTTATGGGGCACAGGATTAATGTCTGGCTTCACCTAGGTTGGTGCATCCGGGCTGTCGTAACCAGGTTGCTGCTTAGTGAAAAGGCGTGCCTGCAAGACGGTGGTGTTGGAGACGAATATTGTGAGCGGCAACACGTGCCTTCCTGCGAGGAAAACACAGGTTAGTGCATTGATCTTTAACTTTCACATAGCGTACGTAGAAATTTATGGAAATCAAGGACGTGTTTACAGGCGATAAAAAATGAAATGAATACACAACTTTCAGCTCGACTGCGTTTATTCAAAGCAGTAGTGATACATAGATAGGTTATTAATTACGTGTTCACACATATGCTACTAGTTCCTCATACAGTTAAGGGCAGTCTATGTGTCAGTGGTTTCCAAATACAGCAACACAACATTCAGCTAGATGACGTTTAAAATAATTATGTTTCACACAAACGTTACGTGTTCTTTATACAGGAGAGGGTAATCTATGTGTTTACTGGCGTTAGGCATCGTTCCACACACACAACTGAAGTTAAAGCCATCGTCACATACGACAACAAATCCGGCAAAGCAAGTATGTAGTCGCGCAATTGTTGCTGCACGACATGAAATATTCGTGCAAGATAATGTAGGTCCAGTGACGTCAGACATATACTCAGTCCCGAGAAACATTCTGGCTAACCCGCGGCGGCTCATCGGCGTATTTAACCTGAAGTTACCGCTTCCGCACCTGATGACCGGTTCCTCCTCTCTTTTGTACATAGAATTTTGTATCTTGTGTAGACACTCCGCCAGCGTGTAGACTTGCTCGTCTGTGAGAACGATGGACTTTGACGCACCCCTCCGCATGGCACCGAATTCCACCACAGGTTGATAGTCACGAGCGGGGTAGAATGCGACAGACACGTATTTGGTCTTTTCCCAATTGATGAAAAACAGTCGCCTGAGCAGGACCCTCTGGGGATCGAATGCGGGATTGACAGCCCAGTAGGTACAGATGTCACAGGTGGACGAGGCGTCGGGCTACTGCAGTTGCTGCTGGAGAAGTAGTACAACATCCTCTTCCTCCTCCTCTTAGGAGCAACGTCGGTGGAATGTTTAGCAGTAGTATGCTGTCTAGACGTCATCGCAGCAGGGAGCAGATTAATAGGATTGACGACTTGCTCGACCGGTTTATAGGGCTGCAACAAATTCGGCAGTATGACGTGTCATGTCAGGAGGACATTGGACAAAATCCTTCTTCTGCAGATAGTACATTAACAAATCGTAGAGAAAATGCGCTCTTATGTTTGCGCAAGCAAATCTAAGAAACTTGTGACATCTTCATGTACACCAGGGGTCCTGATTGAAAGTGTCGGTTGAGGGGCAATTGAGATCCTGTAGGTTATGGATCAGTCGCGTTGTGAGACCTGCGAGGAATACACATTTCTAGACGCCGCAGGCGTAGAGGTGTGAGAATCGCGCCACGGCTTCGTTAATAACAGCGAGCAATTCTTTATATTCTATATGCACATCTGTCAATTTTAAACAGTTCCCTGTCGAGCCATGATCCGCCATAATGTAGCAGCTCTTGAAACGGAACGCCTCGGACGCGGTGGCGATGGCCACGCAGAGCTCCTTGACGACCGTCTCATTCTGCTACCCCCGCAAGAACTCGTGATCAATCACGACACCCCAACCTCAAGTCATTTTAAATTAGGAGTGATAAAGTATCGTTAAAAAGTTCGTACCTTATATAGGCAGCTGCGTCAGCATTGACCCCATCCGACACGCGACATTTGGGCCCCGAACTCGTTAGCGAACAACCGCTCCACCTGCAGGTTTGCGTTGCATGCATCGAAGAACGAAATGAATTGTTTTGGGGTTTAGCCCCGATCCATGTATAGGGCGAATGGACAGCAGTACTTGCCGGAGAAGTTACTCGTTAGGCCTTGCAGCTGACTCCTGTTATGGTCGCAAATCGTGCAGTTGCGTTTAATGGACACCTGGATTTCGGGTACGAGCTGTATGATGCCATACGAATCGAAGTAATATGGACTCGAAGATTTGGGTCGGAAGTGTACGACTAGGCAGTGTGAAAATCTCTCTGTTTGGGGATCGGCATCGATGATGACATTGCAGTTTCGCGCGATCGAATGAGGTGGGAGATCAGAGGGGAAAACATCGATGAATGAGCTAACATCGCGCAGTGTATACAGTATTTGCTCTATGTCCATCTCTCTCTCAGAAGTCGGTCACGACGTTACGCGGAATATCTATGAGGACGGAATTGTCAAAATCTAGGTACAGCGGACACGTGATCGCGTCGGTAATGGCTTATTGAATTTCAACACGATTCTAATATTGCCGTTTTCAGGGTTGGACGTATAACCCTCCGACACGCTCTGGTCAGGTGTGAGGTCAAAGAGTAACATAAAATGGCCATTTATGTACATTTCGTGTGTTATCTGCAGTCCCGAGTTCGAGTGATTTATACCAGACGCATCGAAAAGCGTCCTGTAGCCCATGACGGAAGTATTTTCATGATCCATAACCAGAGATAGGCCCTCGTTAGGGAACCGTTTTGCGCTCACTAGCAGCGAAAAATAACTGATATCGTAATGTTGAAATCTGTATGAGTTGTTGTCCAAAGAACGGATAAAATCTGTGTTCTTGAACATGGTGAAAAGAGGCGTTTGGGAATGGGACCTAGAACGGCGTTGTCGATAGAAAAGGACTTTGATACGGTGGAGAATGTTAACGTCTAGAGTTCGACTCTCGTTACGTTATACCGTGCGAAACTCCCCTTGCTCAGTGTCGAATTGTGCGCTATCAATATGGCGGGGTTCGGCCTGACGCGTCGACAAGTAAGTGGGCTTACAAAAACTTGAAAAATTCTTTGATTCGATAGTCTTTATTATCAAATTGAATCTTTATCGGGCCTTCTTGAACCTCATCTGCAACGTAACACCCGGCAGTAAGTTTAGGGTAACGTTATATAGGTCACTATGTAATCGGCCCTAGAGCTGGACTTCCTTACTCGCGCTAAGATTTTTCCAACGAGCGATGAATCCCCGCTTTGTCGTGACGGTCGGAGTCTCGGCCGTAGGGTCGGAAGGCTGCATGTCGCCCGTGTCGAGATACCAGTATGCGTTTGTGATATGTAAGGTTGCCGCATCTGTGCCGTAGTTCAGGAGAATCTCGAGATAAGAGCGACAATGATAGTGCTCGCTCGCCTGCGTTATAGTGACGCCGTTGAGAATGACGTTACATTGACTGAGCAGAGAGTGGGGGAAATTAATGGTCACGGCTGTGAGGTCCGTAAAGTCCACATCCTTTCATGAAGCCGACATCAATTTACCCCGGACGTTGGTTTTGATATCTAGATCTAAGTAAATATCGTTATCGTCAGGTATAGGAAGTTCCAGGTCGTTTAGATCCAAGGGGGCGATGAGTTTTGTACGCGGTCTTTATCGTCCCGTGTACAGACGTCTGTATATGTCTGTGCGCCAAGATGTCAAACTCGCTATTAACGGATGGTATTTCCGCGGCGCACACGTTGCCTGTAGCGTGATTGAAGGAAACTAAGAAAAGATGTTCCTTTTTGTTATTTCTCTTGTGGCACGCTTGGTGTTTTTTCTAGACTTTACGCCTCTGGAGCTCCTCATTTCTCCGGCTTCTCTGGCGCGTTTGCGTCCACGAACTCGCAATTTGCTAATCAAATTTTGTGCGGATTCAGTCAGGTGTTTAAGCACTATATATCCAGCACTCACTTCGGGTTACTTGTGTTCATCGATATCGGTCAGGATCCTGCCACCAGTACAGAACGTCTCGCGGCTCACAACCTTGGGCCCGCTCCACAGAATAGGCCGGACCCAAGCGAAAGAGAGTGCCGAAAAAATTGTCGATCCCGTGTCCTCGATGAAGGGGGAGCGGGGCGGAATAGGCGGGTCCGATAACCGAGGTAAGAACGCGACACGACTGATTTAGGTAGTACGTTTCTTATGGATGCATTGTTATAAATGTCCTACTAGGGATGCCGACGCCGCGTTTTATAGATTACCACTGGTAATACTTTCGAAAATGTAGTACCACCTTCGTGAGCGTTGTGCTATCCTCGTAGGGGATATGCAACCCCTCCGCCATCAAGAAGTCGATTCGAACGTTCTGAAATCTACGTTGCTCGGCGGGCACATAATACAATTTTCGATATTATGATGAAGGGAAGACGAACGGCCCGCATGAAACGGACGGTGCTGTCGCCCACAAGTTGTGCCGACATAAAATTACATTATATTAGGGCGGGGTTTCCCCTATGTGCGGCGAGGATCACGAAATTTCACAGACCTCCAATTCCCAAATGAAAGTCGAACCCAGGTCTGCGTGTTGCGCAATTTTCACCGTGAAATCGGCGTGTGTATTCTGTTCATAGATGTCTCGCGAGGCGTTGCTAAACCGTGTAACGTAAAAGTGGCTCCCCGCCATATTAAATATTCCTCACGCTAGTTGCAGGTACCCAAGTTTCGAATTCCTGACTATAACCTCGCCAGTGGACAAGATATTCCGGAATGTCTCGTCTAACCTTCCTGTCCAGTATTTTATCTATTTTATAACCTGTCCGATTTGTTATGCGTACGGTGGTCAGTTTCTCCCGATAAAATTAGTCGTCTCTAGGCGTGCGGTTTAAATCCTCGATCTCGTAGGGGCCTCGCGGGCGCATCTCAATAACTTTCGCGACCCGAAATATCTCGGTGATGAAATTCTCTTCGGCCGCCTTGGCAAACCGCATCTTCTCCTTGCTGATGGGCACGTTCTGCCCCATGCGAAACGCTACTTTCGGGACGCGATCGCGCCGTCTTCGTGTCTCCATCTTCTCCCACATTGCGAGAACTTCCGAATCTGCAGTCGTGAGTGCGCTATGCCAGTCGTCAAGTAAACAGTGCTATTGTAGGCCCTGACAAATTAAGGTAGAAGAGCGATGTATATGTGTAGGTATTTTTATGTGTGAAATATTTGTAGACTCTACCGCGAATCGTGCGATGCGCACATACCACGACCGCACATTTCAAGTCGGGTTTTTACACACCTGAAACTGTAAGCCCCCACCTCGTAAAATATGCTGAAAATGTTTATTTAGAAATTGTATTTTTGCAGCTTGCGCGTGTTACAACCTGACAATTTTACATTGCCGTTCAGGTAGCAGAACACAAACTTGCTTATACAGTTCACGAGTTCTATGTTAGAGTTCGTTTTAGGGCTTTACGTAATCTAGATTCGGCTGTTTTGAGCACGTGAGGGGCGTGATAATTAGATCTCACACGCTTCATCGCCTTTATCAGAGTAGACGACCGGAGGATATTCTGTCGGGAATATGTTGGTTCGAAACCGCAGACCGTCATTCGTATCTTGTGGCAGATCCAAGATGAGGTAACAGTGGGATCGTCGAGTCTCATCCATGTAGGCGTTATAAAACCTAATACTATCTACGAGATAGACTTGATGAGCCAGATACATGAACTGCTTCTTTTCTCTGACCTTTCTTTAACGCGACCTGTTAATGAGCATTCAGCGAAATATCTCTACGGTTGCGTCACTGATGAAAGAGATTTTGCGTAATCAAAATCACGATGATATTTCTGTGATGGTCGCCTCTCGTAAACAAGTCACACACTTGCTTAGAATAAACATCTTTTTTCAGATTTTCTACGGTCACGTGGCACGGTTTTCCGCGCGCGTCACCAAATTTCTGCGGCACGCCCTCGTTATATTTGATGTATCTGGACAACTGCAGACGCGACTGAACGGCAGTCTTCTCGCTGTAACACAAGATTATACCGCCGTCAAATTCTCGTTCGGTGCGGAGGGCGTTAAGATTTTCTAGGAAACGTATGCAAAGTGAAAGTTTTGCCTGGTCCGCTCATTATACACGAGAACGGATGCTTAAATATAAGATCATCACACATGAATGGTTAGACTGTTATAAGAACCCTTTCCCTAGGCACCCTCACTATTTATACCCAAAAGGACTGTCGTATTGTCGCCTAATCGTCGTACAGCTGTACAGCTTATCTTCAGGTTCAATGATTATCGATACAGTTCCACCTCCCTTCCTGTTACGCTTAATCTGCCTCTCGGTATGTATATTCACGGTAGGTTTCCCCGTCCCCAGCATCACGTCCCTGATGACTTCGAAATTCACCAATTGCGAAGCGTTGTAATTAAGAGTTACGCCCCTGAATTTACAGACGGTTTTCGACTGATCGGGCAAAGTGTCGAGCACCCTGTACGCGTAGTTCTTTGACCCAACACTCTCAAATTCTGATATGGTTTCTGAGGGGCCCAATTCGGTGGTCATTTCTCCCAATTTGTCCCCGGTTTCAATCAGCTCGATTTCGTCTCTCGGCCTAATGTATATAAACGAATCCGTGTCCCAATAGATCGCATACTCTTGCAGCCTGTCGAGATAGCGATACAGATGGATCCTTGCCCCTGCGGTGAACTAAGCTCCTATGACATAGTTCTTATGTCGCAAACTCGTCCCGTGTTCCTCTGCCCCGTATTTCCACGAGACCCAGACAATATCATCATTGGCAAATACGAGGTTCATCACCCCTATGCCTGGCGTGGCCAGAAATCCGTACAGTTCTTTGGGTTCCGTTATTACTTTGGTCAAAGTCCGATCGTTCCTCTCTGTCAATTTTCTCCACTTGTATTTGAGACACAGTTTGGCCAGACCCAGTTTCGCAGCGTTACACCTGATAGATTCCTTCTCTAGACGTATGCTTTCACTCGTTCAAAACGATTCCATATACCGCTCCTCGTCTTCGGGACTATGGATGCAGCCGGGATAACCGCTCGAATCCGCTTTCAATTTCAAAAATATATTTATGGAATCCACGAAATTTCCCCCCTCGCCTGTTTCGGGGTTGTATTGGGTGACCTGATACTCGTTCACCTCATAGATCTCGAGTATCCTGTAACCCTTTTCCAAGCCAACCTCACATCGTCCATTACACACGTACCGGTAAGGTCCCGCTCATCTTCTTCGGTATGCCTATATTCTGCACTGGAGGAGGTGAGGTCGCATGTTCTACACAAGCAAAACATGAGCTTATTGTTGTATCTGAAAGGGAGGGGAGGTTGACACAACATATCTGGTAGAACTATCGAACATTTGATCAGGCCGTCCATACGCAAGCATGCTTCCTTATCCTCACACGAGTCTCCTACGTGAATGACTGGATGACCTACGGAAATTTGAAATACTTGCGTATGTGTGGGTACAGACTCATGTCGTCGACATATTGGATAGCCTAATTTTCCCGTGCCTTGTAGTATAGACGCATGGCATCAGTTCGACTTCCGTATAGAGCATCACGGGTATACAACGGACTGTGTTGTACTATGGAATGCGCGAGCATTTCACTATACTTGCATAGTCAAACTCACATTCCCATTGAAACTTGACCTGATATCCCGCTCGCTTTATCTGCTCCAGACGATTTATCTTTCGTTCATACCATTACGCTATTGTATCACGAGTCATAGTGCTGACGTCACTAAACTCCTGGCACGTGTGCCCGTGAAAAAAAGACCAAAGAACTCGAAGATTTTATTGATCTCGTGGCAATAACGATCTACACTGAAGCGGGGCAATTCTGGTAGCTTGTACTCGCGAGTGTTGCGGGCGTACATTATCTTCACCCCGTCCGTCGGTTCTATATGCAGCAGCCACATCAAGTTCTTCTTGCTATACTTGTTATTACAGGTGTAATGTACAGTCGGTAGGAGTGCTATAGTGTCGTGCTGCAGCAATCGTTTACGCAAAACGTTATTGCACGCCGACGCGATCGTTATTGCCTCGGGATATACTTCTGTATACCCTATTTGCATTAACTCGCGCCTAAACACTCGGCACGGTTGTCTTAGGATTGGAACGTGATCTTGACAGTATGTTTCCAGTACGCGCCTGTTTTCGGAAGGCTCCGGTTTGCGGCTCTCATAGCACACGAGAAAATCTCTCCTCTCCTCTTTACCCATCACATTCACACCGTAATACGAGACGTCGGGAATGGGACCTAAGTAGTTCAGGTTTTCCTCAGTATTAAAATAGTGAGGGTACCATGATTTGGAGGCCGTCAGACCGAATGCCTCGGGCAGCTTACACAGAGGACGCGGGAGGAAGAACACACTATCCAGAAAGACCATGTGCTCCATCTTCATGCAATTATCATCAGTCCGTTCGTGATCAGTTCAAATTTCCATTTGAGTAGGATCGTCCACTTCAGGAAAAATTGAAGTTCAAACGCCTTGGCGTTGTGTGCTATAGCGACAATCTTATTGGCCCAGGGACGCGGTTCATATATATATATATATATATGAAAGACGGTCCCAGACAGTATCTTCACAGAACGAGTGCTTCCCTTTACCGCATCGCACGCAGTCTCCGTCTTCCACGTCCTCGCAATTTGCGCAGAACTGTTGCACACAGACTAGGTTAGGTACATGTAATGTAGCCTTGTCAGCATATCTCTTATTTTGAGTTGTCTCAAAATCATAAAATGCGTATAGAACCTTATCACCTGCAGTAGGCAGTGCATCATTCTGAGATCTCATACAGCACAGGTGATCCACGTCTCTGTTCTGCTTACAGTTTCGCAGAATCGCTTGTTACATTCATGCTTTCCCTGCGTTACGATCCATCCACACGTTGCGCAACAACGCATAAGTTCCCACACGGAATGTCTGTGTATAGTGCTTTGCTTCTTGTTGTCGTAATAATTGCGGGTTCTAAAATGCCTGTTGCATTCGGCGCACGGGATTCGAATATCGGAGAACCCGCACACCGGATAGGCCATGCGATCGCTACAGTCTGAAAACAGACGTGCGTGGTTTCACGTGTACTTGTTTCGTGGCACGCTTTACAAACACACTTATTAGCCTTTAACCCACTAAGGTTAGTGATCACATGATAGGGTCTTTCGACGTCATCGTACAAGAGGTTGAATCGTTTAGCGGATTCGAACTGACCTTTTAACGTTATGTCTTCGCAGCTGAAACGTTGATACACAACTATCTTATAGTGACGAATATGTTCCTGAAATCTGACTAGTTCGGGGATCCCCACCCCGTTGCACTGATCGATACCTGTCGTTTCAAGTAGGTTTTGGACTAGGGGACGTACCTTCCGACCTTGACGATAGGCCTTATAATTCGGATCTTTATTTACTCTCGAAATCGCTATTATAAGAGCGTGTGCCTTACAGTTTTCCTCAGATTACACCTCCACGATACTATGCCTGAGGTGAGCCATGACGGAAAGCGGTCTTCCCATGCTCTTAATTGCACGTTTACCAAAACCGACAGGCGTCTTGACCGAACGCACTGTTACAACTAATGTGTGCAGGGAATTGAATGTAGTATTCGACTGCGAGACTCTCTCAAAGACGCTCCACTTCACGTCTCCAAATAGTTGATATTTCCGTCTGAAACTGATTCCGATCGGTTTGTCATTTTGGTTTACCCGATTTTCAATAGTCATCCCAACCATATCACTATCGTCTACAACGCGTAACGCATGCTCAAAGAGATCGTTCACGCTGGTTGGGAGATGTGCTACGGGATCGCTATTATCCGAGGGTGCTATTAAACGCACGGTTAGTTACCTTCCTACAGCATTGTACCGCCTGTACTGTATTTTCTACGCGTCAACTCCACAGTAGCTCTAAGCTGTGAGCTGTGAGAGACAATCAGTTGATTGCGTTTGAGGTGCTAATATACGTTTTGTGTTTGTGATTGCAAGACAGTGATTTGGTTAACTTTTAGGTACTAAAATGCCTTTTCTCTTTAACAACA
>Ga0131853_10012817_pt1 | contig 15364 bp, 17 predicted proteins | sample TergutLab28metaG_FD_92764 | JGI IMG/M metagenome (GOLD analysis project Ga0131853, IMG submission 92764) | Labiotermes labralis P1 segment gut microbial communities from Petit-Saut dam, French Guiana - Lab288 P1 (version 2) (version 2) | ecosystem: Host-associated > Arthropoda: Insects >...
GAAAGGATGACAATCCTGTGAGCGTTGCTCTTTACTATGGATTCGAACATCGCCTCCCTTGACGACGGCGTGAGCTTCTTCGAATCCCTCACGCCGATCTCCCTGAGCGCGCTGTCATCCTCGACGAACACCGAAGCTACCACCAGCGGACCCATCACCGGCCCGCGGCCGGCCTCATCTATCCCGCAGAACATCCATTGACGATGGTGTGCGTCATATTTAGCCGTTCCACGTCCCGTGTGCCCTGACGTACCGCACGGACCTGTTCAAAATTGACATCAGCCGATGGTGCTACTATGATTGTTGTTGATGTGCATGCTTTAAAACATGCTCCGTGTATCCGTGCAATCCCATGACCAACAGGTGCGACGTACAGAACAGAAAGCTTGACACCGGGTTCAGACTGACCAAGGTGGGCGTGACCGGTGTGAAGAAGCCGGTGCGCATCAAAAGGGACGAGAACCTTGTCAACGATATACTGAACTGTACCATAGACGTCTTTGTGGACCTTCCGGCCGAACAGAGGGGATCCCATCTTTCAAGGAACCTCGAGGTCCTCAGAGAGATCGTGGACGAGAGCGTCGAACGCCCGGTAGCTGGAATAGAAACACTGGCCGCGGACATCTGCAGAAAACTTCTGAACAGACACGACTACGCGGATACGGCGGAAGTGGTGCTCACCGCCGAATATTTCAGGAAGAGCAGGACGCCCAACGGAAGGGAGACACTTGAACTGTACACTCTGATCGGCGAATCGACGGCTGTGCGGGGCGGTCCGCTCATGAGGACCATCGGTGTCAAGGTCATCGGCATGACGGCATGCCCGTGCGCCCAGGAGACGGTCGGCGATGTGCTCGACTGTAAGGGTAAGGTGGCGGTGATGTCGCACAACCAGAGGAACATATGCACCGTGTCCATGACCATGGGTGAAACGGATAACGTAGAGGCGAACGACCTCATATCGATAGTCGAATCATCATTCTCGTCGCCCACGTACGAGATACTGAAGAGGGACGATGAGGCAGCGGTCGTCATCAATGCGCACAACAATCCGAAATTCGTCGAGGACGTCGTAAGAGACGTCCTGAAAAGGATAGTCGACCGGTATCCGGGACTACATGACGATGTACGCCTCACGGTAAGAAGTGAATCCGAGGAGTCGATACACAAACATAACGCATTCGCTGAGAGACGCACAACGCTCGGCGACCTTAGGATGCACCGCTGACCTTACTGCAACAGGTTCTTAGCCTCTTCAGGCTCCATGTCCAGCGCTTTGAGCATGTACAGCAACGCCTTCTTCGCGTACGGTGCACGCGCCTTCGGATCATCCATTATCTCGCCGTACCTTGCCAACACATTGCTGTAGTAGTCCGACGCGAACTCGGAGAAGAACCTTGATGAATTGGATTCATCCAGCTCCGCAGCCTCGTTGTACGCGCCCTCCGCCTCATCGTATTTTCCGATGGACACGCAGAAAGCGCCGTACGACGCATAGTATTCACAATTTTCGTCGTCCAGCTCTATGGCCTTCTTGTAGGAGGCCATTATCTCCTCTTCCGATACCTTCGCACCGAACATACCGGACGCCATGTTCCCTGTCTCCGCTCGATAGAACCATGCCTCCGGGCTGTCGGGGAATTCCTCGGCCAGTTTCTTGAACTTACTGTAAGCCTTCTTGAAGTCGCCTTCGTCCATAGCCTTCATGCCGTCGTTGAGTTGTTTTTCGAGGTCAGCCATCTTTATCCATTGTACATTGCGATTTCGATTATAATGTTTTTCAGCCCGCCGCTCCGATGAGGGCGTTGCGCAACGGTTAGATCTCCTATCGGATCGGTTCGGATGCGTATCTGTTCGCAATGGCCTTAATGAAAATAATTCGTCTGATAACTATAAATGCTGACGACCCCATTCGACTGTCGGAGGATACAATGTTTTGCAGCAGATGCGGAAACGAAGTTGAAAACCAAGCCTTTTGTGATAAATGCGGTAACAGAATAGATGGTGCGGATGGAGGGGCGACCCAACAGACTCAGCAACGACAAGAGGTATACAGGCGTGATAAGAGCGATGGCCTTGCGGCTGTGTTGTCACTCCTGATCCCCGGCGCAGGGCAGATATATGTCGGTAAGATCGGGCGCGGTATCGGATTGCTCGTACTGGCGATAGTGATCGCGTCCTTGGCGCTCCTCTTCTTCTGGCTGATTGTCCCGTTGATATTTTACGTGATCTTCTGGATCTGGAATATCTTCGACGCATACAATTTAGCCAAAGAGTACAACACACTGTTAGAAACGACCGGGAATCGTCCCTGGTGATCTTACGACCGCTCAAACCTTTTAACTCACACCTTTTTCAGGCCGACGGCGAATCGTGAGATGTGATCACATAGATCGATGCTTGCAGAATGTGTGAAAAATGCCTCTTTCAAAAACTCCGTGCGTTCCTCTGGTTCTTTTATCTGCCTCCGTGTGCCCGGCGGAGGCGGCCGCGCACACGGACATCACCACACCTCGCCGCGGACCGTTCCCGGAGCTTTATTTGTACCGGGAACCGTCACGGTTCAGCATGATATAATTAATATACTATAGGATATATTTAATATCGACTATATAAAATGAATAAAAATACGGCTACCGTGCGCATACGGGCACATATACGCTCTTTTTTCATCCGTCGGAAAGATTGATAAGACGTACGTGTATTTGGCGAATCAGTGACAACATGGATCTGCTGACCGTGAAACGCGTGGCGGGTATCGCACACATAGACCTTACCGAAGAGGAGCTTAAGCTGTTCGAAAATGACCTATCGGAGATATTCGATCTTCTGAAGGCCGTGAACAACACTCCCGTCGAAGATCCGCCGTGCTTTGACCCGGCGGATGCGTACGGTGCTCTCAGGGAGGACGTTCCCGTCGTTTACGGGAACGCGGACGAGATGCTCAAAAGCATGAGCATGTACAACGGATTCGTAAGGGGGCCCAAGATAGTATGAGGCACATCAGCCTTAACGAAAGATACCACATGTTCAGCGAGGCCGCTTCGTCATACGAGGATAAGAAGCTCACATTCTCGTTATCGGATGACATAGTCGCCACAGGATTCACGGCATCAGCGGGATCGAGAATACTAGAGGGCCACCGCCCCGTATACGATTCAACGGTCTCGGCCAGGATGCGTGCCGCCGGAGGGTCCCTCATCGGCAAGACGAACATGGACGAATTCGGGATAGGAATGTTCTCCGTTACCGGAACGGACATACCGAAGAACCCATTCGACCTCGCACGGTCGTGCGGCGGTCCGTGCGGCGGTGCCGCGTGCGCCGCTTCGCTTCTGGACGGTCACGTTGCGCTGGCAACATCAGCGGGGGGCGGTATATCCGTACCTGCGTCGTTCTGCGGTGTCCTCGGGCTGACGCCGACGCACGGACGCATATCCAGACACGGTCTCATCGACTCGGTCAGCTCCATGGGGCCGATAGGCATCATGGCGACGAACGCAGACCTTCTGAGGAGATACCTGAAGGTCATCTCCAGCGGCGACCCGAATGATCCCGTGTCCGCAGCGCAGCCGGACCTTGTGCTAGGAAAGAGCAAACTGAAGGCGGTCGCGGTGCCCAACGGGATAACGGACCTAGTCAGCACCGGTGTCCGCGAGGCATTCGACCGTTCCGTCGGGACATTGAGGGACATGTCCGTTGACGTGGAGTATGTGGACATACCCGAACTCGACTATTCGATGAGTGCACATTACATTCTCGCCACAGCCGAGACGGCGCTTAACTTGGCGACATACTGCGGCATGAGGGTCGGACAGCAGAGCGGTGATATGTCATTACCGTTCGACGACTATTTCACATCGTTCCGTACGAAGTACTTCGGCACTGGCGTCAAGAAGAGGATCGTCGCCGGGACGTACATGACGCTCGGAGACAACAGGAACGAACTATACATGAGATCGCTCGGGATCAGAAGGCTCGTGATGAGCCGCTACGAAGAGATACTGTCTGAGTATGACGCGATTCTCACGCCAAGCACGCCGATCACCGCACCGACATTCGATGAGGTCTCCGGAATAAGATATACGGACGAGTACCTGACAGGCCGGTTTGCCGTGCCGCCGGTGTTCTGCGGATTGCCGTGTTTATCGGTGCCCTGCGGCTACCCGGACGGAGTGCCTGCGGGCTTGCAGTTCACCGCTGCCCGCTGGAACGAGGATGTGCTGACGGATGCTGCTGCTGCGTGGGAGAAGGCTTTCGACATCAAGGCTCCGGAGGCGTCACTGTGAAGATAGGATTAGAGATACACGTTCAGCTGCCGACAAGATCCAAGATGTTCTGTTCGTGTCCCGCCGTCGGAGCGGCCGGTCCGAACGAACATATCTGTCCGGGATGCATGGGGATGCCCGGTACGAAACCTTCCCTGAACAAAGAGGCCGTCGTGATCGGTATCAAGATAGCCAGACTGCTGAACTGCAGCGTTCCTGACACCATGTGGTTCAACCGGAAGATATACTTTTACCCGGACCTCTGCAGACATTATCAGATAACGCAGTATGAGACACCAATAGCTCAGAAAGGCGTCTACTACCTGGGAAAGAAACCCATACGGATAACAGAGGCGCACCTCGAGGAGGACCCGGGCACCGTCACCCGGTCCGGGGACGGTTCGCTTACGGATTACAACAGGAGCGGTATGCCGCTGATCGAGATCGTCACGGAACCTGACCTCTCCACACCTGCGGAGGCGAGGGAGTTCCTTACCGCTCTGCTCAGGGACATACGTCACGTCATAGACCTTCCCGACGACGGCGAGAGGACGATACGCGCTGACTGCAACATATCCATGGCAGGCTCGGAGAGATGCGAGGTCAAGAACGTCAACGGCCTGAAGAACGTGGAGCGAGCGCTCACGTACGAGGCTGTCAGACAAACGAAGATACTGAAGGCCGGAGGGAAGATCGCCAGAGAGACGAGGCATTATGACGCCGAGAGAATGGTCACCACTTCCGCCAGGAAGAAAGAGTACGCAGGCGACTACGCATACGTATGCGATCCCGTTTTTGGTAAGGTGGACGTAAAGAGTATAATGGACGGCATAGAGCACAAGGAGAGCCCCAAGAACATGGTCGCCCGCCTCGTCAGTGAATATAGCATCGACGTAAGGATCGCGGAGCAGATCGTGAACACTTCCGTGGGACTCGCGGAGCTGTTCGAGCACCTTGCGAAGAACGTCGTCGCGGACATGGCGCTGAAATGGGTCACCGGACCGATAAGTTCATCGTGGAAGGCCTTGGAGAAGGATGTCGTCGCCAGAACGGCCGATATCACGGACATCGTCATCCGTCAGAGGGATGGGGAGATAAACGACGTGGAGTGCGCGATGCTGCTGAAGGCGCTGATAACCGGGAAGGATGTCGATGCTGTCAGAAAGGGCGGTGCCGACCTTGACGCGCTGATAAGGAAGGCGATCGAGGAGAACCCGTCCGTGGCCGATGATCATAAGAAGAATGATAAGGCCATGAACCGAATCATCGGTATCGTGATGAGAGAGAGCGGCGGCGCATATTCGTCATCGGATGTCGTGGACGCTGCCAAGAGGATACTCGACGGCCTCTGACATCACTCTATATCTTCGATGTCTATGTCGCCTATCGCTATCGACAATATCTGAAGTTCCTCGAGTTTTTCGTCGTCCACCTTCTGCGGCGAACCGTCCAACAGCGATTGGGCCTTCTTGTTCTTCGGGAATGCGATCACATCCCTTATGGATTCTTTTCCGAGCAGTATGCTCACCAGCCTGTCGAGGCCCAGTGCGATACCGCCGTGCGGCGGCGCCCCGTATCCGAGCGCCTCCAGAAAGAAGCCGAAGTTCTCCTCTATCTTCTCCTCCGGTATGCCGAGCATGCGGAACACTTTCCTCTGGACCTCCGGATCGTGTATCCTCACGGACCCGCTGCCGAGCTCCGAACCGTTCAGTATCAGATCGAACGATGCACCGCCGACGTTATCCGCATCGAGCGGAGTGGTGGGCATCACGAAGGGATGATGGAACGAATCCTTCTTCCCCGACGCAGGGTCGATCTCGAACATCGGACAGCCGACCAGCCATGCGAACTTGAACGTGTTCCCGTCCGTGAGTCCAAGGTCCTCGGCCAGCTTCGCCCTCAGCATCCCTCCGGACGCGAGGACCGTCCTCTCCGGACCTGCTAGCATGAGTATCAGATCTCCCTCCTCCGCGTCAAGTCTTTCCCTCAACTTCGTGATCACGCCCTGTGGGAAGTATTTCACGATGTTGCTATCGAGTGAGTCCTTGGTGGCGCGCATCCATGTCATCCCTCCAAGCCCGGTCTTCTTGATGAACGCTATCAGGCGGTCCACCTCGTTCCTTCCTATCTTGTCACCGGCGATGTCCGCCTTGACGTTGAGACCGACGACGGCGTTGCCCTCCTTGGACAATACCTTTTGGAATATGTCGTACTCCGCATGTCTCACGATATCGGTCACTGGAACCATCGGCAGCCCGTACCTCAGGTCCGGTTTGTCCGAACCGTATCTGTTCATTGCATCGTCAAAATTTATCCTTTCGAACGGGGTCTCAAGTCTTTTTCCGTACAGCGACATCCATATGTGCGCCATGAGACCTTCTATCATGTCTTGGATATCGTGCATACCGACGAACGACATCTCCGTATCCAGTTGCGTGAACTCAGGCTGTCTGTCCGCCCGCGAATCCTCGTCGCGGAAGCATCTCGCCACCTGATAGTACTTGTCGATGCTCCCGACCATGAGCATCTGTTTGAACAGCTGCGGCGACTGCGGCAGCGCATAGAACGTCCCGGGATGGACCCTCGACGGAACGATGAAGTCCCTCGCCCCCTCCGGGGTGCTCTTCGTGAGCATGGGCGTCTCGACCTCGATGAATCCGCTCTTGTCGAGGTACTCACGCGCAGCTCTTATGAAACTGTGTCTGAACCTGAGCGCCTCGTTCATCTCAGGCCTTCTGAGATCGAGGTACCTGTACCTGAGCCTGATCTCTTCTCCGGGGAGCACCGATTCCTTCTGGTCGCCCAGTTCGAACGGCGGTGTCCTCGATCTGTTGAGCACTTCCGCATAGGTCATCAGGATCTCGATCTCACCTGTCTTGTTCTTGGGGTCGTCCGTACCCTCCACTCTCTTTCGGACGGTGCCGCGCACCGTGACCACCGATTCTCTGGTGAATGATCGCAGCGCCTCTGATATGGCATCCTTGTCTGTGCCGCCGGATATGTCCTCGGGGTCGAAGACCAGCTGTGTTATCCCGTACGCATCCGCAAGGTCTATGAATTCCACGCCTCCGTGGTCCCTGGAGAACCTTACCCAGCCCTGCACGCATACATCTTTTCCGATATCCGCCGAACGCAGCTCTCCGCAGGTATGTGTCCTTTTCATGAGGGTCCCTCTAAGACTTTGTTCGTCAGTTAGCCCCACTAAATATTAAAATCCATCCGTGCGCGCTGAAACGGGACGTCCGCGTGCCCGTCATTTATTAAAGACGATGCGCATTCACGGACATCATGAGCATCAGGATATACGAACAGGATGCGTACGTCTTCGAGTTCGAGGCCGCCGTGACCGTAACGAACGGCGAATGGATAGCGTTGGACATCACCGCCTTCTATCCGGGAGGCGGTGGCCAGACCAACGACCTCGGTAGGATATGCGGTCTTGACGTCACCGATGTGAAGAATGATGGGGACGAAATTCTCCACAAGGTCCCGGGGCATTCGCTGAACGTCGGCGACAAGGTGTGGTGCAGCGTCGACTGGGAGAGACGATATGATATGATGATGGGTCACACCGCCGAACATCTGCTCTTCGGAGGTCTGAAACAAGAGGTCCCCGAGCTGAGGATAGTGAAGATATTCATCTCCCCTGAGAGCAAATATGTCATCGTCGACAGGGACATCGATTGGGATGTCATCGAAAGGGCGCAGAGATTCGTCAACGACGCTATTGCCGACAATCTGTGTGTAACCAAGGCCACCATGAGCAGGGCCGAGCTTGAGACGGAGGGAGTGCGTGCCAAGACGGAACGTATCGACGGTGATCTCGTCACGGTCGTGGAGATCGGTAACGCGGACACGGCGGCGTGCAGTGGTATGCACGTACGCGAGGCAGGGGAGATCGGTGCGCTGATCGTGGACCGCAAGGTATCGGCCGGGAAGGACGGTCACGCGATACACTTCCGTGTCAGCGGCGATGCAATAGCCAGATCTATGGAATTATCCAACCGATGCCTGCAGATAACGGAGATATTGGGAGCGAAGACAGAGGATATCGTCAGAGCGGTCAGCAACGCGAGACATGACCTCGAAACTAAGACGAAACAGCTCAGAAGCGCCATGAAACGTCTGCTGAGCGGTATGCTTCCTGAGATGATGGACGGCGTTCCCGTATCTTCCGGAATATTCGAGACGGATGACAAGATCGCGATCACAGACGCCGCCGAGGCCATGAAGAGCAGGGGCGGGGTCGCCGTGCTGCTTGCATCGAGTGACACACTGTCCGTGATAATATCATCCGGTACGAAGCGCGTGGACTGCTCGGCGGTGCTGAGGGACGCCATGGAAAAGAACGGCGGACGCGGCGGCGGAAAGGCGGACTTCGCTCAGGGAGGCGTTCCCGATACGGGAAAGGCGGGTGCGGTGCTCGATCATATCATGCAACGCGTCAGGGACGCGCTGAAACAGGAAGTTTAATTTAACACCACAATATAGGGAGGCAATATGTCCGGAATGAGGGTAAACCCGCGCCAGATGAAGCAGGCGATGAAGAAGATGGGCATCCGCAACACTGAGCTGAAGGATGTCATCGAGGTCATAATCAGAATGCCCGACGAAGAACTTGTGTTCAAATATCCCGAAGTGAGCATGATGGAGGTCCAGGGCTCCAAGACCTATCAGATATCGGGGGAACCGGAGAAGGTGACGACGGGCGAGATCGACGAGAACACCGGCAGCGTGATACCTGCTGAGGATATCGAACTCGTGATGTCTCAGACCGGATGCAGTAAGGAGACCGCCGTCAGTGCGCTGCAGGAATGCGGCGGACAGCCGGCGGAAGCGATAATCAAGATAATCAGCTCATAAGGTGTTACGATGTGTCTGGCGCTTCCCGGTAAGGTGATATCTCTGAAGGGCGACACCGCCGACGTGGATTTCGGCGGCGTGATCAAACAAGCTAACGTGACCATGGTGGAAACGAAGATAGGCGATTGGGTCGTGGTCCATGCGGGCTTCGCCATAGAGATAATGGATGAAGAGGAGGCGATGAGGACCATCGATCTGTGGAACGAGGTCCTGGCGCACGAGGAAACGGACATACGCTGATGCGGTCCGTCAAAACTGTTATATAGTCGGCGTGTATCCCACATTTCGGTATGACGGCCATAGCGGCGGGGTCACACCCGGTCCCATTCCGAACCCGGCAGTAAAGTCCGCCTGCGTCTCTGTCTGTACTGTATTACGAGAGTGTACGGGAACACAGAAACGCTGTCAACCACTTTTCTTCTTCTCTTCCTTACGGCAACGTGTATTTCGCGCGCAACTAATTATTAATATCCTCTTTTGGATGGACATGCGATGATACTTATCAAGCTCGGCGGCAGCGTGATCACCGACAAAAGGACATACAGAACGTTCAACAGGGACGTCGCGCTCAGACTCTGCCGCGAGATAAAGGATTCCGGGAAAGACGTCGTCATCGTCCACGGCGCCGGTTCATTCGGCCATGTGGCCGCTAAGGCGTACGAACTTCAGAAGGGGCGTATCCGTGATGATCAAATAGACGGCATCGTCCTGGTATCGCGAGATACCCGCGAACTGAACGCTCTGGTCGTATCCGCTCTAACAGAGGCGGGCATACCTTCTGTGTCTGTTCCAACGGGCTCGTGCTTCATCATGGACGACGGCGTTCTTGTCATAGGAAACACTGAGATAGTCCGCGGATACGCGGACCTCGGAATCGTCCCCGTCATGATGGGTGACGTTGTCCTTGACAGGAAGAGAGGGTTCGGCATCTGTTCCGGCGATGCGATAATGAAATGTCTCGCCGACATCTTCCGTCCGGACAAGGTCGTCTTCGTCTCTGACGTCGACGGTCTGTACGACAGGGACCCGAAGATCGAAAGGGATGCGAAGATAATCACGAACGTGAATGATGATGTTCTCGCCGCGATACCGCCGGAGACGACCGTGGCGGATGTTACAGGAGGCGTCCACGCGAAGATGAGGGCCATGCTGGAGATGTGCTCCGACGGAAGGGAATGTATACTCGTGAACGGTACGGTGGACGGAAGACTGAGATCGCTGCTCGCCGGAGAAGAGGTCGTTTGCACAAGAGCCAGAAAATGAGGTGACTATCGTGAAAGAAAGAAAAGCGGACCATATAGAGATATGCGCCAACCATGAGGTCGCACCCGGATACTGTTATTGGGATGACATATGCCTCGTGCATGAGGCGCTTCCCGAGATCAACGCGGATGACATTGACATGAGTGCGACGGTGCTCGGCAAGAGATTGGATTTCCCGTTCATAGTCACGGCGATCACCGGCGGATTCTCCGGGGCGAAGAAGATAAACGAGAACATAGCGAAGGCGTGCGCGGAATTGGGCGTCGGAATGGGCGTCGGGAGTCAAAGGGCCGCGATCGAGAAGATAGATAAGAAGAGCTACTCCGTGATCAAGGACTATGACGTGCCCCTTGTCATAGGGAACGTCGGAGCGCCGCAACTGATCCCTCAGAGGAACAAGACCGCGTTCACGTACGATGTGATAGCTTCTTCCACGGACCTCATAGGCGCGGATGTGATGGCGATCCACCTGAACTTCCTGCAAGAGATGGTACAACCGGAAGGCGATACGAACTCCGCCGGCTGTTTCGATGCGATAAGGGATCTCGCACGCAACCAGCCGATAATGATAAAGGAGACCGGGGCCGGTATCTCGCAGAAGGTCGCGAAACGGCTGAGCGGGATAGGCATAAAGGCAATAGACATCGCCGGCATGGGAGGAACGAGCTTCTCAGCGGTGGAGATGTACAGGGCCATGAAGAAAGGTGACGAGATAAGGGCGAGAGTGGGCGGAACGTTCTTCGACTGGGGGATACCGGCACCTGTTTCACTGATGACCGTCCGCAACGATATACCTATAATAGCGAGCGGCGGTATTCTGGACGGGTTGCACGCGGCAACGTCCTTGGCACTGGGCGCATGCTGCGCGGGTGCCGCCAACCTGCTGCTCAGGGATGCGATGGAATCCGCGGATGCGGTGAAGATGAGACTGACAGTGATACGCGAGGAGATGAGAGCTGCCATGATGCTCACCGGTTCGAAGGATATCGCAGCGCTGGCTGACGCTGACAGAGTGATACTCGGAAGAACAAAGGAATGGATGGATAACTATGACAAACGTTAAAGGGATACTCGCAGGATACTCGAAAGAACTGGACTCACACATCGACAAATTCCTTCCGTTCGAGAAACCGGATAATCTCATGGAGGCCACCGTCCAATATCCGCGGGCCGGCGGGAAGAGGATGAGACCGGCGATGGTCCTGGCGGCCGCCGGCGCGGTCGGCGGGAACAAGGAGGATGCGATACCCCTTGCCGTTGCGATCGAGTACATACACAATTTCACGCTGATACACGACGACTACATGGATGGCGACGAGAAGAGAAGGGGCATGACGACGATACACGTCAAATACGGCGGACCGACGGCGATACTGGCCGGGGACGCCCTGTTCGCGAGGGCGTTCGAGGTGATCGCACACCTGAACGTACCGGACAGCGTGGTCCGAGGCGTTCTCAAGATAGTCACGAGAGCTGTATGGGACCTCGCCAGAGGACAGCAGATGGATGTGAACAACGAGAATGGTGAAGAGGTCACAATGGACGAGTACATCGAGACCATCCGTCTGAAGACGAGCGTACTGTTCGCGGCAGGCGCGGCGGGCGGTGCGCTCATAGGCGGTGCCGACTCACGGACAGTGGATGCGGTGCACGAGTACGCGATGCTGCTGGGCGTCGCGTTCCAGATGTTCGACGATGTCCTCGGACTGGTCGGTGATCCCGTCAAGCTCGGAAAGTCCGTCGGGAACGATGTACGCAAAGGAAAAAGTACAGTCATGGTAACGCACGCCTTGAAGAGCATAAAGGACCAAAGCGTGATGAGCGAGTTCCGTTCGATCCTCGGCAAAGCGAATGCGTCGGAGGATGACATCCGGAAAGCGAGGAAGATAATGGAGGATGCCGGGAGCGTGGACTTCGCCGTGAAGATGGCAGAGGATTACACAAGACGCGCCATCGCGAAACTCGATGTCCTCAGCCCCGGAGAGGATAAGGAATTCATGATCGCGTTGGCGGAATATGCGATGAAAAGAGACGTCTGAATAACGGACAGAACATCATCTGGCTAATCTTCGATCCCTGTTTCGACGATACGGTATATCGCAGATCTCCCTTCAGGGAGGCTGCGGTGCTTGACCACGACGGCTGCACGTTTCCCATTCGCCCTTTTCTCAAGTCTGACTATCGTCTTCGCGTTGTGCTGTATCGCATGCCCGCCGAGGAATTCGAACGTCCCGGTACCGATGTTCGTGTACACCTGAGACGTCATCAGCACGGCGACGTTGCTCTTCCTCGCCGTGTTCAGAAGTATCTCCATCTGTCTTACCAGTTCGTTACGCACAGAACTGTCGTCAGACCTCAGACGGTAGAACATCGTCATCGAATCCACTATTATCAGCCCGACCGCATCCGACTCCGCCTGCCTGGCGGCCTGCGTGATACCGTATCCCTGCTCGTCGAACGTATGCGCAGAGAACACCAGAAGGTCCTTGGAATATATTTCGTCAGCGAATATCTGTCCTATCCTGTCGGCGGACAGTCCCTCGGTGTCTATGTACGCGACCTTCTTCCCAGATCTCGCGACGTTATACGCCGTCTGGAGACAGATGTTCGTTTTACCCGTGCCCGCCTCGCCGTAGAGCAACGTGACGCTTCCGACCTCTATGCCCCCTCCCAGAAGATTGTCGACGGAACTGCACACGACAGGTATACGATTCATGGTCGCCCGTAACAATGTAAAGGATGTTGAAAAAGGTTTGTCACTCCATCTTTCCGAACGCATTCCGTCCCTTCTCGGAATAAAGTTATTTAGCAGGGCGTTGTATCATCGGTGCCATGCCATCGGATGAGGATATGCTGGGATACGGTGCGGAGGCCGTCGTGTACAGGACGGAGTATCTTGGCCGCGGTGCCGTCGTCAAATCGAGAAGGCCGAAGGAATACAGACATTCCGAACTGGATCAGAGACTGAGGACGTCAAGGATGAAGAACGAGGCACGCATGATGATAGAATCCCGTAAGGCCGGGGTGCGGACGCCGGTGATCTATGATATAGACACCGTAAGATGCGATATCACCATGGAATACGTCGCCGGCCCGAAGGTAAAGGATGTCCTTGACAGTGAACCGTCCAAGGCAAAGGAAGTTTGCGAGAAGATCGGTGAGACCGTCGCTAGACTTCACAACGGAAGGATATCTCACGGCGACCTTACAACATCGAACATGATACTCATGGCGAACGGAGAGATCTGCCTGCTGGACCTCTCACTCGGTAACACCCTTGCGGAGACCGAGGACATGGGCGTGGACATACATCTGTTGGAACGCGCATTCACGTCGGCCCATTCCGGTCTCGAGAGTGAGCTTGAGGCCATGATATCCTCCTACTCGAAAAGAATGAACGACTCTGCAATCGTTCTCGAACGTGTCGAGGAGATAAGGGGCAGAGGAAGATACACATGATGCTCAAAGTGATAACCTCCAATCTCGGAAAGGTGAACGAGTACAGAGCGGCACTGTCCTCCTTTGGTATAGACACAGAACACCTGAAGGTGCCGTACGACGAGATACAGTCATCGGAACTGACGGAGGTCGTCGGCAAGGCCATGGAACACCTCAAGGCATCCGGCCTGTCCGATTTCATAATAGACGATTCCGGCATATTCGCGGATGCACTGAACGGTTTTCCGGGAGTATTCTCGGCGTACGCACTGAGAACGATCGGCAATGCCGGTATACTCAAACTGATGGAGAATGTCGCCGACAGGAAGGCGAACTTCCAATGCTGCATAGGATGCAATATCAGAGGCAGGGATATCATCGTATTGGGAAGATGTGACGGCGTTATCTTAACGGAAGAAACAGGGACCGAGGGCTTCGGTTTCGACCCGATATTCAGCCACGACGGCAAGAGATCGTTCGCCGAGATCCCGCTGGATGAGAAGAACGGGATATCACACAGAGGCGACGCGGTCCGTCTTCTGGTCGACGAAATAAAAAAGATGATCTGACCGCCCCTGATGGGACGGGGGCGGCGGCCGTATGCGAAATATTAATAATCAGGTCCGCATGCTCGGTCGTAAGGGTCTATGGGCTAGCCTGGTATACTTGCGGCTTTGGGAGCCGCTGACTCCGGTTCGAATCCGGATAGACCCATTTTCGATACACAAGATATATCTGCGCTCGGAAACAGAACGACCTATTCGCTGTCTTTCCAGACGTACTTATCAGTATGAGATATGCTTGATGTCTCCATTATCAGCTTAGCTTTTTTGAATATGCCTTTCATTTCATACGGGGCGATGATCTCGTACGCCGTACCTTCACAGTGTTCCACGCGTGCTCGGATAGCATCATATCTTCTATCGACCTTCACGTCGTCTACGATCGCTGCTACCTTTATCTCATCGCGTGACTGCAACAGAGCAGCCTTTAGATCTGAAATCACTTCCTCTGATAATGGACGTTCTCTACCGTCATATGTTCCGACGATCGCGATATCATTACTCTTTGACAAAGTAAGGGCGAACGGATAGAACTCCTTGTTTTTGTTCAGTAAGAAAACTGCGAGATTCAGACATTCGCCGAACATGCGGTCCAACTCATCTTGTATATTTTGTGGAGTATTTTCTCTCCAAGAAAACGTCTCATTTTCCATGTTCAAAGATGAACCTTTGAACTTATAAAGATATGTGGAAATACAAAAACTATAAACAAAGTTGATGGTACTGGGTCCCCATTACTGAGAGAACTGAAATAACCTTAGGCAAAGGATCCGAGTGACTGACCGAGGCTTCCGCCTATATCGTATGGACCTGCTACTATTACGATCGATCGTTCTTAAAAATCATAGAGGGGGCTTGCGCCCCGTTTGTTTTACAGTTTGACCGGTGTCACGTGAACGTTGATACCGAGGTCCTTCGCTTCCATGCCCATCGCTATGCCATAGAGCTGCGCAAGATGCAGCACCGAAA
>Ga0131853_10012818_pt1 | contig 15363 bp, 17 predicted proteins | sample TergutLab28metaG_FD_92764 | JGI IMG/M metagenome (GOLD analysis project Ga0131853, IMG submission 92764) | Labiotermes labralis P1 segment gut microbial communities from Petit-Saut dam, French Guiana - Lab288 P1 (version 2) (version 2) | ecosystem: Host-associated > Arthropoda: Insects >...
CGCCGCTCACCGGGCCGGGCTTGCCCACCGCCAACTTACTAAGGATGCGGTGCTGGTCGAAGATGGCCGGGTGTGGATCGTCGATTGGCAGTATGGGGAGACCAATGCCAGCCAGCTATCCCGGCGCCTAGACCTTACCCAAATGTTGACCCTGTTGGCCTTGCGGATCGGCGTGCAACCGGCGGTCACCTCCGCCGTGCAGATGCTTCCGCGGGCCGAGATCGAGGCCATCGGGCCGCTGCTGCAATCGGCGGCGCTGCCCCCAGAGACCCGCGCAGAGGTGCGGCGCAACAAGGGTTTCCTGGGTGAGTTGCGGCAGGCTTTTGCGGCCGAGCTACCCGAGGCGCAAACCGAACCGGCGCAGATCGCCCGCTTCTCTCCGCGCTCCTTGGTCATGCTGGCCCTGACCATTGTGGCCGTGGTAGTGGTGGTGACCACCATCAACTTCGAGCAGATCGCCGCCGCCGTGCGGGCCGCGAACCCGTGGTGGATAGCGGTGTCCTTCATTCTGGCCGCCCTGCCCTGGTTGGGGGCGGCCATGCCGCTGGTCGCTTTCGCCCCTGGGCGCCTGCCCTTGCTGCCCGCCGTAGAGGTTCAGGTGGCGTCGAGCTTTGTCGCCCTGGCCGCCCCCGTCGGGATTGGTCCCGCCGGGGTAAATCTGAGGTTCTTGAACCGGCGGGGCATCGCGACGCCCGTGGCCTTGGCCACTATTACGTTGGTGCAGTTGATGCAGGTTGCGGTTTCGGTGGCGCTGTTGGCGGCTTTACTGCTGATTGAGGGGCCGGACGGGATGATCGCCGCGCCATCAGCTACTGTGCGGATAGCCATCGTGGCGATGTTTGCCCTTGTGGCGGTGTTGCTTTTGGTGCCGCCGGTGCGCCGCTTCGCTTGGGCCAAGGCCCGCCCCACGCTCGTGCAGGTGTGGCCCCGGCTTTTGGCGACCGTGGGACAACCCAAGCGATTGGCGTTGGGGTTGAGTGGCAACCTGATTCACGCCCTTGCCTACGTGTTTTCCTTTTACGCGGTGTTGCTCGCGTTTAACCACACGCTTCCCCTGGTGGATGTCGCCATCATCTATCTGGTAGGCAACACCGTCGGGGCGTTGGCCCCTACGCCCGGAGGGTTAGGCGGGGTGGAGGGCGCGCTGATTGCGGGCCTAAGCGCAGCCGGAATTCCGGCGGCCATCGCCATGTCGGTAACCATGCTCTTCCGCGTGGTCAGCTACTGGATTCAGGCACCAATCGGCTGGGTGGCCATGCGCCACGCCCAACACACAGGCGACCTATAGCATCCCCACCTCACCCCGCCCCGAACGGGCACACCCCAGGGAGGGTGGCTCAATCAGCGGAGGGGTGATTCAACCGCCGGTGTGTTTTGGCACTTTGGGCAGAAGAAACTGCTGCGGTTTTGGAATGGCTCGCGACGAATGGGGGTAGCACAGCGCGGGCAGGGCGCACCCTCCCGGCCATAGGCGGCCAGCGAGCGCTCGAAGTAGCCTGGCTCCCCCGTCGCGTTCACATATAGTGCGTCAAAGGATGTGCCGCCTGCGGCCAGCGCCTCACACATCACATTCTCTGCGGCAGCCAGTAGGTTTTCTACCTGCGTCTCGGTCAGCGTGCCCACAGGTTGGGCGTAGTGCAGGCCGGCGCGCCACAGCGCCTCATCGGCATAAATATTGCCAATGCCGGAGACCAGCTCCTGGTTGAGCAACGCGGTCTTAATGGCGACCCGACGGCGACGAATCGCGTCAACCACCCGTCTACGCCCTGGGGTGCCTGCGGCCAGCGCCGGATCGAGCAGGTCGCGGGCGATGTGAGCGGCGACGGCGGGCAGAGTCGGAGCGGCGAAACCAAGGCCGCCGGGCAGGCCATCTGGCGTCGGCACGAGATCGACCACGGCCAGGTAACCGAAGATGCGCTGATCCACGAAGTCTAGGTACTTGGCCTCACTTGGCGTATCGGCCAGCTGGAGGCGGGCGCGCAGGTGACGATGCTCGGTAGCCTCATCACGCACCAGTAGCTGACCGGACATGCCGAGATGGGCAATGAGAGCAGCGGAAGTTTCAGCAGGCGAGGCCACCGCGGAGAGCGGAAGCCAAAGGAATTTTCCGCGCCTGACTACAGCGGTAATGGTGTGACCCACCAGGCGATCTGCAAACTCAGCTGCACCGCCAGGCTGAGGGCGGACGCTGCGGTCGCACAATACCTGGGCCTCCACGATTCGCGCGCCCAGAACATGTTTCATTAGGCCGTCGCGGACGGTTTCAACCTCGGGAAGTTCTGGCATCAGAGCAGAAAGTGTACTCCGGGCGCAAATGGCGTTTAGTCGGTGGGCAGGGCCAGCAGCAGACGATAGGCATCTTCGGCGGCGGCCTGTTCGGCGTGCTTCTTTGCCGATCCGCTGCCCTCGCCGAGAACCGGCCCCGCCGTCACCTGCGCGGTAAACACCCGGGCATGATCCGGCCCGGTGTGATCGACGTGATAGGCGGGTGCATCGAAACCCCGTTCGACGGCGGCCTCCTGTAACGACGTCTTCCAGTCCAGTGCCACCCCGAGATCGGCGGCCACGGACAACCGGGCATCTACGAGCCGATGCACTAATTCGCGAGCCGTCTCTAGGCCGTGGGAGAGGAATACCGCGCCGATCAGCGCCTCTACGGTGTCGGAAAGAATCGAATCCTTCCCAGAGCCGCCGGTGCGGGTTTCCCCCTTGCCAAGCAGAATGTAGGCCCCAAGCCCCAGCGAACGGGCCACCTCGGCCAATGCTTTTTGCGATACCGTCGCGGCGCGCATCTTGGCCAGCTCACCCTCGGACAGCGTTGGATGCCGCCGGAACAGCGCCTCGGTCACCACCAGGCCCAACACGGAGTCGCCCAGGAACTCCAGGCGCTCGTTGGTGGGCAGCCCCCCGGCCTCGTGGGCGAAGGAGCGGTGGGTTAGCGCAAGCACCAAAAGCTCGGGGTCCAGGTGGACCCCGAGCTGGGTAAGCAGTGCAGCGGGCGCCAATCGCTCAGGCGCGGACACGATCAGTCCGCGTGAACGGTGCGCTGCGCCTCGGCGTACAGACGGCCCTTGTACACGCCGCAGGTGGGGCAGGCGGAGTGGCTCAGCTTGTCGCCCTTGCAGTTGGGGCAGGTGCTTAGGGTCGCTGCGGTGGTCTTCCACTGCGAACGACGCGCACGGGTGTTGCTGCGCGACATCTTGCGCTTCGGAACAGCCACGGCTAGCTCTCTTTCGTTTCGGGCGAGACTTACGCCTCGGCTACCTCCGGGTCGCTCGGGGTGCCGAGTAACCCTGCGAGGGCCGACCATCTAGGGTCGAACACCTCATGTTTGTGGTCTGGATCGTCTGCTAGGTGCATCCCGCACTCGGAACACAACCCAGGGCAGTCTGGACGACAAAGCGGAGTAAATGGTAGCGCAGTGACCACCGAATCTCTAACCGCAGGTTCGATATCGGCCAGATCGCCATCCAGGGTGGCCTCTACCTCGTCGAACTCCTCGTCGCCGGAGTCACGCGCGGCAGTGACTCGCTCCGGGTAAGCGAACAGCTCTTGAATGCGCACGGTTAGTTCCTGGCGCACATCATCTAAGCAGCGGGAGCATTCGCCGCTGGCGACACCTCGCACCACGCCGGAGATCAACACGCCCTCGGTGACGGATTCCAGCCGCAGGCCGACGGTCAGGTCGGCCCCCTCGGGGATAGCGATCACGGCGGTGCCAAGATCAGCCGGGGCGGGGATGACCTTGGCGAACTCCAGCATCGTGCCGGGGCGTCGGGTTAGTTCGTGGGTGTCGATGACGAGCGGTGAATGCGGGTGATTCACGCGACGCTCCCAAGGCGTTCGGCCAGCTTCGCGCGGCCCGCCTGTACCTGCTGGCTCAGCGAGTCTAGGTCGCTTTGGAAGGATAACAGCCGCTTGTCGCAGTACAGATCGGCCTCGTAACGCTGCACCTCGGCCTCCTGCTCGGCCTGGGTGACGATCTCGGCCGCCCGCACCTTGGCCTGGGCGACAACCTGCTCCTGTTCCACCAGGTCGATGGCCCGCTGGCGAGCGGCAACAAGGGTCTCCTCGCTGGCGCGGCGGGCGTCAGCAAGCTCGTCCTGCGCCTGAGACAGCAACGAGTCGGCCTTCGTGATTGCCGCAGGCAGACCCCGGCGAAGCTCGTCGATCAGACTCAGCAGATCATCACGGTTCAGGCGCACATCGCTGGACATGAAGACGGGCTTGGCGCCCTCAATGGAGCTAGCCAGCTCATCGAGTACATCGAGCAGGGCCGGGACGGTCAATTCGCCGCTGCGAGACATCATTCCTCCTGATGGTCGGTAGTAAGACTCTAGCGGCTGAGCGCCGCACGTACGGCGTCCGCCACCCCGGCTGGCACCAGGTCTGTAATGTCTCCGCCGTGGCGGGCAATGTCTTTTACCAGCGACGAGGCGATATGGGCGAACGCAGGATCGGCTTGTAGGAACACCGTCTCGATCCCGGTCAGCTTCCGGTTCATCAGCGCCATTGAGGCTTCGGCGTCGAAGTCCGCTCCCCCGCGTAACCCCTTAACTATCGCGGTGGCACCGATTTGCGCGCAAAAGTCCACGATCAGGCCGGGCACCGCCTCGACGCGCACATCGGTAAGCCCTGCCTCGGCTATGGCCGCGCGGATCAGTTCGATACGGATGGCGGCAGGCAGCAGCCCATTCTTGTCGGGGTTTTGCGCAACGGCCACCACCACCTCGTCGAACAGGGCGTGCGTCCGGCGCACCACATCGAGATGGCCAAGCGTAAACGGATCAAACGATCCGGGATAAACGACAATGCTCACGGCTTCACCGTACGCCACGGAACCCCTCCGTCTGTGGTTCGGCGTAGTACACGGCGGTTTCACCGTAGGTTTTGTTGGCGATGAGTTGCAGGCTATCGGGCCAGGTTGGCTCGGGGGTGCGCGCGGAGCGTTCCACCACAGCGATGGCCTGCTCGTTAAGGACGCCGGGTGTGGCCAGGTGGGTCAGCACGGCGGTTAGTTCAGGTTCGGGCAGATCGTAGGGCGGATCGAGAAAAACCAGGTCGAGGGCTTCCCCCGGTGGTTGAGCCAGTCTGGCGGCGTAGCGCCGGGCATCCTCGGTTTCCACTTCAACCACGGCGCCCAGCCCTAGCGCGGCCACATTGCGTTTTGCCACCTGGGTGGCGACCCGCGACTTATCCACCAGCGTCACCCGCTTGGCGCCCCGCGAGGCCGCCTCCAGGCCGAGGGCGCCAGACCCGGCGTAAAGGTCGAGTACCCACGCCCCATCGAGTACGCCGTAGTGTTCGAGCCGCGAGAAGATCGCCTCCCGCACGCGATCACTGGTAGGCCGTGTGCCCTTCGGAGGCACCTCAATGCTGCGCCCCCCCACACTCCCGGCCACGATCCTGGTCATTAGGTGATTCTCTCAGGTGGTTCCGGCAGGCTCAACCACCGGCATGCGAACGGGCCGCCCCTCCGGTTGGAGGAGCGGCCCGTGTGCGTTAGCTTCGCTTAGCCCTGGAAGCGGGGGAACGCGTTGCGGCCTGCGTAGACGGCGCCCTCGTCGAGAGCGTATTCGATGCGCAGCAGCTGGTTGTACTTGTTGATGCGCTCGCCACGGGCCGGGGCACCGGTCTTGATCTGACCGGAGTTGGTGGCCACCGACAGGTCGGCGATGGTGGTGTCTTCGGTCTCGCCCGAGCGGTGCGACGTCATGGTGGTGAAACCGGCGCGGTGGGCCAGCTCAACAGCGTCGAGCGTCTCGGTCAGGGTGCCGATCTGGTTGAGCTTGACCAGCAACGAGTTGGCGGCCTTCTCCTTGATGCCGCGAGCCAACAGCTCGGGGTTGGTGACAAACAGGTCATCGCCGACCACCTGAATCTTGTCGCCGACGGCGGCTACGAACTTGCTCCAGCCCTCCCAGGCGTTCTCGTCGAGGGGGTCCTCGATGGAAACAATCGGGTAGGCGTCAATCAGCGAGGAGTAGAACGCGATCATGTCGTCGGTGGAGTGCACCTCGCCGTTCTTGAAGTGGTAGTTGCCGGTCTCCCGGTTGAAGAACTCGGTGGCGGCCACGTCCATCGCGATGGCGACATCCTTGCCCGGCGCAAACCCGGCGGCGGCAATGGCCTCCATGATTAGGTCGAGCGCGTCGCGGTTCGAGGGCAAGTTAGGCGCAAAGCCACCCTCGTCACCAAGACCGGTGGCGTAGCCCTTGGACTTCAGCACGGACTTCAGGGCGTGGTACACCTCGGCACCTTCACGAAGGGCTTCCTTAAAGGTGGGGGCGCCGATGGGAGCGATCATGAACTCCTGGAAGTCCACGGTCGAGTCGGCGTGCGAACCGCCGTTGATGATGTTCATCATCGGCACGGGCAGGGTGTGGGCGTTCGGGCCACCGATGTAGCGGAACAGGTCGAGACCGGCCGACTTCGCGGCGGCCTTGGCCACGGCCAGCGAAACGCCAAGGATGGCGTTGGCGCCGAGCTTGCCCTTGTTCGACGTGCCATCAAGATCCAGCATGAGCTGGTCGATGATGCGCTGCTCTTCGGCGTCGATTCCGACGAGTTCGGGCATGATCTCATCGTTCACGTTGCGCACGGCGTTCTCCACGCCCTTGCCCAAGTAACGGGCCTTGTCGCCGTCGCGAAGCTCAACAGCCTCGTGTTCGCCGGTCGAGGCGCCGGAGGGGACGCCCGCGCGGGCGTAGGTGCCATCGTCTAGCTCTACCCAAACCTCAACGGTGGGGTTACCGCGGGAGTCGAGAATCTCACGCGCGCCGACATCGAAAATGCTTGCCACAGGTTGCTCCTAAGTGGGGGTTAATTTACCGAACCCAGCCTAGCCCTGTTCCGCCGTTTGGTCATACTCGCTGGCGCATTACCTCGGCGATAGTGCCGGGAAGGGCCTGGGCCACGGCCAGCGCTGAGACCGGGCCACCAGGGTTTGCCCGGTGGGCGGCCAGGCCGTGAATCAAGGTGGCGGCGGCGGCAAGCCGGGCGGCCAGGGTCGGATAGACCATCACCTCCGCCGAGCGTTGGGCGAGCATCGTGCCGAGCAGCCCGGCCAACACGTCACCGGTACCGGCGGTGGCCAGCCAGTGCGGCGCGTTCTCCTGCACGTAGGCGCCGCCAGGCCCGGCAACGACGGTGGTTGCGCCCTTAAGCAGCACGGTCGCGCCCGTCACCTCGTGGATGCGCCTGGCCCAACGCACGGGGTCGGCCTCGATCACGGCTCGCACTACCTGCTCGCCACGAGCCGACAGCATCGTCGCCAGCTCCCCGGCGTGCGGAGTGAGTACCACCGATGGCGGCAGGGGCCGATCTACCAGCGTCAACGCCCCGGCATCGATTACCGCAGGCACAGGCTTGACCGCGCCACCGAGCATTCCGGAGGCCACACCGAGCAGCGCCCAGCACTTCTCCCGCTGCGAATGTTCATCCCTGGTTTCATCCAGGCGCTTTTCGATGACGCCCGGCCCAAGCACCCAGGCATTCACGCGCCCGTCGGCCAGCACCACTTCGGGACGGGCGGCCAGCACCATCCGCGCCGCGTCATCGCAGCCCTGGTAGCGCACCATTCCAGCCCCGGCCAGCACCGCCGCCGAGGTCGCCAGCACCGCCGCTCCCGGATACCTGCTCGTCCCGGCCACCACCCCTACCACGCCGCGCGTGTATTTGTGATCCTTGCGTCCAGGCACGGGCCAGTCGGCGGCAACATCATCGATAGTGAGGGTCAGCGTCTCGACCATCCCCCAATCATGCCGCACGTCAGGCCCATTTCCCGGTAAGCGAAGCGAATATGGCTGCTGCTGGTGTTGCATTTCGGCCACCCGTAATCGCAGGGGTCGCGATCCCGGGTAACGTTGCCTCATGAGATTTGGACTTTTCATTCCGCAGGGTTGGCGCATGGATCTCACCGAGGTGGCGCCCAAGGATCACTGGACGACGATGAGGTCGCTGCTAACGCTCGCTGACACGCACCAGCTGCCCGATGGCTCGCATCCTTGGGAATCGGTGTGGGTGTATGACCACTTCCACACCGTCCCCACTCCCAGCGATCAGGCCACACATGAGGCGTGGACGCTGATGGCGGCTTTCGCTGCCGCCACCGAGCGGGTGCGTCTCGGGCAGATGTGCACCTGCATGGCCTACCGCGAGCCGACGTACTTGGCGAAGGTCGCGGCCACGGTGGATGCGATCAGCGGCGGACGCACCGAGATGGGCATCGGCGCGGGCTGGTATGAGCACGAGTGGCGCGCCTACGGTTACGGCTTCCCGCGGGCGGGCGAGCGCCTGGCGATGTTGGACGAGGGCGTGCAGATCATGGCCGAGATGTGGCGCACCGGCACCTCTGGTCGCTTCGAGGGCAAGCACTACGACGTGGACGGCGCGCTGTGCTACCCGCAGCCGCTGCAAACCGTGCGGGTGGATGGCGTGGACGTGCCGTCATTGCCGCTGTGGATCGCCGGTGGCGGCGAGCGCAAGACGCTGCGAACGGCCGCGAAGTACGCGCAGTACACCAACTTCGACGGCTCCCTGGCGGGATTTGCACACAAGTCGGCGATCCTAGAGCAGCACTGCGCCGATGTGGGCCGCGACTTCGCGGAGATCACCCGCTCCTCGAACTACAACGTGCTGATCGGCACCCCGGCCGAGCAGCAGGAGCAGCTGGACTGGCTAGAAGCTGTCTACCGTAAGCACGCTCCCGAGCAGGCGGATGGCCAGGTAGCATCATGGGCGAATGACTCGCTGCGCGGCACCCCTGAGCAGATTGTCGAGAAGTTGACCGCGCTAAAGGCCATTGGCATGACGTACGCCATCACGTACTTCCCCAACTCCGCCGAAAATCACGCCCCCATCAACCTGTTCGCCAACGAGGTAATCCCCGCCCTGGCCAGCTGAGGAACGTCTTCTCCTGCAAGTACCAGGGCTTACTTACCCTCCTCCGTTAGTGCGCGTGTTATCAGCGATGCCAGTGTGTCATGTCTCAGGCGTGCGGCTCGCTGTCCCGTCAGCAAGTCAGCGGGCACGCTCGCGCAGGATGGCGTGGACTGGAGGCGCGCCAACTACTACCACACCTGGCCTGCCTGTTTACTCGCCAATCGGTTTTTCGCACACTTTCCAACCGGTGTTTCGCACATCGTGTCTGCGGGAAGCAGACAGAGGGGCAGTGATTACGGCAGAATTGGCGGGGTGACCGAGCATCTCCTCATTCCGTCGCAGTATGTGGACTTGGATCGGGCCGCCTGGCAGCGGCTGTCGTCATCGACACCGCTGCCGTTGACCGATGCCGACGTGCGGCGACTGCGCGGCCTCGGTGACCCCATCGATCTGGCCGAGGTGGACGCCGTCTATCGCCCGCTCTCCCGGCTGCTCAACCTGTACGTGGCCGCGAGCGCCGGGCTGCATAAGGCTACCTCGACGTTTTTGCACGAGATCAGTCCGCGCACGCCGTATGTGATTGGTGTGGCCGGGTCAGTGGCCGTGGGTAAATCGACGGTGGCGCGCATTCTGCGAGAGCTGATGGCCCGTTGGCCTGATACTCCGCATGTCGAACTTGTCACCACCGACGGGTTCTTGCTGCCGAATGCGGAGCTGGAGCGGCTTGGTCTGATGGAGCGTAAGGGCTTTCCGGAATCGTATAACCGCCGAGCGTTAGTGGAGTTTGTTCGCCGGGTGAAGGCCGGTGAACCCGAGGTGACGGCGCCGGTGTATTCGCACGTCACTTATGACATCGTGCCCGGCGAACGACAGCAGGTGCATCGCCCCGATGTGTTGATTGTCGAAGGGTTAAACGTGCTGCAACCCGCCCGTCCGGCCCCGGAACGGGATTCGATGGTGACGGTCAGCGACTTCTTCGACTTCTCCATCTACGTGGACGCGCGGGCCGAAGACATTCGCCGCTGGTACATCGACCGATTTTTGAGCCTGCGGACGACGGCATTCACCAGGCCCGATTCCTTTTTCCGGCGTTATGCCAACCTTTCTGACGAGGAGGCCACCGCGAAGGCAGCCTCCATCTGGGAGACAACTAACGCTCCCAACCTAGAGCAGAACATCCGCCCCACCCGCGGTCGGGCGGGACTCGTACTCACAAAGGGGCCGGATCATTCTCTACAGCGGGTGCGGTTGCGGAAGTTGTGAGCGTCTCTTCGCCCAGCTCGATGCCGCGCCAGCCCATGATGGTGCGGGCGAGCCGGTCCGCGAGCAGTCCGACGATGAGTCCGGCCACTACGCCGACGCTCATCGCGGCGAGCGGGTATTCCTCGAACCACACTCCGGCGAGCAGGCCGGTGGCGAGCATGTAGGCGCTCCATAACAGCGATGAGACGGCGGTGACCCGCATGAAGGCGCGTCGAGGGTAGCGCACGGCCCCGGCAGCTATGGGGACGGCTACCCGAATCACCGGCAGGTAGCGGGTGGCGATGATGAAAGATGTGCCGTGCCGCGCGAGCGACCGGTAGGCCCAGGCCACGGCTGCCTGGCCCCTGGAGCCTCGCAGCAGCCGGGTGCGGTCGGTGCCGAGAACCCGGCCCACGGCGTAGGCGAGTTGGTCGCCGCACCAGGCGCCGAGGGCGCCGACCAGGAACAACGCGAGCAATGGCGGCGTACCGGGGGTCTGATGAATCGCGGCCAGGGAGAGCAGCACCGCCTCGCTGGGCACGGGTGGAAAGATGCCATCGGCCACCACCATTACGAACAGCAGCGGGTAAATCCACACTTCGGCGGCGGCGGTGAGTACCCAGGCTTCGACCTGCCCTAACCAGTACAACTACAGCGCCAGGCGTTCGCGAACAGTGGCGGCCAGCGAGTCGGCCACGCCATCGGCCTGCTGCTGCGTGGCGGCCTCGACCATGACGCGCACCATCGGCTCGGTGCCCGATGCCCGCAACAGCACCCGTCCGGTATCGCCCAGCAGCGCCTCGGCGGCGGCCACAGCCGACGCCAGTCCCTCGTCGCTGTCAACTCTGGCCTTGTCAACGCCGCGCACATTTACCAGCGTCTGCGGCAGGCGTTGGATCGAACCGGCTAGATCGGCCAGCTTTTTGCCGGAACGCTTCACCTCGGCGGCCAGATGCAGGGCGGTGAGTACGCCGTCTCCGGTGGTGGCGTGTTCGGCGAGGATGATGTGCCCGGATTGCTCGCCCCCGATGCCGTAGCCGTGGGCGCGCATTTCTTCGAGTACATAGCGGTCGCCCACGGCGGTTTGCACGGTGTTGATGCCTTCGTCCCTCATCGCGAGCAGCAGGCCCAGGTTGCTCATCACGGTGACGACGAGGGTGTCATCGGGCAGGGCACCCTTGGTTTTCAGCGACTTGGCGAGGATACCCAGAATCTTGTCGCCGTCCACCAGCGCGCCAGTGTGGTCTACGGCCAGGCAACGGTCGGCGTCACCGTCGAAGGCCACCCCGAAGTCGGCGATAGCGGCTACGACCACGGCCTGCAACTGCTCGGGGTGGGTGGAACCAGCCTTTTCGTTGATGTTGCGTCCGTCAGGGCTGGCGTTCATCACCACAACATCGGCCCCGGCGGCCCGTAGCGCTTCTGGGCCGACCACTGAGGCAGCCCCGTTGGCGGCGTCCACAGCGATGCGCAGACCGTCTAGCGGGCGGTAATCGAAGGTGGTGCCGACCGAACCGATCAGGTGTTGCACATATTTATCGACGGCGCTGCCGTTATCGACGCGCACCCGACCAACGGCGGCGCCGGTGGGCAAATCCCAGGGCTGGTCGAGCCATGCCTCGATGCGGTCTTCGACGGCGTCGTCCAGTTTGAGGCCGCCGCGCTGGAAGAACTTGATGCCGTTGTCGGGCATGGGGTTGTGCGAGGCGGAGATCATCACGCCGAGGTCGCAGTCGAGTTCGGTGACCAGGTGGGCCAGCGCGGGGGTGGGCAGCACGCCGAGGTCGATCACGTCCACTCCGGCCGAGGCAAGCCCGGCGGTGACGCCTGCGGCTAGGAATTCCCCCGACGCGCGAGGGTCGCGCCCAACCACGGCTCGCGAGCGGCGCCTGGTCTCGTGCCGAGCGGAACCCAGCTCGTGTGCGGCGGCGGTGCCTAACCGAAGCGCCAGCTCCGCAGTCACGTCGCGGTTAGCCAGCCCCCGTACCCCATCTGTCCCAAACAGCCGTGCCATCGAGCTTCCTTTCTCATCACAACAAGACCCCCAGCCTAGCGCCCCAAATGGTCGAGCCGACTCCGGGCGGTTGAGCAGAGAGCGCAGCGACTATGCCGAAACCACCCCGCACAACCTCACAGTGGTTGAGCCTGTCGAAACTACCAAAAACGCGGAACAACCAAGCAACGACAGCTAACGAATTCAGACAGCAAAATCAACCGGGTGATAGTTCGAGTAATACCGGCCCGAGACCGGAGTGAACCTCAACACGCAAAAATCAGGATCAGTGAAGGATTGCTCCGGGTAAGCTCCCTTGAACCTGTCCTGCCAGTATTTCTCCTTGACGCCCAGGTCGGTGACGATCTCCATATCGCCCTTCAGGAAGCAGCCCTGCCACTTGATACCCCGAGAGTAGAAGTAGACGCTAGCCTTCGGATTCATGGTGATGGCAGCGGCAAACTTCGAGGAAGTGTTGGTGCAGAAGTACAGCTCACTCAACGATTCGCGGTGTTTGCCGGGCACAACCGCCTTCGTCAACGGGTACCCATCCTCCCCCACACAGGTCAAGACGAACGTATTAACCTTCCGATACAGCCGCTCGGCCTGTTCTCTAACCTCAGTCATGCCGCCACACTAGCACCACAGGCCACCCCAGGGAGTCACGCCGAACCACTTACACGCTTAACCTGACAGTCCCCCTCGGGGCACCCGTGAGAGGGTGGCCATTGAAGAGTTGCGTGCGCTCAACTCCCGTCCACATGGCGCAACTTGGATCGAACGCCTGCATGACGCCATCAGTGAGGCTACGGACGAGAACGCGGAGCCGCCGGTCCCTACATCGCCCGCGCGCTCTACGGGCACGCGGGGCTAATCGGCGCATTGAGGGCCGCACGTAACTGGGGTGTACGACGCGCTGCTAACTGAGACCGGGATACCCCTCCATATTGCTACCGACCCAGATAGACGCTTCGCGGTCGCAGAGACTCTTGACAATGCCGCCGCAGTGTTGGAGAAGGCCCGCTGGGAACCAGGAGGCGACGCGCCCGGCCTGCGTCTGACCGTCATCGATAAAGGCCAGATCGATGTCTAGTCGATCTCGTTGAGTAATTCACCTCGATCATTGAAAAGCAGGCCCGGGCCACCCCTGGCACCAGGGAGTACATAGTAGTCAAAGCTGCCAGAGGTCCAGGTGGCACGGTTGCCGTCTTCTAGCACGTAGCTGTGGCTAGTCGCATAGGCGATGATGTCGCGACGTTTGAGACCAACCAGCGTCCCCTTGACTGCTACTCCTGCGGCTTGCCCATCAAACATGCGAGCAAGCACGCGGGGAGCATCAGCGCGGCAGGCCCGGCGCTCGCGGTCCCACTCCCCTGATGCCTTGTTACCGACGATGAAGATACCAACCATCCAGGTAAGGGCGAACAGCACTAGCGGTATCACTAAGAACGCGATCATGACGAACTCACCTCCTTAGTCCCGATGGGGTCGTGTCCGTCTCTGTGGTGCTACCAACTGGTAGCCGTCGCCACCAGCGTACGACAGCGGCGATGAACAGAGTAATTGCTAGCACTGGTATCCATCCCCCATAGATCAGGGCCGCTACCAGCCAAAAGGCCACGAAAACAGTCATTGGTACGGTCACCAGCAGTAACAGGGCGCTCATCACGACTCCTTCCCAGGAAAGTTGAACACAGCTATTCCTTCCATCCTGCGCCTATCGCGCACTTCCCGCAACCCCTGTTATCCCTGAAACTAGGTGCCCCGTGCCTGCTGAGCGCGCAATCGTTAACAAGCTATTGCTAGATGCTTCCCAGCTCCATAAGGAGGCCAAGAAGGCAGCGGATGCCTTAGATAAAGTTGGGGCAGCTGCTGAGGGCATCGGCAGTCAGTCTGAGAACGCTGGAACAAAAACCAAGGCGTCGTTCGGGTACATGTACGACTCAGCGGAGAAAGCCAGCCAGGGATTTACTACTGTCGGCCTTAGACTGACGGCCATCGGTGGCGCTATTGACACGGTATACACCAAGGCGCTAAAAACAGGGGTTGCGTACAACACTCTTCAAAAGACCTCCCGTGCGGCGCTGACAACGATCTTCCGTGACGACGAAGCTGCTAATCGGCAGATGGATCGCTTAGACGCGTTCGCTCGTACCAGTCCGTTCGCGAAGCAGGTGTTTATCGCTGCTCAGCAGCAGATGCTTGGATTTGGTATCGAGGCTGGGAAGGTAATCCCGTATCTGGATGCGATACAGAACTCTGTAGCAGCCATCGGTGGTGGTAACCAGGACGTGGCTGAACTGGCCGAGGTCATGGCCAAGGTACAGGCTACGGGCAAGATCACTGCTATAACGCTCCAAGAGTTCGGCCGCCGAGGTATTGACGCTGCGACGCTGATCGGCTCTCAGATGGAGATGACCGGCGCGCAAGTCTGTCAGTCCATAACCGCTGGAACGTTAGACGCCGGTGTGGCACTTGACGCGCTCGCGGCTGGGATGCAGTCCAGTTTTGGCGGCGCCGCCGCTGGCGTTAAGGAAACTTTCGTGGGCGCGACTGATCGGGTTAAGGCGGCTTGGCGTGATCTTGCGTCGGAGCTGGCGACCCCTCTGGTTGATCCCAACGGAGGCGGGGCGTTGGTATGGCTTCTGAACTGGGCTGCCGATGTGATGCGTGCGTTCCAATCGCTCCCTGAGCCGATCAAGTGGACTGTGGTGGGAATGGGGGCACCCGAGGATAGTAGCCCACGATAGTTCGCTACGGTCTTACCCGAGAACCGACGAGAACCATCACTGCGACTCTGAGCAGACATGTCGTTAACCCAAGCGACCACAAGATCACGAGTAATAGCATCAATAGGCCACTGCACCAACTGCCTAAACCCGGTATCGAGTTGCCGCAAATACCGGTACCGGGTCGCGTCATCAATCCCAGGCCGAGCCTCAATAGCCTGGCGTCCAAACTCCCCCAGCGTCGGCGTCCCACCACCCCTGACCACACTCTGCTCACGCGAACCAAGTACAACCAACGCTTGGTCCGGGCCTAAATCATCGACTAACCTAGCGAACTGACGAGCGCCACGCTCAGTGTCAAAAGTGTTAGAGGTCTGCCGTCCGTTGTGGCGGTACAACACCTGCCAGGAGGTCACTCCAGTGCGAGATACGTAGTGCCGAATCGAGGCCATAGCTTCCTCCAAACCATGTTGATGCCATCAACACACTACTGCTAAAACTAGCCAACCGCACGAC
>Ga0131853_10012820_pt1 | contig 15361 bp, 15 predicted proteins | sample TergutLab28metaG_FD_92764 | JGI IMG/M metagenome (GOLD analysis project Ga0131853, IMG submission 92764) | Labiotermes labralis P1 segment gut microbial communities from Petit-Saut dam, French Guiana - Lab288 P1 (version 2) (version 2) | ecosystem: Host-associated > Arthropoda: Insects >...
AAAAAATAAAATTAACTCAGAACCAAAATTTTTTTTTTTGGAGTTACATTTAAGTTAAATTTGTATTTTCCAAAGGGGGGGGGGGGGGGGTGTTATATGCAGGTGTTAGGTGTTACACACAGGGTTTTATAAGTATACTTATAGGAAATTGTATGTACGCAGACGTACAGCAATATATGTGCGACAGTAATTGTAGAAAGCTCTTTTGACAAGTTAATTTTATGAATGGGTGTTACAGTGTGCTTTCATAATATTTCCAAAGACTGAAAACCCAAATCGAGCGATAACTGCCAGACAGGAAGGGAACAGGCACGTATCCACTTTATTGCCATGGCAGCTGAACACTGACCCGGAGGAGAGAGACTGTATTTCTGTTCCCCAATCTTTTCTTCTTAATCGGGAGCTGAGTAAATCACGCTTACTTAAAAACCTTTCTTTTGGTTGGACTTGGAATACAGGGTGGTTGGGAAGTAAGTAGGCATTGAGAAATCGTCCAAATCTTATTTATTTCCAAACCAAAGACAAATAAAATAATTTTTACATGTACATTTTTAAATGGGAATACTGATACATAACATAGTATTCAACGTAGGCATTGGCAGCATTTACCAGCTTTCTCAAACGACCGGGGATGGAATCTACAGTCTTCTACAGGAAGTCATGTGGGACGTTGGTGATAACTTTCCGAATCCGTTCCTCCAATTGTTCCAATGTGTGAGATTTTGCCCGGTACACCTCCTCCTTAGCCCGGCCCCACAGGAAAAAGTCACAGGCCGTGTGATCTGGACTTCTTGCAGGCCATTCGTGTGGTCCTCGTCATCCCAGCCAACGTGCCGGAAACTTCTGATCCAACCAGACACGTACGCCTAGTGCAAAGTGTGGTGGTGCGCCATCGTGCATGAAAACAAGTTCATCCATATTTTCCCAGCCTGATATGTTAGGCCACACGTAATCTTCCAGCATCTGAAGATAGCGTTCGGCATTCACGGCGTAACGCAGAAGTTATGGGCCGATTACCTCAGTGGCCGTCATTCCGCAACACACGGTCACTTTTGGACGATTTTGCATCTTATACACCGTCACTTCGGGATCGTGTACCGCCCAGTAATGGGAATTATGTCGATTGACGAAACCGCCGATATGGAAAACGGCATCGTCGCTCCAGAGAAAGTTTTAAAAGAGTTTTGGCCATTCCTCGTGCCAACCCAACATCAACTCCCCATATTCCATTCTGCGGTCACAGTCTTCAGGTGTCAGCAACTGCCCATAATGGGGTTCCCGCGAAAATTCAAGTCTTTCTTTAACACCGTAAATACCGTGTGCCTCGAACGCCCACTTTCAAGGCTAGCCCGACGTGTTGACTTACGCGGGCTCCGGGTGAACACATCCCGCAACAACGCCACGTTCTCCTCAGATCGGGATGTAGATGGACGGCCACTTCTTCGTGCGTCCATAACTGAACCTGTGGTCAGAAGTTTCGAATGAAAATTCTTGATTTTGTCCGAACGGATTGTGGTATTTCTTCCCTTCACCTTACGCCACTAACTCTGCACAGCAACCACTGAATTCCACACCTAATATCGTGCAGAAATTTGCGCTCGTTCCTTAACAGTCAAGCGGCAAGCCATCTTTGTTGTTATTGCGCGTGCTTCCTCTCTCGGCCACTGCCCACATCATCGAAGCACAAATGATAAAATCCTACTTCGTGACGTATATATACACACATTATTTTCATTATGATTGCTTTAATATTACAGCGTTCATAGCAATTATTTAATGCCTATTTCATTCCTAACCACCCTGTATTATTTTTAATTAGAACCCTTGTAAATCCTCGTGAGACGTATCAGTGTTTGGGCTTGACTGTGTAATAAATATATTCGGTTTTAAGTACTTGTTCCCAAGCCTGACACGGCACTCTTAATCTGGACGCTCAGCTGACCAGATCCGTCTGTACTCCGGGGAGTCAAATTAATAAATTCCATGTTTCGACTCAATTCTTGTACTATCTATTACCCCAAGAGTCACACAAATTGCTTCCGGTCGGCGACATATCCACTGAACCTATCCAGGTGGAAACGCATCAATAGTTTCCTCGGCGAAAGACACTCGAAATTATATGGTAGAATTTCCTTGCCACCAGCCTAATAGATTACGCAAATCTAATTTCAACACCGACTCAAGGATTGCTAAAAAATTGTCAAATTCAATCCTAATTTCGATAAAAGTAAAGTATATATTCTATTCTGTAAAACAAAATATTATGTAACAATAACTAACAAAATAATAGGCAAAAAACTTAATCAATCAAACTCAACCAAATCGCAATATACCTTATTTAAATAATTAAATTGCCCTTTCCGTCTCTATAAATCAAAATGCCTAAATTTGGAATAATATCTAATGTAATTGCCAAACAGCTCAATTCGAAGTTAAGTGAAATTAAAAAACCAATCAATATGCCTTACCTTGAATAAACAGTAGACGGTACACCATCGTAGTATCGTTGTAACAATCTTTGTAATAATTGTATTCAATCACTCAATTCTTCAACAGTAGATACGTAACGGCCGATAACAAATTTGTTAGCGAGTGAGGGCGTTTACCGGGTTGGGCTAAGCTTTATAGAGTAGAGCTGACAAGTCATGCATTCCCAAAAGTATAAGGATTTCATAAAATCACTAACGGGTTCAGGCTGGTTTGTACTGCTGACTTTAGCGGTTGTGACTGAACGATCTCTGCCTGGATTCAAGTATTAAAATTTCAAAGTTTCTCTCTAATACAAATACAGGGTAAATCTAACATGCATTACATCCCTTCGTCCTTAAAATTAGATTTGGGATGTTAAAATGCAAACCAACAAAATGAACGCAATTCTTTATCATAGCAAGTAGCAACAACTAAACCTACAATTATACCAGTTACGCTTGTACCTAGCCGACACCTGGGACCACACATGGCCATATATAAAAAACTAGAAGAAAATCAACAAAAAGAGACCCGATTCAAATAAAATACCCTGGACAAAAAACTAGACAATTTTTCCCAGAACCAAAAACAAACAGCACATGAGAAAAATATGTTCCAACCTAGGGTTGTAAACAACACCGATATCTCTTTCTCTGACCGAAATCTCTTCTCTGAATTGCCCCTACTACAGAAAGGCACCAAGTACAACATAGACGCAAAAAAGAAAATGTGGATGCAGAACCTAGCACTGGACGCAGAAATCACCATAACCAACCCGCCAATGAAAGAGAGACATACAGGAAAATAGCGGCAGACCGCACACACACACTTCAACAAAATAATCCCACACACAACCCAACCCAGAAAACAAACTGGTAAAATTAATCAAGGTAGTAATCGGGGAGGTTTGGTCCACCCTCTTAATGTGGAAAGTAAGGTGAGCCGAGTGTGCAGCAAGAGTGGCCTAAATCTAAAGATGTGTAAGAATGCAAGAATGTCCTAAGTACATCCCCGGCACTACACGTTCTTTGTCCGATGTGGTACAAGTGAAAGTGCCCCGCCGTGCAGTCTGGTATTGCGGTCCCTCCGTTGCCAAAACGACGCCGCGTCGAGTGGACTGCAGGAAGGACCCAAATGCGGTGCCGGCTTTACTCTTTCTTTAGCACAATATTAGAAAGGATCGAGTGTCGCCCCCGTGCAGTCTAGTCCATCCGCAACCACCTCTACGCCGATCCCAGCGTCGAATGTAGTGCAGGAAGGACCTAAGTGCGGCCCCGGCACTACTCGTTATTTAGCACAATATTAAAAAGTAACGAGTGTCGCCCCCGTGCAGTCTGGGGTCCCAGCGCCGGGAGTAGTGCAGGAAGGACTTACGTGCGGATCCTGCACAATAAAGGAAGGTCGTTTGGTCCCCTCTAGTGCAGGAAGGTCCTAAGTACGGTCCAGGCACAACTCTTTCCTTAGCATATTATTAAGAAGAATCGGCCATCGCCGTTTGTCTGACGGTATAACATCAGTGTGTGGCAGCCGTGGTCCAGCTTCGTCCCCCCGAGGGCAGGAAGTTCCGAAGTACGGTTCAGGCACTAATCTTTCCTTAGCTTATTATTAAACCAGGGTGTAACAGCCGCCGCCATCGTACAGCTTGGTCCCCCAGGCCATAGCTCTCAGGGTATTGCAGGAAGGTCCCAAGTACGTATCAGGCACTACATATTCTTGAGCTTCGGGGCTAGCGCAAAGTTTGGGGAGTGAAACCTACAATATGGCAGACGTACCGTGGCGTAGATTTTACAGTGAAGCATGGACGTGGTACCAGTGAAGAAGTATAGGAAAAGGGATACAAGGTGCGAGCAAAACAGCCGTCAGGGTAATGTACATTATCATTAGTGAGTCCTAGAAGGGAAAAAATACATATTAACCGTCTTTTTAATGTAGAAAAATGTGTACATATAGCAGTATAAATAGCAAATTGCATGCGTCGGAGGAGGAGGAGTTGCAACGGTACGACGCCGGGTGTTCTAATCAGCTTCCTGTCTGGGAGGACGAGGCCTGCGAACACTCGGCGTCGTACTTCATATACTAGTACCCGAGAAGTTCGACTGCGTTTAGGACCGCCAGCAGCGAATAAGACATCCCTATTAATGGAACAATTCCTATGGTGTTACATAACGTGATATAACGTTCGTTGAAGGTTTCCACATATGTGCTAGGGTTGGAAGTGTCCACTGTAAGTAAAATCCGACGCAGGTAATTAAGGATGTTCCTCTCGGGAAGACACACGGCCAGCATTTTTTGTGCTGTCGGGGGATCATTCATGGCCGCTTCCAATTGGTGTAACCATGTTATTTAGTGGATCAATTGATCCCACCGCGTTAGCAGCCGTAGGATCTGTCTCCGCCACAGACAAATTGTCTCCTCTTCCTCCACGTCCGGCTCAGGAGAAGGGTAACGGAATTCCCGCTGTTCCACTATGCCTGTGACTTGGGGCCGAGGCCTGGAACAGGCGAACTTCGTCGGTGACGTCCTCCCTCCACTTATCCCGCCCACTTTCGTCAAAGAGCGTCTGAAACAAAGAACATGACGTCAGCATCCACTAGGAGATAAGTAGGATATCACTTGTACCTGAGAGCACTAGTTGGTGCCGGAACCTAAAATAAAAAAACTGCCTACTGAAGAAATTAGACGTGACAGCAGGACTCGGGAAGTGTAATTATTATTCTGACTACATTTGAGGTAAGTGACATAAGTGTTATGCTGTGATAAAACGAAAATAGTAGTGTATGTTATTTAAAGAGAAATCATGGCTCGCAGATTCGAGATATTGGACGCGAATACGAGAGTACGGGCGGTTAATTGCCGTAGGAACGCACTTTACTGTGCGTTTAAAACCCCCTTCAGATAATACGAATCCCGTAGCACATTTCCTAGCCAATATGAACGATCTCATCGAGTACGCGTTACGCGATGTAGATGATAGTGATATGGTGGATGATTTTTCAACATCATGTGAACCAGAATGACAAGCCTAACGGAATCAGCTTTAGACGGAAAGATCAGTTATCCGCAGACGTGATATGGAAGCGTCTATGAAAAGGTCTCCCAGTCGAATTCTAGATTCAACGCCCTGGATACGTTAGTCGTAACCGTGCATTCGGTCAAGATGCCCGTAGGTTTTGGTGAACATACATTTAAGAGTAGGGGCAGACCGCTCTCCGTAATGATACAATTCAAGAGAAGAATCGTGGATGTACAGGCAGAGGAAAACTGTCTGGCACATGCCCCTATAAAAGCGATTTGGAGATTAGAGAAAGATCCGAATTATAATTCCTATTGAAGAGGTCGTAGGATACGTCACGTGGTCCAAAACCTATTCAAGATGACCGGCATATATCTGTCTAACAGGGCGGGGATCTCCGAAATAGTCAGATTCCAGGTACACTTTCGGGAGTATAAGACAGTCGTCTACCGCGGTCTGAGCTGCGAAGATATAGTGTTCGAAGGGAATTTCGACTCGTTTACTATGATGTCGAACGATATTATCACGTGATGGCTAACCTTTCTGCTGCCATGTCTAGAAAGTAGGTGGATAAAGGGTATAAAAATCATGTACAACTGACGTCACTCGCGCCCGTGATCAGACGTGTAGCGATTGCATGGATACCTCTCCTTGCACATTCTCGGGCGTTAGAATACCCTGCGTTGAATGCAAAAGAATTTTTCGAAGCCACACGTGCTACGATAAACACAAGCAACGCACAATGATAAGACGTCTGTAAGCGAACGAAAACGATGTTGCGCGACGTGTGGATGGCTCGAGGCGCACGAAAAGGAAAAGTGTAACAAGCGGTTCTGTGACAACTGTAAGGAGAACAAAGAAATATGACACCCGTGCTATATGAGACCGCTGAAGGACGCGTCGCACCCCGCAAGTGATAAGGTACTCTAAGTCTTCTACGATTTCGAGACAACCCAAAATACCCAGTACACGGACGAGGCTTAGTTACACGTAACAAATCTCCTCTGCGCGTAGCACTTCCGTTAGCGATGGGAGGACGTGGAAGACGGGGACTTCGAGCGATGCGGTAAGAGGAAGCACTAGTTCTGGCAAGATCCTGTGGGGGATTTGATTTCATATCTAACCGAACCGCTCCCCTAGGTCGATAAGATCGACGCTATAGCGCACAACGCCAAAGCGTTTTACCTTCATTTCATCATGAAAAACGCGATGGTGCTAAAATGGAAACCAGAAATTTTTATGAACGGGGTTAAGATCATGTGTATGTGGATACAGCAACTAGTGTTTCGGGATAGTGTATCGTTCCTCCCGTGCCCGCTGCTTAAGCTGCCCGAGGCCTACGGTCTGACGGCCTGCAAATCGTGGTACCCTCACTATTTCAATCCCGAGGAAAACATAGACTATATAGGCCCTATCCCTGGCGTCACGTATTACGGCGTGAATGAGATGGGCAAGGAGGAGAGGAGCGATTTTCTCGCGTTGTAGGACAGCCAAAAATCGGAGCCTTTCGACAACAGGCGCGTGCTTAAAAAATAATGTCAAGTTGACCTTACGTTTCTAAGACAGGCGTGTCGAGTCTTCAGACGCTAATTCATGCAGATAGGAAAAATAGACAAATTTCTCGAGTCGATAAGGATCACGTCGGCTTGCAATAAGTTATTGCGTTAGCTATTTCTTCAGCCTGACACTCACACCGATCGGGGTACACGTGCAATAACAATTACAGCAAGAAGGCATTGATGTGGCTGCTGCATATGGAAGACACTGACGGTGTAAAGGTAATGCACGGACGCAACGGTCGCGAGTAAAGCCTGCCCGAACTTCCCCGCCTTAGTGTACATGGTAATTGCCCAGAGACATGTACAGACTAATAGTTCTTTGGCTGCTACTATCATGGACATACGTTCCAGGCGTTCCGTGACATCACCATCCCGAGAGGCGATACGCTAGCGGAACGCTTGAACAAAGGATGTTATGACTCGAGCAGATAACGCGAGCGGGATAACTTGTCAAGGTCCAATGGGAATGTGAGTTTGACGATGCAGGGAAGCCCGAACTGCTCGCATATCCCATAGTGCAACAGAGTCCGTAGTGTACCCGTGATGTCATGTACGGGGGTCGAACCGAGGCCATGCCTCTCCACTATAAGGAACGGTAGAATGAGAAGATTTAATATGTCGACGTCATGAGCTTCTATCCGTACGTATGCAACTATTTCAAGTTCACCGTCTAGCATCCGATTATTCACGTACGCGACGTGTGAAAGGATATAGAAGCGTGCCTACGTATGGACAGTCTGATCAAATATTCCATCGTTCCACCAGAGAGATTGAATCACACAATCCTCCCTTTCAGTTGTAATAACAAACGCATATTCTGCCTGTGTGGAACATGCGTCCTCACCTCATCCAGTGAGGAATGTGTGCTTACCCGAGATAGGGATCGTGCCTCACCGGTACGTGGGTAATGGACGAGGTGAGACTGACCGTTGAAAAGGGGTACCGGATACACTAGATATATGAGTTTTACGAGTATCAGGTGACCCAGTATAATTCCAAAATAGGCGAGGGCGCCCGTTCGTGGCCTATATAAACACGTTTTCGAACCCGAAAGCGTAGGCTAACGGTTATACCGAGTGGGTCGACAGTCCCGAAGACGAGGACCGGTATATGTACTCGTTTTGGCAGAGTGAAGGCATACGGCTAGATAAAGAAGCGATCAGGTATAACGCTGCCAAACGGGGTCAGGCCACTCTTCATCTCAACTTCATGTGGGGCAAATTGACGGAGAGGAACGATCGGAAAATGACCGAAATGATCACGGAAACGAAATAACTAGATGGATTCCTAGCCACCCCTAGCGTCGAGGTGATGAGCCTCGCGTTTGCCGGCGATGACGTAGTCTGGATTTTGTGGAAGTATGCTGTAGAGGAAGACGTTCATATTCCGTATCATAGAAACGAGTTTTTAGGGGTTTACGTCACCGCGGGGGCATGAATCCATCATTATCGCTACCTCGACCGACTGCATGAGAACGCGATTTATACTGACACGGACTCTGTGATATACATTCAGCCGAGAGGTGGAACTCCACTGATTGAAACATGGGACAAATTGGAAGAATTGACTACCAAGTTGCGCCCCTATGCAACGATTTCGAAATTTGTGAATGGTGGGCCGAAGAACCACGCGTACAGGGTGTTAACCGCGGAGGGTCGAGAAAGGACTGTGTGTAAAGTGAGGGTCTTAATCTTGAATTACAACACGTCGAGAATGGTAAATTTTGATTTCATCAGGGATATGATTTTGAGAGGGAACACGAGGCATGAAACCCCCGCCGTAAATGTACACACAGAAAAGAATATCAAACGTAAGAGGACGGGGAGCAGTATCTACTGTTACCGAACCTGAGGATAAGAGATATAGAATTTCATTTTTCAATAAACGGCGATTAGGTGACAATACGTCCGTCCCGTTTGGGTATAAATAGTGGGACGGAGTGACAAGGTCGTGCCATAGTCCGGACCATCCATGAGTGAGGATTATCTAAAATTCAAGCATCCGTTCTCGTGTATAGTGAGCGGACCTAAAGGTTCTGGCAAAACGTCCACCTGAGTACGGTTACTACAGAACATCGACTTACTGTGCATTGAACGCGAATACGTTGGCGGCATATCCTGGTGTCACAGCCAGAAGACCGCCGTTCCGAAGCGTATAAACCACATATCAGGACGGTGTACCGGAGATTTACGGTGGTGGCGATGGCAAACCGTGCCTCATGCTCCTAGACGATCTCTTCAACGACGTCTGTTCTAAGCAACTGTGTGACATGTTTACGAGAGGCCGCCATCAAAGAAATATTAGCGTGATTCTGATTACACAAAATCTGTTTCATCAGGGCCGCTTCTGTAGAGATATATCGCTGAATGCTCATTATCCGGTCGCTTTGGAAAAGTCAAACATAAGAAGCAGTTCATGTACTTGGCCCAACAGGTGTATCCCGAAGATAGTCTCGGGTTGTATAACGCCTACCTGGATGCGACACAACGGCCCCTCGGTTACCTAATCTTAGATCTAACACAATACACGAATGACGGTCGGCGGTTTCGAAACAACATATTCCCGGAAGCGTGTGAGATCGAATTACCAAACCCTTCACGTGCTCAAGACAGCCGAACCGAGATTGCGTAAACCCCTAATAACCAATTGTAACAATGAACTCGCGAACTGCATAAGCGAGTGTATGCTGAACGTGTTAAACGGCAATTTAAAATTGTCGGGTTGTAACACGCGCAAGCTAAAAAATACAAGTCAGCGCTTCGCAAGGTCGCCGATAGGCATGTGTCACTCTCGGGCAAGAAGCGACTCATAGTTCAGCACGGGCGATTTCTACTGGCCCTACTTGGCGCCATTCCGCCAACGATCGCCAGCTTAATCTTTAAGCCCTGATAAAAATGTTACGTAAAATGGACCTCGTTTCAGCCTATAATTACCTTAGGGGGACAAACGAAGCCGCTCCTCGACACGTGAACGAAAACGTTGTAGACTTAAACAAAAACACCATCCATATGAAGAGTGGGTTAAAATTCATCATAAGATTCGCGAGGCCGATATCAGACGGAAGACGCGGACAAAGGCTATCCCTGAATTTCTAAGACGAGTAATGTCCGACACGGTAAAAAAAGCTGCCCACCCCGAACTAGAGTTACCAAAACAGTTGATAGTCCCTGAAGTTGAGTCGAAAACGCCGCGACCCAGTCCTCCCTCACCAATTCCTTATACTACAAAAGAGATAGTATATGAGAATCCGAAACAAGGATATGGTGTTGATGATGATGATGATGATGTAACGGAGGAGGAGGAAGAAGAAGAAAATGTTGGAACCGTAGCTTGTGCCCCACGAAGCAGCAGCAGACGTTTTCTCGATACACAATACGGTATACCTAAGGATGGCGAGCACTTAATGATGATGATTCCCTGGTGTTTTAGAGGGACGGAGGGGCTTTGGGAATATCTGACGCGAAAAAATGTATATACCCAAATTATCGGCAAGGAGGACTTAAAGACGTATAAAAAAATATTGATATTGACTAACGCTCATTTGAATAGATATCAGCATGGCGATAATATTAATAAACGCGAGGAAAGGAATTTCGCGATGTCATTTCGCCCCTATTCGCATTACTGAAAGGAAGGGGTGTCCAATCCTCGTTACGGCGTAGGTGGCAAAGATATTAATGACAACAACTACTGCTATTAACAAATTATATTTTGACCCCGCCAGACTGTCTGCCTTCTCGAATCTGCGGAACATTCGATCCCAAACGGCGGCGGCGAAGAAGACACAGAAAATTTTGACGAGGACATCAGGTTCTGGTTAGAGAATCTGGAAGACTACACGCTTCATAGACCGGAGAGGAAGGATTTGAACGTAATACCTATAAAGTGATCAAATTGATGTATGTTTGGGAATGCGATCTGCTGGATATACGGACCTACGCAAAATAAAATCATGAATATAATTACATTATTTAAGGCATAGACGTATTCTCGAAATTCCTACATTTGATCACCACAAAGACAAAAGGCGGGCCTTCCGTCGCCTCGGCGATTCTGTCCATATTCGATGACCCGAAAATTCGGCGCCGCCCAATATAGGTACGCACTGATAAAGGCAAGGAATTTCAAAAAAACATTTTCAGGACATGTTAAGGGGCGGTGCATTCAGTTTCAGGTGTGTAGGATCCCCGACTTGAAATGTGTGGTCGTGGAACTCGTGCATCGCACGATTCACGAGAGACACTACAAATATTTTACGTATAAAAATACCTACAGAGATATAGATGTTCCACTAAATTTGTCAAGGCCTACAGTACCACGGTTCACTCGACGACTGGCGTGGCGCATTCGCGAGTCACCGATTCGGACGTGCTTGCCATATGGAAAAGGATGGAGGAGTCTCGGGGAAGAGTTCGTGTCGCGAAAAATGCGACGTTTCGGATAGGGCAGCTCTTGGGCATCAAAAAGAAATAAATGCGGTTGTCCAAGACTGCCGAACAGAATTTCAGCACCGGGATTTTAAGGGTAGCTAAAATAATCGGAAGTCAGCCGCGAGTCGTCGATGGAAACGAGGATTTAAACGTCACGCCTACCGACGGCCAGTTTTATCGCGAGAAACTGACTGACGTACGAATAACTGACAGGACAGCCTATAAAATAGATAAAATACTGTACAAGAGGGTAAGAAGAAGCATTCGCGAATATCTCGTCCGCTGGCGACGTCGTAATCAGGACTTCGACTATTGGGTGCCTGCAGTTAGCGTGAAGAATATCTAGAAAATATGACGACGCAGAGCCACTTTTAAAACACTCTGTTCAGCAACGCCTCGCGAGACATCTACGACCAGAATACGCACACTGACTTCTGGTGAAACTAGGTCAGGCGTCGACCTGGGTTCAACCTCCAATTGGGATGTGGGGTTCTGTGAAATTTCGTGATCCTCATACTCGCCGCCCATAGACGAGTGCCCCGCCCTAATATACTGTAATCTGATACCACCGCAATTTGTGGGCTAAAGTACCGTCCGCGGCATGAAGACGTTCGTCTTCCCGTCATCATCATCTTCTCAGCACGAGTTTCGAAATTTGTATTATGTGCCCATCGAGGACAGCACGACAATAACAAAATTGGTGCTTCATTTTCGAAAAAATTACAAGTGGTGAAAAGTTTATAAAACGTGGCGTCGCCATATTGAATGGCACATTTACAGCGATGCATCCATAAGACTTGTACTATCTAAATCAGGCGGGTCGGGGCCTAACTATTCCGGGGATCGATCCCGTCTACTCCGCCACGCTCTTCCTTCAGCGAGCACACGGGATCGGCAATTATTTCGGCATTCTCTTCCCCTGGGTCCACCTACTCCTATGAAGCGGGTCCAAAGCAGTGGGCCGCGTGACGTTGCGTACCGGTGGCAAGATCCTTACCGATATCGCTGAAGGCAAGCCTACTAACGCGACGTCCGCCGGGGTATAGTGTCTAAACACGTGAATGAATCCGACGAAATTTCGTTATCAAATTGAGAGGTCGTGGCAGCAAACGCGCCAGGGAAGTTGGAGGTAAGAAGAGGGGCTCCAAGCTTCAAAAATTTAAGCGTGTCTGGAGAAAAATAGTAAAAATGGATATCTTTTCCTACTTTTACTTCAGTCACACTTCAGCAGCCGATCATGTCTGCTGCGGAGATTGCGTCCGATAGTAGCGAGTTCGACATCTTTGCACATAGGCGTATACAGACGTCTGTGCACGTGGCAATAGAGGCCGCATAAAAACCCGTCGCCCCCGTCGATCAAAATGATCTGGAATTTTTTACACCTGCCGATAACAATACGTACATTGATCAAGATATCAAACTCAATGTCCGAGGTAAATTGATTTCGGCCTCGGGAAATGATGTGGAATTAACGGACGCCACGGGCTTGACAAATAATTTCCACTACTCCTTGTTCAGTCAATGTAACTTCACGCTTAATTGAGTCACCATCACGCCGGCTACTTAGCATTATCATTACCGCTCCCATCTTGAGAAACTCATAAACTATGGCACGGACGCAGCAAACACGCACCTTTCGAACGCCTACTGTTATGTAGACACGGGCGACATGCAGCCTACTGATCCCTCGGCCGAGAACCTGAAAGCACGGGGAACCGGGGATTCATCACTCGATGGAACAGACTTAGCGCGAGTAGGGAAGTCCAGCTATTTGGTCGATTACATATTGACATATGTTCCGTGCTCCTATAATTGCTGACGGGCGTCAGGTTGCAGATGAGATTGACGAAAGCCCGACCGAACTTCTATCTGATGAACAGGAATGTAGAATCGAAAACCGATTTCAAATTTTTTGACGCCCAATTACTGATCAGACGCGTCAGTCCGAACCCCGTTATTTTGCTGGCTCACAAATCGACATTGACAAAGGGGAGTCTCGCGCGCTATAACCTGACAAGAGTCGAAATCAAGACGTTCACATTCTCGGCCCGATCAAAATTATTGTCTATAGACAACGCCAGCCAGAAACGTCTGTTGTTCATCATGGTAAAGAACACAGATTTCATCGGTTCGCTGAACAGCAACATGTACAAATTTCAACATTACGACATCAGCGATTTTTCGTTGTTTGTGAACGGTAAAGTTTTCCCTAACGACAACTTATCTCTGGGCATGGATTATGAAAAGACCTTCGTCATGGACTACAGGACGCTATTCGAGGCGTCCGGCATACATCACTCGAACACGGGACTGCAGATAACACACAATATGTACATAAACGGCTATTCCATGTTACTCTTAGATCTCACACATGATAGGGGCGCGACGGGGAGTCATACGTCCCACCCTGAGAACGGCAGCATCACAATCGAATTGAAATTCAATAAACTGTTGCCCGAGGCGATCACATGCCTCCTGTAACTAGAATTCGACAATTCGGTCCTATTAGATTTTGCTCGTACCTTCACGACCGACATTCAATGGAAATCGTGCAGATACTGTGTATATTGCGTGACGTCAGCTCATTCCTCTACGTTTTCCACTCAGATCTCCTGCCACAATCAATCACACGAACCTCCACCTTCATTATCAATGCCGATCTCTACACAGAGGGATTCACATTGTCTAGCCGTTCACTTCCGAACCAAATTTTCGAGTGCCTACTATTTCGAATTATATGGCATCGTACCGCTCGTACCCAGCATCCAAGCATTCATCAAACGCAACTGCACGACATGAGACTATAACAGCCGACAGCTGCATGGCCTAACGCCCGACGTCTGCGGAAAGTATTGCTGTCTATTCTCCCTCTACATGGATAGGGGCTACACGCCCCAGCAATTCATCTCGCACTTCAATGCTTGCGAACATGCGGACCGGCTTGTGGAGCGGCTGTTCACTGCCTTATTCGGGGCCCAGAAGCCACGGGGCGGCTGGGGTCAATGCTGTCGCAGCTGCGTATAAAGAGTAGGTACTCTGCCCGATTCTAATTATTCCTAATCTAACATGGCCGGAGGAGGGAGGGAGGTCGTGATTTATTTCGAGTTCTTGCGGGGGCGGCACAACGAGACGGTCGTCAAGGAACTTTCTGTGGACAGCGCCAATGCGGTCAAGAAGTTCCGTTTCAAGAGACCGTACAAGATGGCGGATCACGGCACGTCAGAGAACGTCCTGAATTGGGCCGAAGGACATATAGAATATAAAGTATTGCACACTGTCATCACTGAGGCCGTGGCCGCTTACGCACACCTTTACTCCTACGGCCTCTCAAAATGTACAGTCCTCGCCGGACTGACGGGACGGCCGATCCATAATATAGAGGATCTCGAATGCCCCACACCCGTCTCTTTCAATCACAAACGCTGGTGTACATTGCCATGTCACAAGATTCCCAAGTAGTAATGTGTGAGGTTTGTTCCAGGGGAGGTAAAGAAATTCTCAAGAATAAAATTACCCCCTCCACTTCCCCGGTCACCTGACTCCCTCCCCTCCGGCGCCATATTCGAAATTGTCAGTGTTGCCAACTGTGAGGAGGTAAAAGGAGGGAAATGTGTAGGGAAATGTATAGTTGTGAAGTTTGGAACGAAGAAGGGTTGCCAACCGTGAGTAGGGAAAAGGAGGGAAATGTGTATGGAAATTTCCCTCATGGGGGTGAAAAGTAAGTTGTTAAGTTTGTAAGTGAGAGAGGTCGCCAACGTCCGTTAGGGAGAAGGAGGTAAATGTGGAGGGAAGCCGGTCCTACCCGTGGGAAATATTAGAGGGGAGGTAAACTTTTCGTCAAGAATAAAAGTACCCCCCCTAGGTAGTATCCCTCGCCGGAGACGTGCTCC
>Ga0131853_10012823_pt1 | contig 15361 bp, 22 predicted proteins | sample TergutLab28metaG_FD_92764 | JGI IMG/M metagenome (GOLD analysis project Ga0131853, IMG submission 92764) | Labiotermes labralis P1 segment gut microbial communities from Petit-Saut dam, French Guiana - Lab288 P1 (version 2) (version 2) | ecosystem: Host-associated > Arthropoda: Insects >...
ATTGTAACCTTTGTTTGTGTTGCCGCCTGTGTCTTTTCTGAATGGGTTTTCCAGAAAATAACGAAAAGGCCAAGCACAATAAATGATTTTTCCGCCGTTATAACCGGCATGTTGCTGGCCTTTAACCTGCCTGTGACAATACCGCTGTGGCAGGCTGTGTTCGGCAGCGCGTTTGCGATTGTTATTGTCAAACAGTTGTACGGCGGCATTGGCAAAAACTTCGTAAACCCCGCGCTGACCGCGCGTATCGTTATGTTCCTTGCGTTTGCCACTCCCATGACCACTTGGGTTGCAATCCCGCTAGTTGACGTAGCTACCGCCGCGACGCCTCTGGCGGCGCCCGTTGACGTCATTACTGCCGCGACTCCTTTGGCGCTCATAAGCAGCGGCAGGATTGAATATCTTCCCTCAATGATGGATATGTTCATAGGTATGCGCGGAGGCTCTCTTGGCGAAACAAGCAACATAGCGCTTTTGCTCGGCGGTTTGTACCTGCTTGCCCGCCGCGTCATCACATGGCACACGCCGGTCACTTTTATCGGCACCGTTGTGATTTTAACGGCGTTGCTTGGCCAGCAGCCGACGTACCAGCTGTTTGCCGGCGGTTTGTTCCTCGGCGCGATCTTTATGGCGACAGACTACCCCACAACGCCCCAGACAAGCAAAGGCCGTCTTGTATTCGGCGCGGGCTGCGGACTGCTTACCGTTGTTATAAGGGTTTTTGGGTCATATCCCGAGGGCGTGTCTTTCGCGATATTGTTCATGAGTATGCTCGTTCCCTATATCAACAAATTGACGCAAAGCAAGGCGCTTGGAGGTAAAAAGGAATGAAAAAGGATTTTGTGATACCTATACTGGTTATGGCATTCATATGCTTGTTTATGTCGAGTGCGCTCGCTTTTGTCAATGGTATAACACTGCCAATTATCACTGCGGCCGCCGCAGAGCGGGCTGAAGCTGCCATGATGGAAATCATACCGAATGCGGAAGAATTTGTCCCGGTGGAATTGACAGAAGACATGCCCGGAAGCATCCAAGAAGTTTTCAGGACGACAAACGACGTTGGATATATATTCGTGACGTCGGTCAGAGGGTTTGGCGGGTCGATGAATATAATGACCGGCATTGACCCGGACGGGCTGGTAATAAAAACCCTGACTTTGGGACACTCGGAAACAAGGGGAATATCCGATCCGGTGTTTGCGCAGGAACCCTTGTACATTGGTAAAGACAGTAACCTTGAGGGCATAGATGTGATCTCCGGCGCGACGATCACTTTCGTTGCTTACATAAACGGTGTCCGGGACGCCTTTGAAGCTTTTGATATAGTAAGGGGGGCGTAATTAATGAAAAAACTCACAATACTGAAAAATGGGATTGTAAAGGATAACGCCGTTTTGATCCTGCTGCTTGGCCTGTGTCCGGCGCTGGCTGTGTCCACCATGGCGTCAAACGCCATAGGGATGGGTGTTGCCACAACGTTTGTTATTATTTGTTCAAATATTGCGATCTCGCTTATGCGCAAGCTTATTCCGAGCAACTTGCGGATTCCATGCTTTATTGTAATTATAGCCGGGTTCGTAGCCCTTGTCGAAATGATTGTTGAAGCTTACGCTTTCCCGTTATATATGGCGTTGGGGGTTTTCCTCCCCCTGATTGCCGTCAACTGTATTGTGTTCGCCCGCGCGGAGATGTTCGCTAACAGAAACGGGGTTATGGACTCAATCGTAGATGCAATCGGCGCGGGTGTGGGATTCACGCTTGCTCTGCTCATAATAGCGTCAGTACGCGAAATACTGGGCAGCGGGCAATGGTTTGGAATCGATCTTCCTGTGTTGGTTGACAACCATATTCCGATTTTCTCCATAGCGCCGGGAGGGTTTATCGTGCTCGGGATTCTTGTCGCGACTGTAAACCATATTTCAAAAGGCAGAGTGAAAAAAGAGTTCGGATGTCAGGGATGCTCTGCTGCGGCAACCTGTGGAAAGGGGGCGCTGTGTAAATGAATTTTGAAGCGTTGATTATCATTATGATGAGCGCTATGCTTGTTAACAATTATGTTTTGGTTCAGTTTCTAGGCGTATGCCCGTTTTTAGGAACTTCAAAAGCGCTGAGAGACGCAATCGGAATGGGCTGTGCGGTTGTGTTTGTAATGCTCCTGGCGGCGGCTGGCACATGGCCTATACAGGCATTTATCCTTCAAAGGTTCGGGCTCGGTTTCTTACAAACGATCGTGTTTGTGCTTATTATAGCGGTGCTTGTGCAGTTTGTTGAAATTGTATTGAAAAAATTTATACCGCCGCTATATGAATCCCTTGGCGTTTACCTTCCGCTTATGACTACAAACTGCGGTATTATGGCGCTGACGTTATTAAATGCAAACGATAACCTCACATTTGTTCAATCTATTACCAACGCTGCCGGAGCAGGGCTAGGATTTTTGCTGGCTATTGTGCTTTTTGCCGGCATACGTGAACATACCGCAAATATGAACCCGCCGAAATGTTTCCAAGGCGCTCCTATGACGTTAATCTCGGCGGCAATGCTTTCTATTTCTTTCTTTGGCTTCGGTGGTATAATCGAAAACTTGTTCGGGCAATAGGGGGATTTATAAATATGGATATAATTCTTGTTGCGGCCATTTCCATAACTGCCATCGGTTCTGTATGCGCCGCTTTTCTCTGTATTGCGAACAAAGTCATGTATGTCAAAGTTGATGAGCGCATTGCCATGCTTGAAGCATGTATGCCGGGAGCCAACTGCGGCGCATGCGGATTCCCCGGTTGTTCTGGATACGCTAAAGCTCTTGTCGCGGATCCCAAAACAAGAACCAATGCCTGTCCTCCCGGCGGCGCGGCGCTCATAAAGCAGATAAGCGAAATTTTGGGCGTTGCGGCAAGCGAGGCAGTGGTGACAACTGCAGTTGTCCACTGTATGGGCGATGTTAACGCGACCCAAAAGAAGATGGATTATAAAGGCATACAAACATGCTATGCGGCCAAAGAGATATTCGGAGGCGCGGGTACCTGCCCGTTCGGGTGTTTGGGATATGGCGACTGCGAACTTGTATGCCCAAGCAACGCGGTATGTATTGAAGACGGCCTTGCGCGTATACAGCCGGATAATTGCACAGGCTGCGGGTTGTGCGTGAAAGCGTGTCCGACCGGGATAATTATCATCGAGAAAGAGTCGATCCCGGTTGCGGTATTGTGCAGCAATATCGAGAAGGGCGCGGTAGCGAGGAAGAAGTGTTCAAAAGGATGCATCGCCTGCCGTAAATGCGTTAAAGAATGCACAGCCGGCGCGATCACAGTTGAAGAGAACCTTGCCAGGATCGACTACGAGAAATGCACCGGATGCGGACAATGCGCGGAACCCTCGGTATGTGCGCCGCGCTGCATTCAACTGTCGGCATACAGCCACAAGCACGGCCTTGTTCCATCGAAAGTGTAAGTTAAGCGAAAACCCTCGTATACTGAAGAAGTATGCGAGGGTTTTTATTATGGTTAACATGGTTTACAAAACGGCGCAAACATGTTATAATTCATAGCAGAGCAATATAGCCATTCGCTTTAAAAAGCGTCCAGCTTTTTAAAGCGACTCACGCGAAGCGTGATTTGCGGCAAAGCCGCAAAATGGCGTATACACGGGTTTTACCGGCGCATAGCGCCGGGCGCGGCTGAAAGCCGCGCCTTCAAAAGCGGGACGCTTTTGAAGTAAAATGAGTATAGCTCTTAATTTATATGCCAATAGAGTAGGGTTATATGCGTTACGTGCCGTATCGGACGGGGAGTTGCCGTGCGGACGAATAGGCAAAACCTTTGAGAAAAAGGTTAGGGCCTAGCGATGTGTAGCCCGCATCCCGCTGTTGCATATTAAAATGGAATAATAGCTTCCGTTTTATGTTGCAAAAAACTGCGCGCCGGTTAACAACAAAACGGCGGTGTCTTTTTGTCATTAAAAAAATCAGCGCCAAAGCACTAACGCAGATTGCCCTGCTCATCGCCCTCGAAATCATCCTGAACCGCTTTTTTGCCATTCAAGTCCCGGTTATCAGAACGATAAACTTTGCGTTTTTGCCGATTGCCATTATCGCCATGCTGCACGGCCCGCTTCTTGCGGGGGTCGGCGCCGCGCTAGCCGACGTACTTGGTTTCTATCTTTTCCCTGCCAGCCCGTGGCCCTACTTTCCGGGCTTTATGCTTTCCGCGTTTGTTACAGGGGTTATCTTCGGGCTGTTTTTGTATAACAGCAACAAAAACATGGCGCGCATTATACTGTCGGTATTAGCGGTTACCGTAGTTGTGCGCCTGGGCCTGAATATCCTGTGGCTTAGCATGATGTGGGAAGAAGCATTTTTTGCCCTGCTTCCCCCCCGCATAATTGCGGCTTTGGCAATGGCGCCGATTCAGGTGATATGTATACGCATTGCCGTGAGCGAACGCTTCTTCCTGATGTTCGGCGGCAAGCTTGCTTCCGCGGATTAAAGCCTAAAAAACAAAAAGGGACGCGCTGATAATGAAGATGCTCTGGGATATTTTCCTCTCATTCGCGAAAGTTGGCACTTTTACGTTCGGCGGCGGATATGCAATGTTGCCTATCCTCCAGAAAGAAGTTATCGGGCGCCGGGCGTGGCTCGGCAATGAAGATATCATCGATTATTATGCCGTGGCGCAGTGCCTGCCGGGAGTTATTGCCGTTAACACCGCCGCGTTTATCGGTCACAAATTAAGGGGAAAACCGGGAAGCATCGCCGCTGTTTTTGGGGTGACGCTTCCCTCTTTCGTTATTATCACGGTGATTGCCGCGTTCATACAAAACTTTTTGGAATACGAAATCGTGCAGAGGGCCCTATTTGGAATCAACGTGATCGTTTGCGCGCTGATCGCGCAGGCCGTAATAAACCTGTGGAAATCCGCGATCAAAAACATGTTCGGGATCGCGATTTATCTTACCGTGCTGGCGTTAGCTATCTTCACCAATATTCACATTGTGGCGCTGATTGCCGCCGCTCTGGGCGCGGGGATCGCCGCCGACGCTCTGCAACGCCGGAGAGCAAAGGGGGCGGACAAATGATCTACCTCCTGCTGTTTTTTGAGTTCTTTAAGATCGGGCTGTTTGCGATAGGCGGCGGATTAGCTGCGCTCCCGTTTCTTTATGAGCTTGCCGAGCGGTATGATTGGTTTACCGCCGCGGATATAACTTTCATAATCGCGATATCGGAATCCACGCCGGGGCCTATTGCTGTAAACATGGCTACATTCGCGGGATACAAAGCCGCGGGACTGCCCGGCGGCGCGGTTGCAACGCTGGGGCTGATCGTTCCCGAGATCATAATAGTTTTTCTTGTGGCGGGGGCAATGGAGCAATACCGCTACCACCGCTATGTTCAGGCGGGGTTTAGCGGAGTCCGGCCGGCGGTTGTGGCGCTTGTTTCGGTGGCGCTGTTTACTATAGTTAGAATTTCCCTGCTGAACTGGCCTGAGTTCACCCAAAGCATGGACTGGGCGATCCTGATAAACCCGCGGGCGGTGGTTTTGTTTGGCGTGGCGCTGGCGGCGATGCTAAAGTTCAAAAAGCAGCATCCGATTGTGTATATTTTATGCGGGGCGGTAATAGGGGTGTTTATCGCGCCGTAGGGGCTGCCCTGCGTGGGGCCGCCCGCAATATGATGATGGCGGCACGGGCGAGGCCACATAGGGCAGCCTCTCTACAATATCAAAAAAGGAGCAAACAAACGATGATAAAACTAAAAAGCGAACTTGTGCCGGTAACTGTCAGCAATCTGCGCGGAGGCACAGGCGATATCGTGCGCGAAGAACTCTTTTCTCCCGATGAAACATTTGGTAAAACCACTGTTTGCGCGGTAATAACAATACCCGACGGCAGCTCGATAGGCGAACATCCGCATGGGCCGGACGCCGAACTGTATTATATACTTTCGGGGAGCCTGCGCATAACCGACAACGGCATAACCAAAGACCTGACCGCCGGCGACTCGGTGTTTACAGGCGATGGAAAAACCCATAGCGTGGTAAATGTCAGCGGCAAAAACGCCACAATGCTGGCCGTTGTTGTTAAGTAGGGGCGGCCCTGCGCGGCCCGCCCGCCCCGTTGCAGGGCGGAATGTCTGCATCGTGCCCTACAGACGTACAATCGTAGGGGTAAGCCCTAAACCACTCGGCAACTCAAGCCAAATGCTAACTATTGCAGCGAAACTGCCGCCAAGCCGTTTGTTCCAACACTTCGCTTGGCGGCATCATTTCGGGTTATTTTAGCCGTAACAGTTTCATATATTAATAACTTCTTTCAAGCGGGTAAAGCCATTGTTCATGTTCCACCGCCTGTACAATATTAGCCTTTATCGTCCCAAGATGAGATAACGGTTATTTGTATTTCACCACTGGAACCCATAGTTCATAATCGCTGTCTACATTTTCTGGATAATACTCAAAATATAAATTAAGCGGCTCATTGACCGAATAACCCTCTTTCGGAATATCTGTATAGAAAAACTCAGTCCACGCTTCAACTCCACCTTTATCACGAGGATAACATGCAACTGCATATGTAGTTTTAGCCGCGGTCTTGAGTATAGCGTTTTCGGGCGGCGTGTTCTCTCTTGCTACTTCAATTCCAAGTAAATAGCAATATTTTTCGAATCCCTCTCTCTCCGCCAACGATAAAACCGCATTAACATCACGTTTTTGCGGTTTTTCTTATGCTGAAAAATAGACGTTTACCCCTTGTCTTACCACTTATGCACTTAAATAGCATTGTCTTATATTGAAATAGCGGGCTACTCCGACATGGAGTTACCCGCTACTTTTATTTATGGATTCTATGAAATCCTGCATTCGTTTTGCGCTGGCCTTTTGCATTTCTTCCGTTGTATGGCCGTAGACATCTAGCGTAAAGGAGGCGCTATGATGTCCTAAATTTGTTTGTACGGTTTTTGCATCATCGCCATTCATAAGGCTAAGAACTGCGAACGTGTGCCGGAGGCTATGAAATGTCAAGTCTGGATGCCCCATCTCTACAACAATGCGCTTAAAACTCTTGCTAATTGTTTGATGTACAAAATGCTTGCCTAGCACATCCGTGAACACAAGACCCCATTCGTTATGCCAAGCCGCCCCGGCGCGTAGCTGATCGGCTGATTGCTGTGCTTTGCGTTGCTTGAGCATAGACATCACCACCGGCGCCGGTGCAATAGTGCGTACTTTGTCATGTTTCGCCGTGTCAATATAGTATCGCCCATCCAGCTTAGATTTTACAAGCTGGCTATCAATACGGATTGTCCCCAGCTTGAAGTTTATCGCTTTCCATGAAAGCCCTAATATTTCAGCTTGACGTAATCCGCTAAACAAATCAATAAAGAAGATGCTTTCAAATTGATGCCCCGCTATGGCCTTAATAAAATCTATCACAGTATCGCTATCCATTGCTTTAATTTCCCTTTTGACAACTCGCGGGAGCGTCCTATTTGCACATGGATTCTTTTTGATGTAATCATCATCAATGGCTTGTGTCAATGCCGAATTTAGTACGCCGTGGACATTTTTAATGGATTTAGCAGACAGCCCTTTTTTAGTTAAACCGTTATAGAATTTCTGTACAGCGTCCGGTGTGAGTTGTTGTAGTTTCACCCCGCCGATAGCGGGCTTAATATGGTTCTTGATATGCCCCTTATAGCTGGCCTGTGTGCTTTCCTTGACACCGCCGAGGTATTCAGCCGCCCATGTATCAAGCCATGCCCCTAACGTGATTTTTGACGGTTCGGTGAATGTGCCGTCTTTAATTTCAGTCTGAATTTTCTGTAGCCGCTCCTGTACTTCTGCTTGTGTTTTAGCATAGATGCTTTTTCGTATGGCCTTACCTGTAGCGGGATTCCTGCCCGCTATATAGCGACCTTCCCATAGCTTCTTATCCTGACACCAGCGAATTGTACCGCTACCCTTTGGCGCTCTCCCCGCTCTCTTGCGTGGCATTGGCGATAGCCTCCTTTATAGCCTCATTGAATTGTTGATGAAATTCCTCGACTGCTTCCCTACATCTTTTTTCGCTTTTATATGTTTCAAGCAAAAGTCTATCCTCAAACTCTTTTTTGAAATTTTTATCATGGAATTTTATAGCAACCTCAAAGGTGCTATTTAATATTTTTTGGATTAGAGTAAGGTATTTTCCCTGCATACCTTCCCTATTTCCTAAATCGCGGTAACTTCTCAAAAACGCATCAAGAAGTAATCGGAATTGCGTTTGTTGCACCCATGTCATTCCATCTATAGCTATTGAGTAGCCCTTTAATTCATCATCTGCTTTCTTCTTTTCATCAGCACTAGGATAAGGCTTCAGCCCAAGAAGGTAATCCGTCGAGCAATTAAAATATTGAGAAAGTTTAATCAAGGTATCAGCATCCGGCTTTGAGCGTCCTAATTCCCACGCGCGGGCGGCGCTTTCCGTTTTTCCAAATATTGCCCCCAATTCCGTATAGCTGACGCCCTTTTCTTCCCTTAATAGCTTTATTCTATCCTTAAATTCTTCCATTGTGAACCCTCCTTACAAAATCATGTTATCACAAATTAAATCAGATTGCAATAGGTTTTTTAATTTATTTCTTGATTTTATTTCATGTCATAAAATTTATTTGAATTTAATGCTTGACGACTGTGTTTATCTATGCTATAATTAAATTCAAGGAGTTTATTGTATTTGATTTTATTTCAACGAGGAGGATTGCTAGATGGAAAAAGCTACATTATCCGTTAAAGAAGCCGCTTCTGTAATCGGCGTGTCGCTACCTACCATGTATGAACTAACCGAGCGTGAGGACTTCACCTGTCTATTGCGCGTCGGGCGCAAAAAACTAATCCTGCGCGAAGCGTTTGAACGTTGGCTACGGGAAGCGGCGACAACATCTAAACAGTAAGGGCGTGAACGGGTGGACTACAACGAAATTGTATCTAGGCTCAACAACGTAAAAGGCCACGGCGACCAGCACACCGCCCGTTGTCCGGCACACGATGACAAGAATAATAGCCTCTCTATCGCCAGAGGCCGCAAGGGGCAAACGCTTTTTAAGTGTCACGCCGGATGTACGACTGAAAGCATTGTGGCCGCTTTGGGGCTGGCAATGTCCGACTTATTTCCCGCAAAAATCAACCCTAGCGGGCGTGAAATCGTCGCTACATATGATTATCACGACGAAAGCGGCAAGATGATTTTTCAAAAGGTACGGTATGCTAATAAGGGCTTCTCACAGCGTCAGCCGGACGGAAAAGGCGGCTGGGCATACAACCTTAAAGGCATAGCAAAACCCCCGCTATACCGGCTGCCGGAAGTGCTGGAGGCTGTAAAAGGCGGCAGGGCGATATACATTGTCGAGGGCGAAAAAGATGCTGATAATCTCCGAGCAAAAAACAAGATAGCCACCTGTGGACACCTTGGCGCGGCTCCCGGCAAATGGCTATCTCATTACAACGACTGTTTGCATAGTTCTCACATTATTATTATAGCAGATAATGATGATGTTGGCAAGAAATTCGCTGATGAAATAGCACAAAAAGTCCATCCTGTGGCAAAATCCTTGCGGTTATTAGACTTAACGAAAATAGCGCCGGATTTGCCGGAGCATGGCGATATTTCCGATATTTTAGGCATGAAAAATATTGACGGTATCGCAGAGTTGGACAGGCTGGTTAAGGCAACGCCACAATATACGCCACCCCCGCCGAAAAAGGATTATATTTGCTTATCGGATATTGAGCCATTGCGGACAAGCTGGACATGGGAGCCGTACATACCAGCCGGAAAAATCACAGTGATACAAGGCGACCCCGGAGCCGGAAAGACATTTTTTACTCTTTATCTGGCCACTATCGTTTCAAGAGGCGATTTTTTCCCGGAAGAAGATTTATTTGAACCGCGCAAGCCCGCCGCTGTTGTCTATCAAACCGCCGAGGACGGCATAGCTGATACCATCGTACCGCGCCTAAAGAAGATGAACCCTAATTTTGATAATATTTTCTGCATTGATGAAACAGAGCAAGGATTAACCCTGTCCGACGCCCGTATAGAGAAGATACTTAAAGAGAAAAGCCCCCGCCTGTTCATCATAGACCCGCTACAAGCCTACTTAGGCGGCGATGTTGATATGCACCGCGCTAATCAGGTAAGGCCGCTCATGGCGAAGCTAGGCCGCCTTGCAGAGCAATATCAATGCGCTTTTATCCTTGTTATGCACATGAGTAAAATGTCCGGCGCTAAAGCCTTATATCGCGGGCTAGGTTCAATAGATTTTGTAGCCGCCGCCCGTAGCGTTCTTGTAATCGGCAGCAATCCCGAAGATACAGACGAAAAAATAATGGCACATGAAAAATCAAGCCTTTCCAAACATGGTGAAAGCATATCATTTAGCCTTGACTACGAAAAAGGTGTTGTAATTAACGGCACAAGCCCCCTCACCGCCGATGATATATTGAACGGAACGAAAGGCGGCAGAGGTAGGGCGGGCGGCACTCGTGACGATGCAATGGATTTACTTACCGATATGCTATCAAAGAATGGTTATGCACTCAAAGCTGACATTGAAAAGGCCGCCGACGCCGCCGGAATCAGCCAGCGCACATTATACCGAGCAAGGCAGGACATGGAACTAAAAAGCCTGTCGCTAGGGTATGGCGGCAAGAAAAAATCATACTGGATGTTGCCGAGCATTGATAAATCAGATATATCAATATCAGCCGAACAGCAGCAAATCATTGAATATCCGGGAACATGGCCGCCACAGTAATCAATTTTGCCACGATTGCCATTGTTCTTAGAGAGTGGCAAAAATGGAGCGAAAGGAGCGATTGAAATTAGCGAAAGCCGCCTTGTATATGAGTGTATGCAGTTTTTAGGGCTTTACGGCGCAGTATATCGCTGTAATTCCGGCTCCGTCCCATTGGCGAACGGAAAACGCTTTAACGGTATGCCGCGAGGCTTTGCCGACATCATGGTTATACTGCCCGGCGGCCGCGCTGCGTTCATTGAGTGCAAAGACGAAAAAGGCATAATCAGCCCGGAGCAAGAGCGGTTTATAGAGCGTATGCAAAAGATGGGCGCATTAGCGGGCGTTGCTCGTAGTGTCGAGGAAGCCGCGCAGATATGCGGTATCGAAATAAATACATAAAGGAGCCACACCATGAACACCACACACAAAACAAGCACGGACATTCTGACTATTGCCGATATGATTATGGACAAGCTGGAGCAAGCAGCCAGTGCCATAACACCGGAATTTAAGGGGGCGGCGCAGGACATAAGGGACGCTGCCGAAGCCTTGAAAATCCTGTCCAACATATACCGCGAATATGGCGGCGGGCAGTTTTTCGATTAGACGTATTTTTTTCCGTTATTTTCCGTTAAGTCAAGAAAGGGGGCTGTATATGGCAAAGCCTTGTAGTGTCTGCGTTCATGCAGAGGCCGACAAAATAAGCGCGCAGCTTATAGAGGGCGCGACACTTGAAGCCTTGTCAAAAGCCTATAAATTGAGCGTTACAGCCCTGCACCGGCACAAGCAGCAACATATACCGCTATCGCTTACAAAGGCGCAGGTCGCGCAGGAAATCGCCGCCGCCGACAGCCTTATGGATAAGATAACGGAACTTGACCGAAAGGCCGAGAATATTTACCAAAAGGCAATCAAGGCTGATAACCTGAACGCTGCAATCGGAGCCGTGCGGGAGCTTCGCGGCGTGACAGAACTATACGGAAAAATCACCGGCGAACTGACTTCGCAGAACGTGACTAATATTATCGTAGCGCCGGAATGGGTATCATTGCGGAATGTGATACTTGTTGCGCTCGACCCGTACCCGGAGGCGCGGCGGGCGGTTATCGAGGCCGTGGGGAGGCTGGAGGCTTGATACACAAAGACTTGCAAAGAGATTTACAAAGGGCTTTAGACCCGGTAGAATTTTCCCGCTATGTAGGCATAGAGCCGGACGAATGGCAAGCTGATGTGTTGCGCTATGAGGGTAAAAGGCTGCTGCTCAACTGTTCCCGTCAATCCGGCAAAAGCACCACCACGGCCACAAAAGGGCTGCACACGGCCATATACCGCCCTAAGAGCCTTATCCTGCTTGTATCGCCATCGTTGCGACAATCACAGGAGCTTTTCCGCAAGGTAAAAGATGCTTATGAGGCTATGGACGCGAGGCCGGGGCTGCTGGAAGATAACAAGCTGTCTATGGTGCTTACAAATGGCAGCCGCATTGTTTCCCTACCATCCGACCAGTCCACCGTCCGGGGCTTCTCCGGCGTCACCATGATACTAGAGGACGAAGCCGCTCAGGTAAAAGATGATTTTTACCGCGCTATTATGCCTATGCTGATTATCAATAACGGCGCATTTATCGCCATGAGTACGCCATATGGCAAGCGCGGACACTTCTTTAGTGAGTGGATGAACGGCGGGGACGATTGGAAGCGCATAGAGATACCCGCTACAAAATGCCCGCGCATATCGCCGGATGAACTGGAAAAACAGCGCCGGAGCCTGGGCAGTATGTTCTACCGGCAAGAATTTATGTGTGAGTTTGTCGAAACAATTGATACGGTCTTCAATTATGACATGGTGCAGGAAGCCTTTGACGATGGCGTAAAGCCACTATTTGGGTAAGGGGGGGATATTCTTGGGTGACTTTTATATATCTGCTGATCTGGGGCAAGTGAACGACTACACGGCGATTACCATTATTGAACGTATTACCAAGCACGCCGGCAATGAATATCATTTGCGCCACATTGAACGCCCGGAGCGCGGGACTACATACCCGAAAATCGCAGAGCGCATACATGAGCTATTTAACAGCCCGGAGCTTGCGCAGCATAATAAATATGTTGTAATCGACATTACCGGCGTGGGGCGGCCTGTATGGGATATTATGAAAAATAGCGGGTACAGTCATGGGTTTTGCCACAGATTGAGCGGTATTTCAATCACAGGCGGCAGCAATGTCACTAAGGACGGCGCGATATACAACGTACCTAAACGCGACCTTGTAAGCGCCTTGCAAGTAGTTTTTCAAAACAAAGAGTTAAAAATAGCAAAAGGCATACCCAACGCCGATGTCCTGATAAGTGAAATGACAAACTTTCGGGTTAAAATCAACACCAACGGCCACGATCAGTATGAGGCATGGCGCGAAGGCGTACATGACGATATTGTCCTATCGGCTGCTATGGGCGTCTGGCTGGCATCCCGGCCTGTTAATCGGATAATTACATCAAATCTAAGGTTCTTATAACGGCATTTGCCGTAAAATAATATAAAAGGAGCGCGTAAACATGGAAAACGCAATAAAAGAATTTGTAAAAAGAGCACTTGACGAACACGAACTGCAAAACCCTAAATTTTGGGAGGCTGTCAGAAAAGTCATGGCAGAAAACGGGCATACAAACGCAAGGAAACATGAAATTCCGCGACCGCCTACTATCAAGATTGGCAACAAGAGTTTTTTCTAACAATGCGCGCAGAGGCGGCGTACAATCTTTTCGATTGACAAAAGGACAAGGGTAGCGGGCTGCTCGTGAGAGTAGCCCGCTATTTTGCTATGGTGCCATAATGTTTTGTATTTGTAACATATCGTGTTCAGATATTCGCCCAAAATATCGAACTAAGTCCTCATCTTTTAGATATAAGATTTTTGAAGTCATTACTACGGATTCTTTATCAAGTCCCGCCCTAGCCCAGTATTTTAACGGATAATCAGAGTTATATCTTGGCTCATGTGTCGTTATTTTAAGAGATATTGCAAGCCCGCTATTGTTGCCAATTATGAGGACGGGACGCTTTTTTATTTCGTCCGTATCCTCAAATTTTACATTTGCAAACCACACTTCCCATTTCTTACATTTCATTGTATTTGTCCCAGTAATCATCATTTTCGTCAGCAGGTAATACTAAATATCCGTCAGAATCCCGGCGCCCGATAGCTGTGATATTTTTTCTTGCAAGGATTTCTTCAAAAGATAATACTTTGTGCTTTGTAAAATAATCTGCAATTAGGCTGTTTTCGATAATAGCATCCCTTTGTGTTTCAATCCACGGGGTTTCTGAATGCGTTTTTTCTACAAGATACCACGCTGCATATTTGCCATACTCTCTTGCGGTGTCAAGTAGCGTATCGTACTCATCTTCGGAGAACAAGCCCGAAACATCCTTGCCATCGGCGGCGATAGGGTTCTTCCCGCACACTTTATATTTATGATATATAGCGGGAACAACCGGCCCTAAATCCCATGCAACAATAGGCTCGTCAAAAAGAGGCTTCCCTGTTTTGGCGAGGTAAAGACCTTGTGCATAATAAAGCAGTTTATTTAACTTTAGTTGTGTTATTGCATCTTCTTCGTTTTGCCCTGTCAATTCTATGAAAAACTCAGCCACATCATAGACATCCGCCATTTTTAACGCCTCCTCTCTGATTTGTGATTTTAGTATACCCTATAACCCGCTATAATGGCAAGAATTATTTATCGTCGGACTTGTCGTGTCCATCCTGTGTGACTTGCAAGCGCCCTATACGCTCGTCTATGGCCGTATTGACGAAGCCGTTAAGCGATTCGCCCTGAGCCTGCGCAATGTCCTGTATGGCCTGCTTGTGGCCTTTGGGAACCTTGACTTCAAGACGATCATAATTATTCTTCATTTACTTCATTGTAGCTCGCTTCTGTGCGTCACTAATCGGCATGGCTTATCTCCTTTCCTATTACCCGGATGCGGTATCGTTTTAGACGGCTTTCCATGATTTTATTATAACACAAACATATATAAACGTCAATATACAAAACGCACAAATATATAGCCGTTTATATGCTGAAAGTTTGGCTGCTTTGTCAATTGATATAGACGTTTATATAGTATAGTATAATCAAGAGGTAAGGCAAACGGACGGAAATACACTAGGCCGCAAAGCCGCCATAGAAACAGACCCCGGAGCCTACCCGCTAAAATGAAAGGGGTACACCACAATGACAAACATCGAAACCACCGCCCGCGAGTACAGAGAGATTCAGGCAGAAATCAAAGCCCTTGAAGAACAGGCCGACACGCTCAAGCAGCAGATGATCGCCGAGATGGACAGCCGCAACGTGGAAAAACTGGAAGCCGGGGAGTACACAATCAGATGGAGCCTGTACGAGAGCAGCCGCCTTGATAGCGCAAAACTCAAAGTTGACCACGCCGACCTGTGCGCCACCTACAGTAAGAAAACAGTATCTACCCGGTTTCAAGTCGCATAGGAAAAGCCCATATATCAGCCGTCGTCGAAAACTACTGATATACGAGCCACCCACAGGCCGAAGCCCGCTATCAACA
>Ga0131853_10012825_pt1 | contig 15359 bp, 6 predicted proteins | sample TergutLab28metaG_FD_92764 | JGI IMG/M metagenome (GOLD analysis project Ga0131853, IMG submission 92764) | Labiotermes labralis P1 segment gut microbial communities from Petit-Saut dam, French Guiana - Lab288 P1 (version 2) (version 2) | ecosystem: Host-associated > Arthropoda: Insects >...
AGGTCCTGCGACCGGCCATCTCGACACAGGTTTTTCTTGGTTTCCCTGTGTCTATAAGCAAATGCTGAGATGGTTCCCAAGATTCCAAGTTGCCACTACATGCTTCTCATGTAGCCCTCCCAATTTAAATCTAGTAGTAACCAATTTCATGTTTTGTTTACATGTAAAATAACCACTGCCACCGGGTAACAACCCAATTGCAATAAATAAATAAATATATAATATATATATATATATATGTATATATAAAATGTCTTCAGGCCTTAGGTTATAGGCAAGAACATCCCTATTAATTTTACAGGTTAAAAATAATTTTTTTTGTGTAGCTCAGTGATACTTGTGCCCTGACAATTCGAATGTATTAGATATTATATAAAATTAAATATAAATTTTTAAAATTTAAAATGAAAACTGATGAATTAATTTTTATGTTGCGGAAACAGATACGGTTCCAAAGAATTTTGTGTTCAGTTCAGATCAGTCGACGTGGGACGAAGCATCGAAACCCAGTACTTCTGTAAAATACACAATCGTCAAAACCTAGAAACACATTTAAAAAAGGTATTTCAAAATACAGATATCTTTACACCGACCGATATTTTCCATGCAGCTGGCATCCGAAGACACTGATAGTGACGAGCATGTCGTTATCTCCCGAAGAGGCAGCGTCATTATATCTTCGACGTTGGATGGAAAGTCCAAACAAGTCCTGTTCCCAGTGGAAGAAACAGCAAGAACTGAGAGACAGGATGTGATGCTGTTTCACGAGGAATCGGCAGATGGCAACGACGGGAGGGCGACCCTGAAGCGGCCTTCGATTTCCTTGGCGAACTACGGCAGCAATGTTCTAATGTTCGACAATACCATCGTGGACAATTCACCGAGGAAGGCTATTGGTGATCATATCCTCAAGGCTTTGTACAAGGTTAGAATTAAAGTAGATAGAAGAACGTGACCGTGAATTTGGTAAAAATATGTTAAGGAACGTTGGACCTGGGAAAGGAAATAACACGGGCATGGTCCGAAAATCGCTATGGAGAGGTCAGCAGATGTGATTCTTCTTTTGGAGGAACTACTTGCAGACCTCGGCCTTGTGTGTTTTCCTCATCCCTTGAAGGGAAATTCCGGGACAATACCTTAAACCAGTCCAGTGCCTGTACCTTTCACCTAATTTCTAATTCATTATTCACTAATAAGCCTCTAATTTCATTCTTTATTGTTTGACGTATGACAACACCTTCAAATATCTATAAATAGATTAACATTACCAAAAAGGATTTATTCTTTCATTTCTTTCACCTCATGCTTGTTAGTTTGTTATTTAGCTAATTAAATTATTAGACGAGGTTCAAACTTAGGTGTATCTTAGCCCGTCTAACACTGGGTTTGTACGGAACTCAAATTTTTGTACACGTTTGCTGTACCTAATATCTGGTTTGTCCGTCACTGGATGATCTGGAAAATCTATTACCCGAGATATGCAGAGGCCTATTGCATTTCGCTATTCTGTCTACCGGCTGCTGCCGGCACTGATTCAGAGAGTAGAATTAACAATGCCGGTAAGTAGTACTTGTTTTATTATATTCCTAATGTGATAACCATTTTTTTTTCCAAAGAGCGTAAGTGAATTTCTGCCCTTGTATTCCCAATTTCTATTCAGATTTCGGTCACACCTGGCATTCAGGGTATGACCATGATTGACAGAGGGAATGCAAAATTTAAACGTTCACCAAATTTTATTATGAAAGACAGTTGGGTGGGCCGAGGAAGTGTACGTAAGCACATGACACTGTACCTAAAGGAGATGAGTGGGGTGGCACGGCTTTGAACCGGGTTTTGGTAAGTGGGAAGTTAAAGAATAGAGTGGAGGTGTATATCCTCCATATTTTGATGAGCCGAATGCTACTCACATGCTCCTAAAATTTACGGAAACGCCAGGAGTGGGTGAAAAATACGGGAACAGATAGTGGCTAAACTATTCAGGAAGAAGTAGCGTATAAGGAACCTGAAGGATGTACTAGGATTCAAGAATTGATAAACTGAGGAAAATCTTTACGTACGATAAAAGGATGACCTTGACTGTATCTCCGCCTTGTCGAAGGCAAATTTAACCGGGTGAGGGAGTTTGCGCGCACTAGTCAGCTCGAAAGGTATACCACCGGTAGTGTAGCCGCTAGTGGGGTCATCTATATTGGATAGGTCTTGAGCGAGGTCCCGAAGAAAGAGAGACACCCAAGAGAGACACCAAAGTGAGACACCCAAGACAGACACCCAAGCCCTACAGATCGGCGATGGTTGACATTCTCGCCTTCTAAAAACTCGGTTCTTTCGAAATTCGGATAGAATCAGGGAGGCTGCGATTTGCAAACGCGATAGCAGAATAAGATAATGGAAGCAAATAGGAGAGTTAAATGAGGAAATCGACACTACAAGGTTAGGTGCAGCGTGCAGTACTTTTGCAGATTTCGTAACGGAAAGCAGCTTAAATAAACACTGCCCGATATTCGGTGTTTGTAGACAGCTATAATCAGTTCGCCTATTGTAACAACCTCGTGTTAGTGGCCGCAGCTCTCTATACTTTGTGTAGCAGGATTAGGTCCAAAAAGTCTCCAGCTTCATACGCACATAACGTTAGAGAACCCAGACTGATGTCACAGTTTGGGAGAGTGCGCGAAGTCGCGTGCGCGTATCTCAGTATTTTTCTGCCGTCAGAGAGATGGAGGTGTCAGTATCTGCTGTCGTAGCAGCTGCGATTGTATGACTGAGGTAAAAGGGCCGCAAGTTTCGTGACACTCACGCTGGAGGTTATCATGAAAAATGACGGGGACTTTTGTAAATGTCATCCTGCTATACTTTTGGGTGTATGAATATACTAATAATTATTATTTATATTTCGTGAAAGGCACATATTTAGGTATCTCTTTTTATGTATCTTTCTTCGTTAACCCTATACTTCAAGACTATGTAGGTCTTCTTTCGTCTCCTTAACTATTTTATTGTAAAGTACGACACACTTAATCATCCTCGAACAGGTTTGTCAGCCGTTTTAGGACCATGGGTCCCTTTTAGGGTTTGGCGAACATACGGACTCCTTCTTAGAAATAAAAATGTATTTATATGCGTAAAATAGAGATAACGAGATTTATTTTAAGTTAGCAAATATTTTTGGCGTCTAAGAGGCCAAATATTACTCTGTTGCTCACTTTAATTACTGAACAAAGAGCTAAATTTCAGTTAGAGATGAGTAAAAATAAATTTTTATTTATTTTCTCCGTTCAGGTTCACGGACCCCCTGAAATCTATCCATGGACACCACGTTAAGAACTGCTGTCCTAGAAGGAGATATTACATTCATGAACTCCCCAGCAGCAAATCTTGTAATAATGATTGTGGGCTTTTGGTTAGTAGCGCCGTGTTTTCTGGTAAATTACCACAGTACATGGCTTCATATTTGATGGCCAAGAGGACGCCTGACGGTCGTGCCGCGGTTCGAGCGGTAAGTCGTCGGTCTACCGTCACGGAAGTCCTGTTACAGTAGCAGGTCTGTAGTGGATACAGTAATTATGGGACAGGATTTTTCCCTGAGTAGTTTGGTTTCTCCTGTCAGTATCATTCCACCAGGGCCTCATTCCCATTCATTCTTCTATCACCAACGCAATATATGTAAGTGACAAACAATGTCGTTAAATGACACGCAATGAAATGTTAAAATCCCGATATTTTTGTGGGATGGACTTCATTGTGCAGAGAATGCAAATGTAAACTTATTCAATGGATATTACTGCTGTAGGTGCATATTCATACAGTTTAATTAACTGACTGCGAATAATCACTCCAACCGACTTTGTAAGAAGGTGTAATGTTGTGGTTATTTAGTCTCAAAGTGTTACAACTGATGTCCGTATTTCAGGTTCCTTGTTTCTTACAGGTTTCCAACAAATTATCCAACTCAAATCGTGAGCACTCCTGGTCGTTACTTCGGCAGGCCCCAGACGATGGAGAGGAAGGCGATTACCATACTTTCAACAAGCCTTCCACATCGTCAGAACCAACACATCCTGTGATCAGAGGTCGCAAATCCTCCTGCTGCTTCCGCTTAGCTAGACTGCTAAACGAATCTCTGGACTTAGCACTCCTCAAGGACCCAATTTATGTGAATATTGTTCTGGGTCTTTCTTTGTCTTTTGCGAGTGACACCATATTCTTTACTGTCTTCCCATTCCACCTGATACAACTGCCCTGGCCGGGGTTCTCCGATAAAGAGGTGGCACTTTGTCTGTCTATAACGGCTGGTGCAGACGCTGTGGCCAGACTGGTCTTACCTACAGTAGCGGACAGATTTAGTGTCGGTCCGCGAGCTGCCTATCTCCTAGGATGTTTATCATCTGCTGTCGTCAGGTCAAGTAAGTGAAAGGAATAACTAAAAATATATGTAATAAAGTTAACAGTTCCATCTATTTATATTCTTATTAAGAATTTTCTATTATAAATAACTTATTATATTATATTATATTATATGTAAAGTGTTTGGTAACAATGTGCAGATGGAAATATTGGAAAGTGGCGCAAAGAACCTATTAATTAGCGAAGGCTGGGGATAATTTAAAATATAAAAGCTCCACAATTTGAAGTCTTCACCAAACACTATAAGAGCGATCATGTAGTTGCATGGGAGAAACAGGAAATTAGTACAAAATTTTATTTATTAAGGGTGAAGGTAACATACAACTTGGGAATCACCTACGCATGCAGGGGGAAAATGGTAAAGTGAATCACTGAAGACAACGAATGTGGGAGTATGGAATGTATTCAGTTTGCTCGAAATTCTTTCTAATTGCCGGATTGTGTAACATACGTGGAATAACGTTAATGGCTGAGCGAGTCTTAGCTTGTGAATTAAGGCTCTGTCGCCTGGGGCCAATATAGGGTCTATAATATCCCTCTGCATTACGTAAAGCTGACTTCGGATTAACAGAATTTAATGCTCGGAGGAAATCCTTCACAGCTAAGGGACTGTGTGGGATATGATCCGAAATTTAACTATGTGAGAGGGAAATGGAAAAGGTTGCATTAGATGAAAAACGTGGCGTTTGTATCAGGGTAGAGTAACCAAGATAGTGCGAGGACTACATTCTGTACTGCTGTCAATATTCTGTCGGTAATACCGATTGTCTAGCTTCCACAGGGCCGAATTTCACGTAACTTGTGGAATGTAAATGAATTACAGTGAAAATTTCCAGTATCGAATTAGAGCCGGAATGCAAGAGAAACGCAGACATAAAAAGCTGAAGAACTTTTACTCTAATGTGTGAAATATTGCTTCCACAGGGCCCGATTTTCACCGAAATAGAAATCTGCGACTGACAGACTAAGAACATCGCCTCTTTCGAATTTTAGCCAAGTCAGGCGAAAGATGGAGAAACTATGGTAAAGGAATTATTTACTCTGTAAAATAATTCATGTCTTTTATTGTTCCGATTTCAGGGAATTCACAGTTTATTTTTGACATTACGTACACCAAATTTTGGACAAGTCTAAAGATAAATGCAGAGAAACCCCTTACGGTTTCATTTCCGCCCTAAGTCATGTGTGATTCGCAAGAGACAGATTTAGAAGAAATTCACGCTTCCTGGACAAATTTGTGTAAAGAATTTCAGCACAGAATTTAATGGAAATATTTGAAACATTTTACTCGCTTTTACTAGGCCACACACAGAAGACGTGGTTTACACATAAGGCGCGATTCCTTTTCTTCGTAAAGAACGCTTAAATGCAACGTAACGCGGCACAATAAATGTAGGGGGAGCTACGTGAACTAACAAAGAGAAGGCGACACTAGCGCTGCAGCCAGACCCAAGCGACGAGACACAGCAACAGATTCTGTAACGGTACAGGCCCTCAGGATAGTGGAGGAGGTGTGTGAGCACGATGTAGTTAAACGAGTGCACTTGAGAAGTAAAGTGTTACTTCCGCTAAGCCTTTTTTTTCACGAAATTCATAAAGGCAGGGTAGATTGTTGTGGGTGTGTCCTGTGTCGAATCCTAGTGATATCGGGAAAAAAAAAATATTGGAATCAAGGAGAAAAAACACAGGCAAAGTACGTAAAATTGAGACGAGTTCGTGCAAACACTGTAGCAGTGGAAAAGCAGTGATACGTATTCTGAGTGTGTGTTTGTAGCCTTAAGTATCCATCATAAAATGCGCATGGGCCATATTTACATCTGTGGCCTGGCCGGCTGTATAATATTTTTCCACATAAACGGCACGATTTTCGATACAAATTAATTGAACACAAAAAAGTTTATATTGATTTTCTCTACAACATTCATCTGCGACAGTTCTCATTACAGGAAGAAATGAGCGAGATGTAATGGAAAATTTATATTGGTCTTCATATAAAGTACCCGTTATTCTTGTCCGATTTTAATGAAACTTGAATTTTCTCGACAGATTTTCGAAAAACACTCAAATATAAAATTTCATGAAGATGTATTTTTGTTCCATGCGGACGGAGCAGAAGAACGTGAAGCTAATAGTTGCTGTTCGCAATTTTGCGAATGCGCATAAAATTAGTTATACCCTTATGTAGGGTATTGCTTCTACAGGACCGGTGTTAAGGAAACCCATACTTCGTGAAAGTGTTTTGGTGGAGACGCTGTATGGGGTATTTTAGGCAAGTGTAAAGGAAAATAAAGAAAACTAGGGCAAACATTCATTTTCGAAGTTACATAATGTTAATCCCCACTTCTCCTATTTCAACCAAACTCGTTATTTCTAAACTGATTATTGAGAGCATCGCCGTTCACGACTTTTAGCAGAACGAGGCAATAATGGCCGGTCCCAGTAGCCGCGCGGTCTAAGTCGTAGGTCTGTGGCCGCTCGCATGTTGGGATTGTTGGTTCGAATCCCACCGGGGGCATGGGTGTTTGCCTGTTGTGAGTGTTGTGTGTTGTCAGGTAGAGGTCTCTGCGACGAGCTGATCACTCGTCCAGAGGAGTTCTACCGACTGTGGTGCGTCGTTGTGTGTGATCCAGAAACCTCATGAATGGCCATGGCCCGCGTTGGGCTGCAGCGTCATAAAAAAAAAAGAGGCAATAATATAGAAACATGGAAGAAACAAATATTTACGCGCGCCTTCATATAAAATGTTGTTTATATTGCGCCGAATTTCACGATACTCATAATTTCTAGACTGTTGTTATCTTCTGTATTGGATTTTGGCCAAATAGAACGAAGACTGTAAAGAGAGTGGCAAAAATAAATCATTATCCACTTGTGTACGTTAGCGTTGTCGCTGTGCTGGTGCTAACGAAACGCCTAAACCCTAAATATATTTAGGTAGTTCACACACCAACAACTGCACTATTTGTTAACTTGGTTAAAAGTTTTAAATTTACATTAAAATACACAATATTATCGCTCCTATATGTTTCGGTCTTTAATGACCATCATCATTAAACATGTCTTCATCAGTTTTAGCTCACAGGTCAGCCAGTCTCAACTTGTGCCACACTCAGATTCATAATTCTGTTTGTTTCTAGTTTTCGCCAGCGTGCAGGGATTCTTGACAATCGTCTTCATGTCTGGTGCAGTGGGCTTCCTGAAGGGTGCTCTAGTTGTCAATCAGTCTCTTACAATCGCTGAGCACTGTCCCCTGGATCGTTTTGCGGCAGCCTACAGCCTGTTCATGGTCATTAATGGTGTGATTACATTATGTCTTGGACCCCTGGTTGGTACGTTCTGCTACATTTATGAGCTAGTATGGTCGGTAATTTCCAGCCTATCTACTGCAAAAGTGGTCTTTTTGGTGAATTCCATTGCACTTCCAATGATAGTCTGGTAAGTCTCCCCGCACTTCACACTGTAGTCTGGTAGATTCCACTGTACTTCATACGGTAGTCTGGTAAGTTTCACTTAATTTCATACGGTATTTGGTAAATTCCACTGCGCTTCGTACGGTAGTCTATGAAGTTGCAGTGCATTTCATAACGTATTCTGGTAAGTGTCACTACATTTCACACAGTAGTTTGGTAAGTTCCTCTGCAATTCACGTGGCAGTCTGGTAAGTTCTACTGCAGTTCAGATGGAAGTATTTTAGGTTTCACTGCATTTTATAAGGCAGACTGGTAAGATGCACAGCGCTTCAAACTGCATTCCAGTCAGTAAGACATTTTGTACGTACTTCATTTAGTAATTTGAATTATAATTTCTCTTATAATTATCAAACGTCGTATTTAAATGAATATCACTAATATTTCTTACTCGAGAGATCCTGGATTTAAATCTCGGCCGGGGAACGTATATTTTTCTTAGTTTTCTCAATCCTTCCTTGCAAGTGGCAGAACAAGCAAGTTACACCATGGCCATTTCCTTCCACAAGAAGCAACTAAACCAACAAGAATATGAAAGAATGCTGGAGAAGACAACGTACACCCACAATTTTAATATTTGTGCTCTCTTCTCTTTTTGACAAAACATGTTTCACACTCGCACGAAACAAAAGGGGATTTTATAACTTTGTGCATTTTGATGTTTATGGTTTGAGGTAGCAGATGGCAGGACAAAAGATTCCGAACCGAGTGGAGCAAGCATTTCCAGATTTCTATCTTCCCATAATTGCCTTGCTAATGAAATTTCGATTTTGTGTGCCTACAACTCTTTTTCATTAAGCTGACATTCGTTAGTCTGACACCACAATTTAATTTCTCACGAGAAGTTAGTCAGACAGCAAAAGAAGAAGATTATGGCAACAAACAGACGTATTAAATATGTTTGTAGGTTGAGGTCTCCATTCTTCTCAAATTTGGCGCTGCGTCTCTGGATGACGGCTTTCCGACCTCCTGAGACAAGCATAGTGTTGTGGAATGAAGGGCCACCAGCGATTAGGCGCCATATTCCAAAACAACGGTGACCTCAAATATGTCATAGAAAAAACCTAATATCGCTCAAGCTTGCGGGATGTCTTTGTCGGCCTACACACGCCTTCATGAAGTAATCCCATCCATAGGGTAGACACCGGGCGTTTGAAATATTGCAGATCTCCGCTCCATCCAAAATGAAATAATATCTGTTATTACAAGAAGTTTGGCTAAAATATTTTACATAACTTTTAATATACTATGTGCATTATAATTTTAATGTAATCTTAATAATTGTTAATTTGGAATGATACTCGTTCCACACGTTCATAATTCTCCATTTACGGCTGACAAGTTGCATAAAATGATGCATTGTTCCCTGAAGTTGGCTGAGGTTATTGGCCGAAATATATAGAAAATCAAAATTGTGTATTGTGCAGTTAGTTGGCAATACATTTGTGTCTATGCTTCGTACATGACAAGATAAGTGATATACGTAACATTGAGGCCCGTTCGCAAAGCCTATGATGTCATGGAAAGCAAATTCTGGGTGTGTGTATGTGGCCTGTCCGGCTGTACCATATTTGGTAGCATTTTCGGAAGAAATTTTCTGAACATAAAATGTTTGTTGTCATATTTTACACAATTTGTGTCTGAAAAATTTCCCATTCTGAAAAGAATTAAGCGAAGTATTGTCATAAATGCACATAGGCCTTCATGTGAAGAAACCATTATTGTTGTCAGATTTTAATTAACCTTGAATTATGCTGGCAAATGTTCGATAAATATTCAAATATCAAATTCCATGAAAATACATCAAGTGAGAGCCGAGTTTTTCCATGCAGACAGACAGACATGACAAAACTATTAGTCGCTTATCGCAATTTTGCGAACGCGCCTAAAAACCATTTCTGTTTTAACTTTGATAATCTCTTTCTCTTTCAGGTGTGATCAGAGACGATACCAAAAGCTTTCCCTTCAGTATTCACATACTGTCGGGAGTTTTATTCCTCTGCGTGTTGATGTGGGTGGTGGAACACGTGTGGTTATCTTGCAGGAAACAGACACTGAGGTCCGTGGCTTATACCCTGAAGAAGAGACTCTTTTGACTGCCGATGAATGAGCATGATATGCTTGGACATCCAGACGTGACAATTTTGCATAATTCAAGAATATACCTGTATAAAAACAGAATATAATGCTCAGATTTTTTAAAAAAAAGAACTATTAATCAAAAGACATATTCTATATTAATTACTTAGTTTAAGATTTTGAAAGAGGCTTCAAACTTTCATTCTGTTGCATACAAATTTTTGCCTGCATTCAGTAATTTAGATTTATAATAATCTTGACTTTTCTCTGTACTGAACCCACACATGGCTATTACGGCTTCTGTCTTCTCATTTGACTGATTACATATGTCATGTAATTGATATATTTATAAAGGCAAGGCGAAAACACGCACAGTTGTACTGTTTCGGCATGTTTTGCTGATGTTGATCACAGGGCTGTGTCACATTAACATTATTACATTGTTAACTGATGAATATCACTGTTACTTGCTGGTGTAAGGGCCCAAGGGAGTCGTGTTTCAGCCTTGTACAAATTCTAAGACCATTCTCACTTTCCTCCAGGTTTTGAAAAAAAAAAAAAAGAATTTTGACAAGTGAGGTGTGAGATGGTCACGGTGAGTATGCAATTTAGCGTGTTCTAGGAAACGAAAATGCACAGTAATGTTCTATCGTTGAGATCGATATTGTTAGTTGCCTACCCAACGACACTGCTCCACGTGCTGTACATTAACATTTTCATTTTCGCAATCTCAAAAATCTATATACAAGTAGACATAGAGACATTTATTCACAAACATATAGATATAAAAGTCGCAGTAAATCAGCTTACAAATTAATCACAGATCAATGAAATTCGACGAATTTTTATTAAATATAAGGGCACGACATTAACTGGGCATTATGTCTCCTTGTCATCTGTCCATGGGGACAGTTACTGCCTGCTAGCCAGCAATATGTCAATTACTGTCAAGTTCTGCCACAAAGAGAGTATATTAACCTAAATATATGTTATTGTTTGTAAATAGTGAAGTGATCCCTTTACAGGCCCGGTGTGGCCCAGAGGGTGGGTAGAGGTATAGCTCTACTCTTCCATGACCGCGGCACTAGAAGGGGGTGAGTGGTTAGCAGCACGCCCCGGCCGCACTTTACTTCCGGGAAAGACCCGGTACTCGTTTTACAGGAGGCTGGGTGGGCCCCAGGGCCGGTCTGGACGGGCGGAAAATCTCGTCCCTACCGGTATTTGGTCCCGGACCGTCCAGCCTGTAGTCAGTCGCTATACCGACTGAGCTACCGGGCCCAAATTGTTTGTAAATACCTGTTGCAAATTTAGGCCAGTGCATAGGATGTTCTTTCCTTTTTCCCTCATTTCACACTCATGTTGCATTTTGATACAGATTAATTTGTAGTTATGCATAATAAATTATAGCAAAGTAATGCACTTTACAGTCACATGTCTGATTAATATTTGGAACATTTGTAGAGTGAAATTAGAAGGGAAGCGGGAAGAGCGTTGTCGGTATAGCTATAGGCGTAACTGGGTAGGCACAAGTTGGGCAAAGGACCCTCCTACAGTTTTTCTACCTAAGAATAGACTTTTCGGCTAGTTTGTTGAAAAGGGGCAAATAAAAACAAATAGAAGTATTTTGTAAACGGTTATTTGGGTGGTGTAAAGACAGAGGAAAATGAAAATCCTTAATTTCAAGGGACGCGGCATAGAGACCTATTAGTCACCGGTTTGTAAGGAAGAGAGACACTGTAAACATTGCACCCCACCCCTCCCCTCCATTGTTACAAGCCAAGTTACGTCTATGCGGTACAACGAGTCGCAACGGAATGTACGTTCCGGGGATCGAATCCCTGTGGCGTGCGGAATTTTCCGCACTCCAAATTGGCCCTGGTCCCCTCCAGCCTCCTGTACATTTGGCACCGAATCTCTTCCGCGGGGCTTAAGCGAATGGGGCGTGGCTTTGACCAGCCACCCCAAATAGCACCAAGGCTAAAGAAAGAGTAGAGCTATACCTCTACTTCCCTTCTGGGCCATATATTATTTATACATACCTTATCTGAAACAGCACAATTTTACAATTTCAAGGTTATTTTGGTTTCGGTTAATCTCTGTCCTCCTCTATAGGCTACGCCTTGAATGGTTAACATGAGATCATAGTTGCGGTATGACGTAATTTACTAAAGCTGTGACAGACGTTGTGTAATGTAAAGTGGATTTTATACACCATTCTTGCAATGCCACAGACCTACCAACCTGGCTGTTGTACAAAGTAATGGTCAGATGTCATCTTATATCCTTCCGTTTCTCGCGCAATTGACGCCATAATGAGAGTCTGAATCGCTGCATTTAATTCCGTCTATCAGACTTCTTTTCCATGCCCATCAGCTCCTTGTGGGCCACTGCCACCTCATTATCGAGGTTTCACGATCACACTCAGGCACACCACACTCGATAAGACTCCTCTGGACTACTTATGGGCTCGAATCAGAGATCTCTGCCTGAGAACACACAACACTCACAAGAGATAGACATCCATGTACCCGGCCGGATTGGAAGCAGTAATCCCAGCAAATGAGCCCCTGCAGATCCATGCCTTTGTCCGCGCAGCCACTGTGATCGGCCCTTCTATCAATTATCTTATTATAAGTAGTGATTATCTGCGTTGTATTTTCTGTAGCAACAAAATAACTCTCGGCGACTGATGACGCTACGACTCTTCCCTTTCACTGGATTTTGACCTCACATGTACAACAGCGTATTCTAAAAGCCAAGGAATTATGCAAGCGAAGGTCGTTAATCCATTCAGCGCGTTGATGCAGACTGGATAGCTGTTGGTGACGTCTCGCACCAAACCTGCAATGATATTAACAAACGTTAAAACACAAATAATAGGAAATTCTTCGAAGAAATTAGTGCCCTTACATTTTGTCGCCTGTCTGTGCAGTGTAACCATAAAGAATTATCAATTAATTTGACATTCTGAGGACCGTGCAACGTGATATATTCTTATAATAAAACCAAAGAGGAGCACTAATTTCTCAAATTTATTTTTGGAATAGGAGACTCTACATGTTTCGGATAGTATCTCTGTCTATAATCAACAGTCTAGCACTGTACACACAGCAATAGGTATATGTCATACAGGTTATGCTGACAGCTTGCTAGCAAGCTGTCAGCATAACCTTTATGACATATACCTATTGCTGTGTGTACAGTGCTAGACTGTTGATTATAGACAGAGATACTATCCGAAACATGTAGAGTCTCCTATTCCAAAAATAAATTTGAGAAATTAGTGCTCCTCGTTGGTTTTATTAAAAAATTATCAATTACTAATTAAAGTGTTGTTCCATTTATCTACAGTAAATCTGCAAGGTACAGTTTCGCATTTTCGTCATATTATGTTACAACAAAAACTGCTCAGATTTGTAGACGCCTCTATGGCGTATTAATCCAGAGCGCTACCGATCAAATTAGAAGGACTCATTATTATTTACAGCCTTGAAACCGAAAGCTACGTGAACTGTAACTTTTGCAAGGAAGTGATACACTTCAGCGACTGCAGGCTTCAGCAATAGTGGCGTCTGGACCAGTTCGAAAGGTCATTCGTGAAGTTACTTCATCTCACTCTGACGTTTCTCTTTTAATGCAGTAGAAAGTCCTACGTTCTAGATATTTTGTTGAAAATGGTTTTCAGTTTCCTTTTTTTCGTAACCTCGGGCTTCTAGTAAGTTTGTCTTTTCTGTTTTCTCTTGCATGGTCTTTGGTTGCAGGTTTTGTACCGCTTCATGTGGTTAAGGAATTATTTGCTCAGACAAATTCTGAATAAACACAGCACACACAAACACACACACACACAAGCACGCAACCATGATATTAGCATCCTCCCATTTTTCTTACAAAATCATGAAAACAAGCTCAAACTGTCGTTGATAAGTACAGAAGTGTTCAACACATACCGGTAGATGAAAACAATGCATTGAAGCTATAAAAATTATGTAATGTACTGAACTGTGAACGTATAGATCTGTCATTACGCGGGAGACTACATTTTCCTCCAAATCCCCACTTTTTCACTCAAAGTCTGCAGCAGCTACGTTCGTTTTTCTTACCAGCAAAAGAACCACCGCCTGACCATGCCACAAACCCTTAAGATTTCTCATTCTGCGGCTGTATCACGTGAGGTTAGCTTTCATAAAGAAAATGTGTTCGTTGAAATGAACTTGTACCGTCAAATGGCCACAAAATAAAACTTGAAATACGTGCTGCGGATATTGTGATCTGACACGAAATGAACAATGGAATAACTTGTACAAGGTACATCAGCTTCGAACACTGCGTCGATTAGAACCTGCAGAGTTATTCCAAGGAATTCAAATGCAACTACGAATACAAATAAAGGTAGTTTCAGTTACAAGTTAAATAAATTGTTTATAGTTGCCACCAAACACAACAATTGTATATTTAATTCTTATAATAAAACCAACTAGATGCACTAATTTCTCATATTTATTTTTGGAATAAAACTCTACATGTTTCGGACAGTTCCTCTGCCCATCATCAGGTGTTTTTCATTGTAAACGCACAGCAATGGTATGTCATACAATTTGATGGAAGGCATCACGATGTGCTAAGAATATATTAACACATTAATTAATATACGTCAGCACAACTATTTTATTATACAAGGCTACATGTTTCGACCTTTCAAACGGTCATATTCAGGCCTTCTAAGAGACTGAGTCAACAGATGCTGTGTACATGTTGGGATCCCAATATGTTTACATCGACAAAATACATAAAATCAACCTGCCTGATTTTATGTATTTTGTCGATGTAAACATATTGGGATCCAAACATGTACACAACATCTGTTGACTCAGTCTGTTAGAAGGCCTGAAGATGACCGTTTGAAAGTTCGAAACACGTAGCCTTGTATAATAAAATAGTTGTGCTGACGTATATTAATTAATGTTTTATTATATGTCACACAGTTTTGCTGACAGCTTGCCAGCAGGATCAGGACGGAATGTCCTTACTGTGTTCCTGTATTAGAGAATTCCCTGAGGATGGTCATGTTGAGGCCGAAACATGTAGGAAGCACATGCTAGCGTGCCGCTGTATACTGGGTGATAACCACTTAACTGAACAGATAGAGGAGGGACAGCTGACGCTGTTATTGCACGTTACGTATGCGTTATGTTTGTGTTGTGAAAATGAACGTGGACAAAACAATTGGCATATTCAACGTGACGCACTGCTTACCAATGAACGGTCCAACAATCACTGCTATAATCCCGAAAATAACCGAATATAAGCCAAATGCAGAAGGAAACCTCTGAAGATTGTATTCGGCAAACACAAGAGGCAGTGGAACCTGGATGAAGCTCCTCGCAAAACCTAGAAACCCACTCATGAGTG
>Ga0131853_10012826_pt1 | contig 15359 bp, 10 predicted proteins | sample TergutLab28metaG_FD_92764 | JGI IMG/M metagenome (GOLD analysis project Ga0131853, IMG submission 92764) | Labiotermes labralis P1 segment gut microbial communities from Petit-Saut dam, French Guiana - Lab288 P1 (version 2) (version 2) | ecosystem: Host-associated > Arthropoda: Insects >...
CTCCCTGCCCGCCCTTCACACCCCCTGAAAAAATCTCCCCCCCCCCCCCCCAATGGACAGATTATCTTTAAATTGAATATCTGAGTATTTCTGGAAAACGTGTCGAGCAAGTTCAAGTTTCATTAAAACGAAGACCAATGTCCATTTATGATCATATCTCGTTCGACTCTTCTTATATTGAAAAATATTTCAGACAAGCGTTGTACAGAAATTCAGGACACTTTTATGTTCAATACAATTCTTTTTTTTTTTTTAAATCGTGCCGTTTATTGAGACAAAGTGGAAAAATGTGCAGTCCGACAAGCCACATATGACAATGTGGCGCATGCCTGCGGGTAGAAACACACACTCAGAATATGTAATGATTACTGCTTTTCCACTGCAACAATGTTTGCACAAACGCGCCTCCATGTTACGTTACATGCACACTGCCTGTCTTGTTTCTTAGAATCACAAGAAACCAGTACGTGACAAACACAGTGTGCGCTGAAGTGCAACGTTAGAGCAGGAGGTGCACTATATACTTTGTGTAGTTAGCACTAGGATTTAAATGTTTCAAGATATCCAGTTAAACCCGAGTTTTGTCACTATATTGTGCTTAGATTGAATGGCATAATGAAAGACTAAATAAAGAACACAACCACAGTTAAGTCTAAAATGGTTTCTTCTCCTAAAATCTTATGTTTTGTGACTTAAATGTCTTCCAGTAACATGACAAATATGAATTTCAGTACACAGTGTGGCAGTAGACGAGAAGAGAAGACGGCCTGGACAAATAAAAATCTATCATCGCAGCGAAATTAAGGACGACAGTAACAACCGGAATTGTGCATGTTTCAAAACAATGGTACGAAAGTTTCGGCGAGGGGGGTGGTGGGTGGGGGGGGGTCATCGGTATAACAAACGTTAGCCCTGTATTATGGAGAAGCTATTTAGAGCACACAACAGAAACAATGCCAGTCCTTCCCTCTAATGAAACGTGACGCGGCGAGCTTCGGTAGTTGGTTACCGACGTTTCCGGACAATCTCTCGGTCCTTTGAACATGAGATGCATAACCCTGGAAGATGGGTCCTACAGGTTGTCACGAAGCGTCCATTACAAACTACGAACCTCCGACACGTCACATCCCACAAAAGCGAAGGCCCCAATTACACCGCCACGACCCTGAAATTTCCCTCACACAACACACACGTACAATAGCAGTTAAATAACACGTGGCTTCATTGTAAATTGAGCCAAGTCGTGTGCAGCTGTGCCAAACAATTATAGTCAAAATCTTATCTACATTAAATATAAAGGATTAAAACCATAACAAGCCAGTCGGAGGAGGAGATGGGAAACTAGCAGATTACGTTCTAAACAGGCAGCGTTCCAAGCACGACAGTTAACTTTGTAACGTTAATTGATTTATTTCGAAATCCTGAACGTGAAGAATATAATGTGCGAATCTAAGCGCAGCTGCGACAAATTCCCACGGATGTGATATGCCTTTGATCAAATTACATAAAGAATCGCGGCTAATTGCGGTAGATTGACTTGAACCTAACGACAGGACATCTGACTTATAAATCTAGCTACAAGGACAAACAAATGGCGCTATTTATCACAATAGGTGGAAAACACAGGGCGGCGCAGTAGTCAACAAAAGACGTGTTTCTCGCTTGAATGAGACAGAATTTTAAAAATAATACACTAGATCAGTGGTAGCGCTCTGGCCTTCTGTTCGAAGGTGCATAACGAACACTAAAGCGGAGTTTCCTATCCTCAAGTTTTTTTTTTCTTAATTTCCTTGTCTCTCGAGGGAAACTAATCAATTCCATGGAGCTGAGTTCTATTTGACAAGATACCAGTCGCTCAACTTGCTAAAAAATCCCGTACCTTTTATGAAACCCCAAGTTTCATTACCATATTCCCAAGAGCCTGCAACCAATCCTTGTCCTAGCCAGATAAATCCAATCCATACAACCATTTTAATACCGGGGCAAATTTGCATCTACTACTAATTCTCTCGCAAGGTCTCTTCCCTTGAGGTTTACCGACGAAAATACTGTATGCATACATCATGCTTGCAATGCGGGCTACATATCCCCTTCATCTTATCCTAAAGGGCAAACTTTTGATTAGGTATCTACCTAAACTAAAATGACCATGAGCACGTCCCTGGCTGTTTATTTACTTCCCAGGGAATGAAGATGACCACACTCTTTCATCAAGTGTCAAGGTCAAAAATAGTCGGAGCTATACCTCCAATCCCATGTATACCTACATGGTGTGTACGAGGGCAACTTCGCCTTCATTTCCTGCCATTATCAGTAACTCTAACAGACTTCCAGAATAGAGTTGCTTATTTATCGACATATTTCAGCACAAATACTCTTCCACCCTAACATCAATCAGCGTTTGATGAGTGGAAACCACGTAAAGGATTAAAGGATAGTTGTCAAAAAATGGCGTTCTGTTCACAGCGCCACTGGGTTCAGAGAAGGAACCACACTGCTCTGACGAATAACACGGGAAGGACACCTGCTTGTTTGTGAATCAGTCTGTGTCATCCATTTAGTGACGCGTTTAGTTACAAGTTCATCGTTCCGTGCTGCTCGTTCTGGCAAGAAAACGTTGGCCGTAACTCCACTCATCTTCCGAGCTGCAGCAGTTCAAGTGTTACCTGATCAATTTCAAAATTAGTTCACTGTGCCGGAAAATCACCACACCGAATTTCTCAAGAGAGTTAAGATTTTTCTCAGAATGACAGATAAGTTATTTAAGAAGAAAGATCACATGTCGTCGGTATTGCAGGTCTCTGCACAACAGAAAGTTACGGTCGAGTGCGTAGTAGGACCACTCCAGCTTCCAAATCGGGAGACGCCGGATTTCCTGACCGAGGATTTCGAATAATTTTTACCTCCTTAACTTCTCCAGAAAAAGAGCGATCCACTGCTATAAGCTGGACACGACCGATTCGTTCCCAACCCTTCCCAACGCACGTTCATACATTCATTCTGACATTCGACGCTACAAAACTAAGCTGTTTGAAGAGGACCCCACAATAATTGAAGAGTCAGTACTAGTGACCTCGTGTACACAACAGCAGTCGCGTTTCAGTTCGTTAAACAACGCTGTTTTCTTGTCACAGCAAGAGGTACTAAGGCGCCATAAGCTCAGGACGTTAGACGGCGGTTTCTCACAACGTCGGTCCGGATTCTGTCACTGTTTGGTTTATGTGGAAGTTCTCGCGGGTAAAGAGGAATTCAGGCAGGTTTTCCTCCGAGCATTTTACCTCTTCAATCCCAATTATTATTCCACCAAATAATCTATATTCATTTAACACCAAGGAGTGATACAAGCATCCCATATGAATCAGCACTAAACAAATTCATGTAGGATAAGACTACTTTTATAAGGAAAGAACTGCCATAATTCTGACTTGTATCCGGACCTCTCTATTCCTCTCCTTCCTCAAAGGGTCGAGCAAAGATTTAACAGTAATACTAATTTGTACGTCAGCACAACTGTTTTTATTACACAAGGTAATATGTAGGCTGCATGTTTCGACTAATAAACAGTAACCTTCAGGCCTATTCTTTACAGGCCTGAAGATGGCTATTTATTAGTCGAAACATGTAGCCTACATATTACCTTTGTACTAAAAACAGTTGTGCTGACGTACAAATTAGTATTACAATACGTACTCAAGCACTTCGTGATTTTGAATAAAGAGAGACCAACTTGATGCCACTTGCTTTTTTATTTCATTATTTAATGCTCAACATGTTTCGGATGTTAATACATCAAGCACTGCTTCAGCCTGCATACGGATACCACACCACCCCAGCCAAACCACACCGTAACACCAACACACATCGAACCAGAGCAATACAATCCATAAAATAACTCAACAAACAAGTCGCAAGCTCCTGAGGATGGATGTATTAACATCCGAAACATGTTGAGCATTGAATAATGAAATAAAAAAGCAAGTGCCATCAAGTTGGTCTCTCTTTATTCAACTATCAAGATGATGCATAGTCCAATAAACATAAGATTCACTTCGTGATGTCTTCCTTCAAAACAGAGGTTAACGGCCTGTTCCTTTAACCTTTAAAAGTCTAGCGGTTTACACACTTATCACCAGGTTTAAAACTAGAAGCCACGAATTATTACCAAACAATATATTTATGTGTTCCGCATGATTCTAAAAATATGCAACCATTACTTCCCTACACAACATTCAATGATTGGTCTTTCGAATGGAAGAACAGTGTTCAGTGTCACATACGAACTGTACCTTTACGTATGACCCACAACAATTTTTTATTTTACAGGTTTCAAGCATGATCCTTCCTAAATGGCACCAACAGAAAAATGCTGGCGTCGACAAAATAACTGGCTTCGCATACACACAAACACAGCGCGAGCTTCAGACTGTGCTTAAGAAAGTCGAAAGAGAAATCTTTATAAGTACAGTTGCTGGTCTTAAAATACGCATAGTGATGAGAGCTACATATTGAATGGGAAAAAGCAGCACTACCCCCCCCCCCACACACACACACACACATACAATGTTTTATTTATCATAATGAAAACCGAAACACTATTTATTTATTTTAAAACGTCTTGCTGTTCACACCCAGTTAAGCTTACTCAAGTACAAAATGGAGCAAAGACGCCGAGAACAGTGACCTGTAATGATAAATCCATAAAGCCTAAGAACTACGTAAAAAACCCTTTCGCCACCACAAACATTGTTCTAAAAAAGGTCTCAGGAAAGTGATTTTGACCTTACAGTAAAGTTACAGCGTGTTGGCAAATAACAATCCGAAGTCAGGTGGTAATATACAACATCAAGACCGTACCTCAAAAAATTGGCGGTTGTCAGGAACAGTGTTCGCATTTGGCAGATGTCGGATTCATCTCTGGCCCTGGACTATACTGTCCTGACTGATATTTTCGAAGTTTCCCTCAAACCCCAGAAAATATTACTGGTACTTCTATAGTAAAACCAACCAGATGAACCGATGTCTCAAGTTTATTTTATTTTGGCATAACTGTACATGTACAGTTATGCCAAAATAAAATCAATTTGAGACATCGGTGCATCTGGTTGGTTTTACTATAGAAATATATTACGATGCACGGCTCTATGAACGTCATATTACTGGTACCTCGACTTTACATACAGGCCATTATGGCTTCCTTTCACGTCCTTCCACGTTAATAGCACACGCCCCAAATAGTGCTACGGAACTCTGGCAGTCTAATGGCCTCTTAATTCAAATATTATCAATCATCACTCTCCAAACCGACATATAAACAGAAAATTATTTTTGATTAAAATAAATTCCTAAGATCACACATTCTGATAACATCACCAATGCTAAATCAACTAACTATTCTCCGAAGAGGACACACTGCCGTCATACTTATTCAGTAGTTCGACCAGAGTCGTTACCTCAACTAGAACAGCCATCTTTCGCACATTCCACATGCAGAGTAGAGAGGGAACACAGAAAAGTTTCGTCAACGGTGGTTTTTTTTTCACAAGAAGTGAACTCTGATGTGATGAGTTGAGAGGAGGGGAGAAACCACTGTAATCAATGCAAATAGACCCCTGTCTGGTTTCAGTCACAAAAAGTATGTCTACCCACTTCCAACGAGCGTCACGTAATTTACATTGCAGTTTGCAGGCCAGGAGTGCTCATCTCTTATTCTCTGATATTTCAATAGCAAGGTCACAAAGGCAACGAAGACTCTTTGGGCTTTTTGAGCAGATAAATTAAGTATTCTATGCTGGACACATTCGTCCTTGTGGACTCTCTCACTCACTCACTCCCCCCCTCCCTTATGGTTCAATGGTGACAGCAAGTGAATTTCAACTGTGCACTAACTGTTTGAAGCACTCACTGTACCAGAAGTTCGCCTACTCAGAATTCCCCAATGAAGACAGCCAACATGTCTATTAGAATAATTAACGTTGCTTTATTCTGCGCGATACCAGGACTGCCGCGGTGCAAATAACATCTGCGCTCTTTTTGGATGTTACGCAGCGAAGACTGGTGGTTGGTACAGTACCTAAGTTTCGGGATAAAATATCAGACCCGTTTTTAAAGGTTAAGCTTGAACCCTTGAATATGGGACCGACAGGGAGTCCAGAAACGTCGGAACTAACTTCCAATCTACGATGGGCAAGATATAAGAACAGCCAGATGTTTGTATTTTATTTTTGCGAAAAAAAAACTTTTTACCTGAACACCAAGCTGTACGTTACATTTGCCGGATACAACCTCCAAGCCTCGCGTCAGCGCCATATTTGCAATCGCTGACTTATAAACAGTATGCCACACAGAGTACACAGGTATGATTACGATCTGGCACATTACCAGACTATATACACCTCGCTCCATTAGTTACTGTCATCAAATTGAAAGATAAAGAATAAGTTCGCGAGGCCACCACATCGTTACTTGACACGGTGTAGCAATATCGCCAAAAAAAATCCCATATTTCTATACGGTCTACTGTCATACATCATTCCATCATCTAAAAGATAACTGTGTTAGTATCCATTCAACCTCAAAATTTTGAGAATTTTCAATGTTACTGTAAACCGTAGGATAATAATATTCTCGTTGGGATTTCCTACAACAGCTTATAACATTCATGGGGAGTTTTGTAAAAATCGGTTGAATGGTTCAACAGTTGCCATTGTGGACTCAGATAGCAAGGTGACCTCAAAGGCCTACTGTTTTTCTTCTAAGAACGAATGTACTGTGTATACAAGCCCATCACTTGTGTGCTTGTACCTGCGTATCACGCATTCACTCTTTGTATTCTGTTACATTCGTGAACGCTGACCTTGACCCTGCAATCCATAACTATGCCTAACTACAATTCCTAGCACGTGCAGTTATTTTTTCGCCAGAATATATGAGGCTACACAGTCAGTGGGCTTGTGCAGTTTACTTTTAAAGGCATCAAAGTAGGAAAAGAACGCCAGATCCAGAAATACATTGTGCCATCTAAGGCTTTCAGGTCTCCTGTTGCATTCTCCGCTGGAGCATCTTCAGAACAGCAGACTCATAAACAGACATCTCTATAAAATTACACTATACGTACTTTACGTTAGCAACTACAGTATCGTTGATACGATCAACGTTTCTCTCACAGATTCCTAACCTTCCTGTAAATTTGCATATCTTGAAGCTGCCAGTCCGTTTAAATTGATAACACGCCTCTGGATACATTTATCATCAGGTGACGCTGCAGAGCAAATGGAAAGGCCGAAACGACAGGTTGGAAGTACGCCGAGCTACAGCCGGAGTTCACACAGAAACACACTCAACATCAACATTATTTAACTTCACAATCCCCCCCCCCCAATAAATAAAACCGAAATTCTACCCTGCTTCGTTCATTATCATCAAGATGTAATAAAATTGATTAGCGAACGGCAGGGTCAGTGCAATGCCGTCCTCAACTGATCACACAGTTAACAACCTATACCCGCAACGTTTAATTAAATAGAAAGTAATGTCTTACCGTGTACAGATCTATGCTTCTAATACACGCACGGTGATAGGCTGGTTATGTGTAGGCTACAGTCTGCTTTAGATTTCAGTAACTCTGCATTATGTCCATAGCACAGTTGCAGTATTTCGCTTGGTTCTCATGTCCCATGACAGCATAAATAGAAGAATGATCGTTGTAACAGAAACAACGCCCAAGTAATTAACCAACCTGATGCACAAAATCTTGTTTCATAATAAGTTTATTAAATGCCTCTACATGTTTCGAGCTCGAAACATGTAGAGGCATTCAATAAACTTATTATAAAACAAGATTTTGTGCATCAGGTTGGTTAATTACTAGGATTATACTGAGATGCACGGTTAGCAAAACATAAAAAAGAAACAACGCGTTTCCTTGTAAAAAAAAACAGAATTTATAAGCATTCTTCGGATGATTTCGAAATTCAAAAGCTTAATTCAGGTACAGCTACATCATACTAAAATTACGTCAAGATGTGTTGAGGCACAAACAGAACGTAAGTGACCGATGCGTTACGTAGTCATCAAGTTTCATCATTCAGACTCACTACGAAATGCCATCAACACAGTTGCATGTTAGAGTACTTTGTAAAATAATCCATGACATGTGTCTGAGCTATGCGACGCTGAATAAAGAGTAACGACGGTTTTCTCTTCTGGCAGACTGCAGACGTCAGCTGAGCCAGTCTGTGGCGAGGCACGGTAGTACCTGATACGGTACCTCGCCGTTCTCGGTCGGCAGAATCTTCGACACGCCTGTCAGGCGGATTGCGGAATTTAATCGGGCAGGCGTTGTTGACTGAACATTTATATTCGAATGGCATTCGAGCTGCACGTGCAGGTAATTTTTTCAAGGTCTGTATTTATATAACGTACCTGTTTTCACACCACACATCACTGCACGCGTATCAAATTCCTTCTAACAGCTTGCCATCAGAAGCCATATTTCGTGGAAACCATATTTCGGCTTTTCTGTTCATCCATCTGTCGTACGTATCTGACCGGGGAGGGGGGGGACCCACCTAATAAAGAAACTTCTTGTAATAGTAAGAAAATATCAGAATCTAGTCTAAAACACCACCCCAAAACGCAATCCATCTGTCCAGTCGATCCTTGTATATGCAAGATAAATTTAAATACAATATACATATTCAACTTAACCTTTTGGCGCCGGAATTATTTTTTTTAATTTTAGCACACCCTGTATATAAAACGTGAATAATACAGTAACCAAATACGTTAGAATTATGAAACAAACTGCATTTTGAAGAGAAAAAAAGGAGAGTATATACAATGTTTAAAATATTCAGTACCTATATTTGTTGAATAAATATATAAAATGCAACTTTAGAGGTTAGCGGTGCGGTACGACTACTATAGTTGACATTAGGCGACTAAAGATTAATTTAGTCTCATCCAATTGCGAACAAAGTGGTTCAGATCTTCGTTCTTCAGTTGTAAACAGACAATATACAGGTTTCGATTCTTACCTCCTGTCTTCTTCTCTAAGTGTGTTACTTAAGACGCCGTCAATTGCTAAGATTGTATAGTGTCGGTGGTAGATGAACACGGAGCACCGGTGGCAGGAAAAAAACTGAATTACTCGGAGGAAAAACCTATCCCAGTGTCACTTTGTCTACCATAAATCCCATATGGACTGGCATGGGTCTGGGTCGTCTTAATTCAAGTCACCGACCATTTCTTCGCGCTTTAACAAAATGTGGAATAGTACTTCACCGGAAAACGTCGCGGCCTGCTTACCGCAATTCCATTCCCTTATTCTACAAGGCATCGTCGCTACAGTGATCACTACCTCACAAACTGACATTGGGCTGAATACTCAGCCAGCCCCCTAATAAACACGTCCAAGAAACTGCATTCTTTCCCACTATTACGTAACTGATTTAAGGCAGATATAAGGTCATGACCCGACCTAAATAGCAGGGACTCACACGGGCGGATTAATTAATTGAACATTCAATTCCAAAACCTAGCTACCAACATGAGAACTGAAGACATACGGTGCGTATAGCATTTAGTTTGTTATGAAGTAGTAGTAGTAGTAGTTGTAGTAGCAGAAGTAGCAGCACTAGTAGTAGTAGTAGTAGTAGTGGTGGTTGCGCTGGTGGTGGTCGTGGTGGTGATGGCAGTAGTAGTGGTGGTGGTAGTAGTAGTAGTAGTGGTAGTAGTAGTAGCAGCAGCAGCAGCAGCAGCAGCAGCGGCAGCAGCAGTAGTGGGAATGGTGATAATTACTCAACAATATACGTACAAATAATAATGACACACTTCCTAGAATAATAGTCCATTCCTGTGAGGCTTGGGAAACCCCAACAGTACAGTACACAGCCATTCCTGGAACACGGGAAAAAAACCTGTCTTCTGAATTGGAGGGAAAATGCAGGATAGCAGTGACGACATGACGAACAGAGAAATATGGGAGAAATAAAGGAAGGAGAGAAGGAAAATGGGACGGAAGTAATAAATGATTTACCTGCAATCTCTGGCGGTTTGCACTGGTACTACTACTACTCCTACTAGTACCACCACCACTACAGTAGTGGTAGTAGTAGTAGTAATAACAGTAGTAACAATAGCAATGTCCCAATATAAATTAGTAAAGTAAATGGCTATGGACTGAGTTACCAGAGTTCTATTTCCGACAGTTAGAAGACAACTCTCTTCGCCAGTGTTCAGCCTGACGCACACCCAGCCTTCTAGCCAGCAGGGACTGTTTCCCCACTACACAGGCGACGGCAACGTGAACTCATTAACCCCATTCACGCAGCATCGAAGTTTAAGAATGCGTGATGCAGCACGCCTACTTCCACTACCGTATACATATTCGTATGCGGTGCCTGCACACATACACAGATTGGCCTTTGCCTTTCGTTACAATTCAACGCTTTATTAATAACATCGTGGGCAGGGATAGCTCAGTCAGTATAGCGAATCGCTAGGGCTGGACGGTTCGGGGCGAGGGGCAAGATTTTCCGCACACGTCCAGATCTGCCCTGGAGTCTACTCAATCTCCTGTACAATGAGTACCGAGTCGTTCCCGGGGTTTATAACGGCCGGGGCGTGGCGTTGACCACCCACCCCAATCTAGCGCCAAGGTTAAAGAAACAGTACAGTTATATCTCTATTCCCCTTCTGGGCCTTCATGCGAGTTGTAGGACGAATTTACCATTTTTACCTACACTTTTATTAATAACATCAATAATAACAACAACAAAATGACATACAGACTTGAAACAAGTCAAGCCGGATGTAATGAAACAACAGTGTACTTCAATCTTCGCGAAAATCCCAGGGTTCCAGAACTTGTTTTGCCTCAAGTTCATTCCTAACGTACATGACACATATCTCATTCGCTGTACACAGGATCTGTAGCTGATCCAGGATCACACGGCACGCTACAAAACTCACCTTATCAGCATGCTGTTTAATTTTATAATTCGCAACAAAACAAGCGATTCCCTCTTACATCGTGACGAGCTGTTCAGTACGTCTGCTCCCGCTTAGTATTCGAACACGAATATCTAACGGGAAAATGGGCTGTCCGCCTGACTAAGGTTTTTCGTGACCTTATTAACTGGACTGATTACATTCAGTCCTCTTTATGCAGTATATATATGCTTCAAATAAGCCACGTCTGCTTCCTCCAACGTCCTTGTAAATTCACTCACAATATTATTAGACTCAGCATAACTTATGAACATGAAACCGCATCATCGTCAATCAATAATTTCGGCCACGATGTTCCAGTTACTGAATTTATTTAATCACACCACATCAACTAAGAGTTCAAGGACACTTACATAGGTAAGGCATGATGATTACGAAGCTGTGAAGGATTTGATCTGTCGAACATCCTATCGTGTCGCCCCATCCAGTCAGTAAAAACCCCCTCATTTTCTGTAACTGGTGAAGGATAAAGTTACCCCTGTGTTTGATTTATCAACACGCAATGTGGCTGTATGAAGGAGTGGATATATGGATTTCTGCAAACAAATTCTGCAACTGGTATGATCAAACATCCCCAGTTAAGATGATGATGCATCAAAAACAACTGCAGCATGCGGAATATTTCAAGTATCTGAATAGCATGATATCAAATGATGCACGAAGTACACGTAAAATGAACTCCAGGATTTCCATGGAAACAGTAGCATTTAGCAAGAAGATGGCTCTTTTCACCAGCAAATTGGACTGATATTTAAGGAAGAAACCAGTAAAGTGCTACGTTTGGAGCATAACTTTGTTTGGTGATGAAATTTGGACGCTTCGGAAAGTAGATCAGAAATACGTGAAGAGTTTTGGAATGTGGTGTTGGAGAAGGATGGAGAAGATCAGTTGGACCGATCGTGAGGGAAATGAAGTACTGCAAGGAGCCTGGGAGGAAAGATATATTCTAGAAACGATAAAAAGAAGGAAGACTAACTGGATTGGTCACATGTTGCGTAAGAACTGCCTTCTACAGTGCGTTATTGAAGGAAAGATAGAAGGAAGGAAGTGACGGGAAGAAGAGGAAGACGACGTAAGTAGCTACGGGATGATTTTCAGAAAAGGAGAGGTTACTGGAAATTGACAGAGGAAGCACCAGATCGCACACTGTAGAGAACACGCTTTGGAACAGGCTATGGAACCGGAATGAACGAAACAATGAATGAATGAATGAGAGGATGGATGAATGAATTGGTATAGCATGAATTCCAATCACTCTGTATGCAAGTTACATGAAAAGTCGCTTAACCTGAGACCGGGTGACCTACTTGGCCACTGGCAGGCGAGGAGAGTGGTCAGTCAAGATGCAGTATGGAAACTGAAACATAAGGACTACATCACACCCTCTGGAGAACTAGCTGTGGAAGACGCCATGGAACTGCTGTGAGACAGACTACGTAATGATGATGACGATTATGATTATGACGACGGTAACGAAAAAGTCCACACTGTCAATGGAATGAGGTGGAGGGAGCACGTTTCTGGAAGAGGCTGTAACAAACTGTAATATCCTACACGGTGTAAAAAAAAAAAAAAACCAAAGACCATCATTTCAGCAATACAATCAGTCACAGTCTGAAAACCGATATAGAATAATTCTATACTGAAGCAACCATTTTGTTTACAAAACAGCCTGAAGATATATAAAGTGTAGCGCGAAAATCACACGCAATGTACCCATTCCCCCCGGAACCTGCACCATAACATCTCGTGTCACACAGTTCAGGACCCAGACAAACGTCGACTGTTTTAACGGTATTCTCTGCATTCGGCCGTTGTGTCAACCTCACGTCACGTCACGACACAAATCAGAGTAGCGGTAGTCATCAGCGGGGCCAACCAAGGCAACAAACAAGAAGCATGTTTCAGTAACCAAGAATGCATGAAATTATGGGCTTTATATTAGGGAACAGCTGTTTATTGCCAATAACAACTCATTAACAGACTGCGTTCTATCATAAGCAGAGGTTATTAAGACGGGAAAGTGCAGAGCAATGATAATTTTTTGAAACACGTTATTTAACGATGCTGTACGTTGGTGAGATTATATGGCGTCGATCACGGATGAATGATAGTAACGGGGTACAACGGAATTACTCGACGAAAACCCTGACTCATTGACACATTTCCCACCACAAATCCCATATGGAGGAGGAAATGGTTATTAGCTATGGGTGTATAGGTTATCGCCTGTTTGAAGGCATGTCTCTCCCAGTTCGCCCTAGCAGACTGAGGATGATCACGAAAAATCAGTCACAATAACTTGTACAGCCGGTCGAGGTTCTAACCGGGTATATCGCACGCAAGTGACACACATTTGCGCTCCACCAGCCTCCTCGGCCCAACTTCCACTCATTCTTCAGGGGACAAGAAAACTGCAGCTGATTAACACAACGCTCAAAAAAGAGAAATCACAACACCATAGGCCTGAACAGCACCAGTCTTCAGATGACGCAAGACTTCAGGCAGGAAATCGTCTGACATACATCGCTGGTGAGGTGCCGTTACCTTCACTTGTGACGTCACGCACCAGACACAGAGTGGTCATGAATATTAGTATGACTCATCTTACTTCCGCTATTACCCAAACACAAATTACTCGCCACTTGTCACAGACAGGCGCGAAGCAAACGCCAATGTTTCTAAACCAATGGATCGTGGGTCGATAACAATCTCGAGCCGTCTCGGGGTTTACGCTACTGGGTGGAGCACGAGGAAATGATTAGTGGACTTTAGAAAAGAAGTGAACCAGTAACACAGATAACTGATCGGTGCCTCCACCCGCGAACCCAAAGTCGGGGCTCCCTATTTGAATTAGTAGCGAAGAAGCTCCCAAATCTTATAACAGGGACCCAAAATACTGCCTTCTGTCAGTAGGACGGAATCCAGACCGACAATGCGCACAAAACATATTGGAGACAACCCATACAAATGGCACAACATAATATACAGTGGGCATATTGCACTTAACAAAGGGCAACATTTGAACACTAGGAAAACTTCCACATATACAACATCAGCGAAAAAACAAACACTTAGTGATAACCACACTGTTAACAAAAACCCGGTTCTTGACACAATACACACACAAAGCCAGAAACAAAACACAAACATATAAAAACACCCAATGGACAGGTACCACAAACTGGTATACACACCACAATACCAGTAGCTATCATATACGTACAATACCAAAAAAATAGCGTTACATAATAAACCTACAGATGACCTATACAAGTCGAAACATGTTGTATTAAAGACCACTTGTTATTACAATTATTACATTTGCCTGTAATGGTAATAAAATAATGTACAGAAAAAGAAACATATTCTACTATTCAAGAACCAACGACAAATTGTAATATTCTGTATGTTTGAGGCCCCCGTGCCGTACGGGGCCTGTGGAAGCCTTAAGTACGCCACTGCAACAAAGATTAATCGTGAAGGCTTTCCACATTTTATTCACCATGGTACTCAACTGCTCTCTCTCTCAGTAATACTTTCTATTGCTACCGTCCTCATTTTAGTCTCTTTGCTTCTGTTCTTCCTCGATTTAAGTATTTCCTCATAATCAATTATTTATAAATGGCACCTGTCTTCATAGAATTCTCTTAAGGGCTACGGGACTCAGCAGTATTTATAAACAAGAGACGGAAGAAGAAGAGCGCATTATTTTTTTCTATTTTCGTTGTTATACCGTGCATGTTGTCAAGTCAGTCAATTATTATACCAACCAATGCACATATATAAAACTTATAAAAAATTTACACATTAGAACATTAAAAATGCTCCGAAATGTTTCGGTCCTAGGACCATCATCAGGGAGCTATATCGTCCTTGCTAAAGTTACACTATTAAAAGTCACATTAATTTCACTATTCCAGAACTTACACATTAAAACATTAAAAACGCTCCGACATGTTTCGGTCCTAGGACCGAAATATGTCGGAGCGTTTTTAATGTTTTAATCTGTAAATTTTATAAATTTTATATATGTGCAGTGGTTGGTATAATAAATGAGTGAAGTGCGCATTACTTTGAACTTGGGGACTGGTAGCTTCATACAGAAATGTTGTTACCTGAATGACAGGTGCGATTGGCTGACAATACAGCGAGAATGGGCGTAAATGAAACATGCTTACCCTATAGAGAATTAAACACATATTTACGGACAAGCAGCGCTGAGGACAGAAATGGTCTCTCTCTCTCTCCCACTCTCACTCTTCCCCCGCCCCCGCCCCGCCCCCGCCCCCGCCACCGCCGCCGCACTGCTTACTTGACACGTCTGATACACACAAAGCTCTAATTTC
>Ga0131853_10012827_pt1 | contig 15359 bp, 16 predicted proteins | sample TergutLab28metaG_FD_92764 | JGI IMG/M metagenome (GOLD analysis project Ga0131853, IMG submission 92764) | Labiotermes labralis P1 segment gut microbial communities from Petit-Saut dam, French Guiana - Lab288 P1 (version 2) (version 2) | ecosystem: Host-associated > Arthropoda: Insects >...
CGAGGTGGTCGTGGAGGGCGGCGCGGCCGTCGGCGTACGTGGGCGGGTGCTCGAGCCGTCGTCGGCCAGGCGCGGCGAGGCCTCCTCGCGGACCGAGACCGGCGACTTCGAGCTGCGCGGGCAGGCCGTGATCGTGACCTCGGGCGGCATCGGCGGCAACCACGACCTCGTCCGCCGAAGCTGGCCGGAGCGGCTCGGGCCGCCGCCGGCCACGATGGTCTCCGGCGTCCCCGCGCACGTGGACGGCCGGATGATCGCCATCACCGAGGCGACCGGCGCGCGGGTGATCAACCGCGACCGGATGTGGCACTACGTCGAGGGCATCCGCAACTGGGACCCGATCTGGGAGAACCACGGCATCCGGATCCTGCCCGGACCGTCGTCGCTGTGGCTGGACGCCACCGGGCGGCGGCTCCCCGCGCCGTACTTCCCGGGCTTCGACACCCTCGGCACGCTGCGCCACCTGCGCGGCACCGGCTACGACTACTCCTGGTTCGTGCTCACCCAGAAGGTGATCCAGAAGGAGTTCGCGCTCTCCGGCTCCGAGCAGAACCCCGACATGACGGGCAAGGACGTGCGCGGCGTCATCGACCGGGCGCGGAAGGGCCCCGAGCCGGTGGAGAACTTCAAGCGCCACGGCTCCGACTTCGTCGTCGCGGACAACCTCGCCGACCTGGTCGCGGGCATGAACAAGCTCGGCGAGGGCGTCACCCTCGACGAGAGGGCGCTGCGCACGCTGATCGAGGACCGCGACCGGCAGATCGACAACCCCTACGCCAAGGACGCCCAGATCACGGCGATGTACGCGGCGCGTCACTACCGCGGCGACAAGATCTCGCGGGTGGCCAGGCCGCACAAGTTCCTCGACCCGGCCAACGGGCCCCTGATCGCGGTGAAGCTGCACATCCTCTCCCGCAAGACGCTCGGGGGCCTGGAGACCGACCTCTCGGGCCGCTGCCTGACCTCGGCCGGCGTGCCGCTGCCGGGCCTGTACGCCGCTGGCGAGGTCGCCGGCTTCGGCGGCGGCGGGATGATGGGCTACAACGCGCTGGAGGGCACCTTCCTCGGCGGCTGCCTGTTCAGCGGTCGGGTCGCGGGCCGCGCCGCCGCCATCGCCATGTGAGTGCGCGCCCCGCGCGAAGGGGGCCACCACGCACTCACACGGCGGTGCCTGTGGAGAGCCGTTCGCGCCCACGGCTCCGATCCTCGACGCTGGGCGCCATGAATCGGGAGCAGGAGAGCTGGCGTGCACTGGCGGCGCGCCAGGGCGGCCTGATCACGCGCGACCAGCTGCGGGCCGCCGGGGTGTCGCCCCGGCGGGTGGCGCAACGCATCGCCCACGAGCGATGGGTGTTGCGCGCGCCGACGGTCGTGGGTACGACGACCGGGCCGCCCTCCCGGGATCAGCTGATGTGGCTCGCCGTACTCCACGGTGGCCGGCGCGCGCTGCTGGGCGGCCTGACGGCCGCGGCCGAGGCCGGGCTGAATCACTGGTACCGCGACGAGGTCACGGCGCTCGTCCCCTACGGCGACGAGGTGCCGCCACGGATCGACGGGATCCGCTACGTGCGCTCGCGGCGACCGCTCATGACTTTGCGCGCCACCACGGCCGGCCCGCCCCGGCTGCGGCTGGAGCCGGCGATCCTGTTGTTCGCGGCCGGGGAGCGATCGGAGCGCACGGCTCGGGGCGTGCTGGCCGCGGCCGTCCAGCAGCAGCTCACCTCGCCCGAGCTCCTCGCGTCGTGGCTGGTCAGGCTGCGGCCGCTGCGGCGATCACCTCTGCTCCGGGTGGCACTCGCCGACATGGCGGGCGGCGCGCAGTCGGTCGCGGAGATCGATCTCAAGCGCCTGTGCCGCCGCTACGGGCTCACCCTGCCGGCCCGCCAGACCAAGCGGCGCGACGCCGAGGGCCGGCTGCGCTACACCGACTGCGAGTGGCGGCTGCTGGACGGACGGATCCTGATCCTGGAGATCGACGGGCTGTTCCACATGGAGGTCGCCCAGTGGGAGGACGACCTGGCTCGTCAGCGTGCGCTCAGCAGCGCGGGCACCATCCTCGTCCGGTGCACGGCCCGCGAGGTGCGCGACGAGCCCGACCGCCTGGCGCGCGACCTGATGCGACTGGGTGTCCCGAAAGCCGCCTGAGCCACGCCATGTGAGTGCGCGCCCCGCGCGAAGGGGGCCACCACGCACTCACACCGCCCCCGAACTTCATAATGATCGTCATGTCGCGCCGCGAGGACCTGCTGGACCAGGTCACCGACCACGTGCTGGCCGAGGGGCTCATCGGGCTGACCCTGCGGCCGGTCGCCTCCGCTATCGGCACCAGCGACCGGATGCTGCTCTACCACTTCAAGAGCCGCGACGAGCTCGTCACCGCCGTGGTCGCGCGCACGATCCAGCGGGCGGTCTCGGCCGTCGACCGGCTGCCCACCGAGAAGAGCGTCCGCTCGGGCGTCAACACCCTGTGGCAGGCCCTGCTCAAGCCGCCGCTGCACCAGTGCATCGACATCTACTGCCAGGCCGCGGCCACAGGCCTGATCGGCACGGAGCCCTACCTGTCGGTCGTGCGGGAGAGCAACGACCTGTGGTCCGACGCGCTGGAGCGCTATCTGGTGCGCTGCGGCGCTGACCCGGAGAAGGTCGACCGGATCGTCACCCTCGTCGACTCGAGCCTCTTCGGCTTCCACCTCGACCTGACCACCGACAATCCCGACGAGCTGATCCGCGGGGTCGACGACCTCGCCGTGGCGGCGCAGGCGCTGGCGGACGCATGAGGCGGCTGCCCGCCGAGCGGCTGCACCTGTGGCTGATGCTCGCCCTCACCTTCACCACCGGGATCAACGACGCCGTCGGCTACCTCGGCCTCGACAAGGTCTTCACCGGAAACATGACCGGCAACGTCGTCGTCCTCGGCATGGCACTCGCCGGCGGCAGCAGCCTGCCGGTGCTGGGGCCCGCGCTCGCGCTCCTGGGCTTCATGGCCGGCGCCGCCGTCGCCGGCCGGGCGCTGCGACACGGCACCCGCACCTGGCACGGCCGCACGACGGTGATCTTCGGCTGCGTCGCCGTGCTCATGATCGGGCTGGCGGTCCTGCTCCTGGTCGTCGGCAACCATCCCGCGCGTCCGATCGGGATCACCACCACCACGCTGGCCGCGGTCGCGATGGGGCTCCAGGCCGCCACCGCACGCGTCATCGCCGTCAAGGACGTCACCACCGTCGTCGTCACCAGCACCATCACGGGGCTCGCGGCGGACAGCGTCTTCGGGTCCAGCAAGGGCGGGGGATCGGTACGCCGGGCGGCGGCCGTCCTCGCGATCCTCGCCGGTGCGACCGTCGGCGCCCTGCTGCTCAAGGCACATCTGGGCTTCGGCCTCCTGCTGGCCGGTGTCCTGATCGCGGCGGCGGCCTTCGTCGGCGATCGGCACGACCGCCTGACGCGCCAGGCCTGAGGCTGGCCCCGGCCCGGGTCTTTCCGGTCGTCTCAGTTCCGGCTACGTCGCGGCGTTCGTCGTGGTCAGCTCCACGGCGAGGTCGAGGAGGTCTCGGTCGCGCCCAGCGGCCCCGATCAGGCAGACCCCGGCAGGCAACCCGTCGTGCGTGCGCACCGGCAGGCTGAGCGCCGGCAGGCCGCCGATCGAGGCCAGGCAGGTCAGGCGCAGGGTGGCCTCGCGGAGCAGGGCGGTCGCGCCGTCGGGCAGGGGAGCGACCGTCGGAGCCGAGGGCAGCACGAGCACCCGGCCACCGAGCCGGCGCTGGATCTCCGAGCGCGCCTCGGCCAGCGTCCCGCGGGCGTCTCGTGCCTGCGCGTCGGTCACCTCCCGCGCGGTCTCGAACCGGCGGCGGACCTGTGCGCCCACCGTGTCGAGCCGGGGCTCGAGCCAGGCGCCGTGAGCGGCCCAGGCCTCGTGGCCCTGCACCGTCTGGTAGGCGGTGCGCCACGTTTCGAGGTCCACCAGCGGCCAGGGCTCGAGGGCTGTCTCGGCCGGCAGCCAGTCGCGCACCGCCGCCGCCACGTCGGGCGAGGCGAGTTGCAACAGTGCCGGTACGGCGACCAACCCTGCGGGGGCGACGGCCTCGGCGGGCGGCAGCAGCACGTCGCCCACCGCCCGCAGCAGGTTGGCGGAGCGCGTCAGCCAGCCGACGGTGTCGAAGCTGGGGGCCAGGGGCATCGACCCGTCGCGCGAGACGGCGTCGTGCGTCGTACGGATCCCGAACAGGCCCTGGTACGCCGCCGGCACGCGCACCGACCCGGCGGTGTCGGTGGCCAGGCCGATCGTCGCCTGCCCGAGCGCGACCGCGGAGGCGGGGCCGCTGGAGGAGCCGCCCGGCAGCCGCCGGGGTGCGCCCGGGTTGGGCGGTGCGCCGTAGTGGGCGTTCTCGCCGGCCAGGCCGAAGGCGAACTCCTCGGTGCGGGCGATCCCGCGCAGGTCGGCGCCCGCGTCCAGGAGGGCGGCGACCGCCGCGGCGTGGACAGGCGCCGCCTCGCTGTGGCGCAGCCACTCCGGGTTGCCAGCGCCGACCGCCTGTCCGGCGACGGCGAAGAGGTCCTTGACGGCCACGGTCTCGCCGCTGAGCGGGCCGTCAGGGTCCGAGGAGGCCACCAGGGGGTCGCCGAGCACGCGCCAGATGCGAGTGTCGAGGGCCGGGGCTGGCGTGCTGATGTGCTCGGCGGTGACCTGCCAGCCGCCGTACTCCGTGATCGCGGGGTTGCGCGCCCACAGCTGGGTCTGCTGGCCGCGCCCACCGGCGGGCAGCTCGGTGACCGCGACGATGAGGGCGTGCTCGGCGTCGACGACCTGCACGTGCGTCTGCACGAGGCGTCGTGCCGGCGCGGCCTCGGCCCGCGCGGCGCGGATCTGATCGTGCCCGACGAGGAGCCCGGCGGCGTCGCCGCGCAGCGTCGTGGGAGAGTCGGCGAGGAGTCGGTCCAGCGCGGCCTCGTCGTTGCTGGTCAGTGCGCTCTCGTAGGCGCGGAAGGCCTGCAGCAGGCCGTGCGGCACGGGCTTGAGCGTCGTCATGGGGGCACTGTACGGAACGGCGCGCCAGGCGTGCCGCGACGCTCGCCCGCGGCCCGCGGCCCGCGGCCCGCGGCCCGCGACCGCGACCGCGACCGCGGAGACGGAGGGTCCCGGGCCATGGCCCGATCGAACTAGCCACCTCGGGTGATTTGTCTCAGATCGGTTGCGAGGGTTCCCGGCAGCGCTCCACGCTGGTCGAACCACCGGGGGAGGCCGGTGCACCCGGAGGGAGCTCCACCCATGAAGAAGCTGGCAGCGGGCATCGCCGTCACGGCTCTCGGGCTCACACTCGTCCACACCGCGCCGGTGTTCGCCCACGGGGGTCACACCAGCCCGCCCGCACACGTCGCGCGACGGCGCTGACCCGAGTACGCCGAGCGCGCCGGTCTCACGCGCCGGGCGTTCATCGCATGTACATCTGACCACGAATTGTTCCGTCTCAGAACAATGTCTACTCTCGGAGGGTGGATGCCTGGGAGTTCACCGATGTGGTCACCCGCCTGCGGCGGGTGCTGCGGGCCAGCGTGCGCGGCGAGTTCCCGTGGGAGAGCCTGCCGATGGCGCAGGTCGAGATCCTGCAGCGCCTCGCCGACCAGCCCGACCTGAGGGTCAGTGACCTCGCGGCGCGCCACCGACTGGCCACCAACACCGTCAGCAACCTCGTGCAGCAGCTCGTCGCCGCGGGCCTCGCCGAGCGGCGCCCGGCGGCCGACGACCGTCGGGCCGTCACCGTCCGCCTGACAGAGCTGGGCCACAAGCGACTCGAGGAGTGGCTCGCCGCGCACGAGCGTCGGCTCGCCGAGGCGCTCGAGGCCCTGGACCGCGACGATCGCCGCATGATCGTGGCCGCGCTCGGCCCTCTCACGAGGCTGGTCGACCGGTTGGAGGCCCAGGAGCGGCCGTGAGACTGCGCATGGGCCTCGCCGTCGTACTCGTCGGGCTCGCCTCGGGCGTAGCCGGCGTGCTGCTCACGGTGCTGCTGCACGCGGTCCAGTTCCCGCTCTACGGCTACCACACCGGCTCCTTCCTCGCCGGTGTCGAGCACGCACCGCCGTGGCGTCGGGTGCTGGCCATGGCCGTCGGCGGGGCCGTCGTCGGCACGGGCTGGTGGTGGCACCGCCGGTACGTCGACGGCGACGCCCTCTCGGTTGTCCGCACGTTGCGCGACGGACCGGCGCGGCTGCCGGTCGGCCACAGCCTGATCGACGCCGCGCTCCAGGTCGTCGCCGTCGGCGCGGGGGCGTCGCTCGGACGCGAGGGCGCTCCCCGGCAGAGTGCGGCCGCGGTCGCCGGCTGGATCGGCGACCGCCTCGCGATCACTCCGGCCCAGCGCCGTACCCTGCTGGCCTGCGGCGCCGGCGCCGGCCTCTCCGCGATGTACGGCGTGCCGCTGACCGGCGCCCTGTTCACCCTCGAGCTGTTGCTGGTCTCGCGGGCCTGGCGCGACGTCGTGCCCGCCGTACTGACGTCGGCCATCGCCGCCGCGGTCGCGTTGCCGATCCTCGGCACCCGCCCCGTCTACGACGTGCCCGCCGCCTCCTTCGCGTGGCCGGTGCTGGTCTGGTCGGTGCCGTTCGGGATCGTGGCGGGCCTCGTCGCTCTCGGGTTCACCCGGATGATGCGGGCGGCGCGGGTCTCGGCCCCGCCGCAGCCCGCGACCATCGGCACCATGGTCGCCGGGTTCGCGCTGGTGGGCCTGGTGAGCGCGGCGTACCCCGAGATCCTGGGCAACGGCAAGGGGCTGGCCCAGGTGGCGTTCGCAGGCGGCACCACGCTCGGGACCGCGGCCCTGCTCGCCGTCCTGAAGCCGCTCGCGACGGCCGTCTGCCTGCGCGCGGGCGCCATCGGCGGCCTGCTCACGCCGGCACTGGCCACCGGGGTCGCTCTGGGGGTGGCCGGCGGAGACGTCTGGAGCCGATGGTGGCCGGGCGGCGCGCCCGTCGACTATGCACTCGTCGGGGCGGCGGCGCTGGTCGCCGTCACGCAGCGGGCGGCGCTGACCGCCATCGTCTTCGCGATCGAGCTCACCCGCACCGGCCTGACCGACCTGCCGGCGATGGCGGTGGCCGTCGGCGTCGCGATCGTGGTGGCGCGTGCGGTGAGTGGCGCGCCCGTCCGCGATACTCCTCAGGTGAGGAAGAGCGTGGTGGCGGCGGCGATCCTGCGCCTCGAGCGCGGCCCGGCGGCCGTGCTGGCGGCGCGACGTACCGGACCGCCCGAGACGGCCGGCCGGTGGGAGCTGCCCGGTGGCAAGGTGGAGGCAGGGGAGACGCCGGAGACGGCACTCGCGCGGGAGATCGGCGAGGAGCTCGGCTGCTTGGTCGAGGTACTCGGCTGGCTTGACGGGTCCGCGCCGATCGGCGCCGACCACGAGCTGCGCGCCGCCACCTGCCGCATCACCGCCGGCGAGCCGAAGCCGAGGGAGCACGACCAGATCCGGTGGCTGACGGCGGAGCAGCTCGACGACGTCGACTGGCTGGAGCCCGACCTGCCCTTCGTCGCACAGCTCCAGGTGCTGCTACGTGCGCCGGGGTCGACCAGACGGGCCGTCTTCTTCGAGGAGGAGGACGCTCGCGGCGTGGCCGAGGGCCTCGAGGCCGACGGGTGGTGGGCGCAGGTCGCCCGCGAGCGCTACCAGGGCGAGGACGACGACGAGTCGCACCCGTGGGCCGTGGAGACGGACGCGCCGGACTACGTCCTCGACCTCCTCGTCGACGAGTACGACGGGTGGCTGGACGACCAGGTGGCCACCCTCGACGGCTCCGTGGCCCCCGAGCCGGTCGACCTGCCGACTGCCCCGAGACGGATCAAGCGGCCGCCCGTGGGGGAGTGAGCACGTCCTCCCTCTAAGATCGCTGCGTGCCCGAGCAGCGTCTCCTCCTGGTCCACGCCCACCCCGACGACGAGACGATCGGGCAGGGCGCCACGATGGCGAAATACCTCGCGCAGGGGCGCGGCGTCACCCTGGTGACCTGCACCGCCGGCGAGATGGGCGAGATCCTCGTGCCGGAGCTGGCCCACCTCGCCGCCGATCGGGAGGACGGGCTCGGCGAGCACCGCCGTGGTGAGATCGCCGACGCCCTGGCGCAGCTGGCGAGCCCGGACGGCGCCACGATCGACCATCGCTGGCTCGGCGGCTTCGGCACCTACCGCGACTCCGGGATGCAGTGGCATCCCGACGGCTACGCCATCCCGGCCGACACGATCCACGACAACGCCTTCTGGCACGCCGACCTCACCCAGGCGGCCGACCACCTGGTCGCGGTCATCCGCGAGGTGCGACCGCAGGTGCTGGTCACCTACGACCAGTTCGGCAACTACGGGCACCCCGACCACATCCAGGCCCACCGGGTGGCGATGTACGCCGCGCAGCTCGCCGCGGTTCCGTCGTACCGGCACGACCTGGGCCCGGCGTGGGACATCGCCAAGATCTACTGGTCCGCGCTCGGCGAGGGGCGGATGCGCGAAGGGCTGCGGCGGCTGCGGGCCTCGGGCGACGACACCGCGTTCGAGGGCATGGACCCCGACGGTCCGCTGCCGATGACCACGCCGGACGCCGACATCAGCACCGAGGTCGGCGCGATGGCCCAGGTCGAGCAGAAGCTCGCCGCGATGCGGGCCTACCCGACGCAGATCAGCGTCGACGGCCCCTTCTTCGCCCTCTCCAACAACGTCGGCAACGAGGCCTGGGGGCTCGAGGCCTACCGCATCGCCAAGGGCGTGCCGGTTCGGGACGAGACCGGACTCGAGACCGACCTCTTCGCGGGGCTGTGAGGGTGGCCGACGGGCCCGACGGCCGGGCCGACGGGCCGGACGGCGGGGCCGACGCCATCGGATGGCGCGTGGCCCGCACGATCGACGTCGCCTGCACCTTCGCCGGCTGGGGGTTCGTGATCGGCCTGGCCGCGGTGGCGATGCACCTGTGGTGGTGGGGTCTGGTGCTCGGCGCCGGCGCGACGCTCGTGACGGCGTACGCACTCCGGCCGGGCTGGATGACGCGACTGCCGTACGCCGTCGGCTGGGTCGTCCCGGTGGTGCTGGCCATGGTGCCGCGGCCGGAGGGGGACTACGCCGTCGCCGGCGATGCGTACGGCTACTCGCTGGTGGCCATCGGGATGGTGCTGATCGTGCTCACCACCTCGACCCTGCCGCTCGGGCGGCGCCCTCCGCAGCAGGAGCAGGACGCGCAGCCGCGGGACGCTCAGCCGCAGGACGCTGAGGCACGGGAGGCCGGGACGGCCCCCGACACCGAAGCGAGCCGCGAGCCCGACCTGGAGCGGGAGCCTAGGCCGGGGGAGTGAGGTACCGGCAGCGGTGGTGCTCGGCGAAGCCGAGTCGCTCGTAGAGCGCCAGCGCCGGGTCGTTGTCGGTCTCGACGTGCAGCCAGGCGGTGGTGGCGCCCTGCTCGGTGCCCCAGCCGACCAGAGCCGAGACGATCAGGGTGGCCAATCCGCGCAGCCGGTGCGAGGGCGAGACCTCGACGCCGTGCAGCCCGATCCAGTCGCCGTCCACCCCGGCACGCCCGCTGGCTGCGCCGTCGGCGGTGGTGGCGACGACGCGCGGTCCGTCGATGCTCAGCTCGACGCCGCGGGCGCCGTCGGCGTTGCCCGCGGCCGGCAGCGTCCGGCGCAGCCGGGCCGTCGAGGCGAGCAGGAACGACGACTCGCCGACCGGCAGAGGCTCCCAGCCGGCGGCGAGGAAGGCATCCTCGACGTCGGACCCGTCCTCGACCTGAGCCAGCGGACGCCGGTCGTGGGCAGCGTAGAAGTCGCGCACCCGGGCCTCGGCCTCGGCGAACGGCACCTCGGGCGAGCCCATCGCCAGGCACGAGTTCGCCCGCTTGAGCAGCCGGCCGACCGGTGCGAGGTCCGCGCGCAGCTGCCACTCGCCGAGCCGGACCCGCTCGACGTCCGGCCAGAGCGGGAGCGCGTGCAGCTCCGCCTCGCGCGCGCCTACGCGCATCCGCACCGAGGGCCGGGGCGGCACCGGCTTGCCCGAGACGATCAGCCCGAGCGGGATCTCCACCGGACCTGAGGCGGATTCGATCACCGCGACCGACGGGCCCCACGCCGTACAGATGCCGAGGACGTCGGTGAACGCGGGGCCTCCGGTGGGACCGATCTCGCCCGGAACGACGCGGCGTACGACGACGCGTTGGCCGACGACATGTGGGCCGAGGAGATGGGCGTGCACCCCGGGATATTAGGCTGACCTCGAACTACCCTGCAGTATCCGCGAGCTCGTGAGTTGGAGGACCAGGATGACCTACGTCATCGCCCAGCCGTGTGTGGACGTCAAGGACCGTGCCTGCGTGGACGAGTGTCCGGTCGACTGCATCTACGAGGGCAAGCGGATGCTCTACATCCACCCCGACGAGTGCGTGGATTGTGGCGCCTGCGAGCCGGTCTGCCCGGTGGAGGCGATCTACTACCAGGACGACACCCCGGAGCAGTGGAAGGAGTACTACGACGCCAACGTGAACTTCTTCGACGACCTCGGCAGCCCGGGTGGCGCCGCCAAGATGGGTGTCATCGAGAAGGACGACGCGTTCGTCGCCGCGCTCCCTCCGCAGAACCAGGATCACTGAGCACCGTGACCTACCTCGGGGTCTCGCGCCAGCTCCCCGACTTCCCGTGGGACAAGCTGACCGAGCACGCCGCGCGTGCCCGGCAGCACCCCGACGGCATCGTCGACCTCTCGATCGGCACGCCGGTCGACCCGACGCCGGAGGTAGTGCAGCGGGCGCTGAGCGAGGCCGCCGACAGTCCCGGCTATCCGACCACGGTCGGCGTGCCGCAGCTGCGCCAGGCGGCGATCGACTGGCTCGAGCGCAATCACGGCGTCACCGGCCTCACCCTGGACTCCGTCCTGCCCCTGGTCGGCTCCAAGGAGCTGATCGCCGGCCTGGCGTTGCACCTGGGCGTCGGCGCGGGCGACCTGGTCGTCTACCCGGAGCTGGCCTACCCGACGTACGAGGTGGGCGCGGCGCTGGTCGGCGCCCGCACCCTGGCCAGCGACAGCCTCACCGCGATCGGGCCCGAGGTGCCGCGCATCCTGTGGCTCAACAGCCCCTCGAACCCCACCGGTCGCGTGCTGCCCGTCGAGCATCTGAAGAAGGTCGTCGACTGGTGCCGTCAGCGCGGCACCCTGCTCGTCTCCGACGAGTGCTACATCGAGTGCGCCTGGGAGGAGGAGCCCGTCTCGGTGCTCCATCCCAGTGTCTGCGGGGGCTCGCACGAGGGCATCCTCGCGGTGCACTCGCTCTCCAAGCGTTCCAACCTGGCGGGCTACCGCTGTGCCTTCGTCGCGGGTGACACCTCCGTGATCGGCGAGCTGCTCGCCGTCCGCAAGAACCTCGGGCTGATGGCCCCCGGCCCGATGCAGGCCGCCATGATCGCGGCCCTCGAGGACGACGCGCACGCGAAGGAGCAGCACGCCCGGTACGCCGCCCGTCGTACTCGCCTGCAGACCGCGCTCGTCCACGCCGGCTTCGCGATCGATCACAGCGAGGCGTCGCTCTACCTGTGGGCCACCCGCGGTGAGAGCTGCTGGGCCACCGTCAGCTGGCTCGCCGAACGCGGCATCCTGGTCGCCCCCGGCGACTTCTACGGCGCCGCCGGCAAGGACCACGTGCGGGTCGCGTTCACCGCGACCGACGAGCGGATCGACGCCGCGGTCGCCCGCCTCACCTGAGGCCGAAACGTCACCCCGTGACAGTCGAAACGTCACTCCGTGACACGCGAGAGGTCACTGCGTTACACGCGAGAGGTCACTTTGTGACGGTCGAGAGGTCACTGCGTGACACTCCGGCTGTCACAAGGTGACCTCTCGCGTGTCACGGGCTGACGCTTCGACTGTCACCAGGTGACGTCTCGACTGTCACGGGGTGACTTCTCGCGTGTCACGGGGTGACGTTTCGCGGGTCACCAGCTGACCTCTCGACTGTCACGGGGTGACTTCTCGCGCGTCAGGGGGTGAGCGTCTGCACCACGATCTGCTGGCGCGTCGCGTGCGGGTCGGCGATCCAGGTGCCGGTGTCGCCGGGGGCCCAGGCATGGCCGTCGTAGGTCACCCGGAGGATGCCGAAGCGCGGGGTCTGGGGCAGGAGGTACTGCGCGACGGCCCAGCCCAGCTGGTTCCGGGGGACCGGGATGACGAGCTGGTCGCCCCGGACCACACCGTGTACGCCGAACAGGCTCGCCAGCTCGTCGCGCGCCTGTGCCGGGTGGCCCTTGCCCGTGGGGGCGTTGATCCGGCAGGCGAAGGCGTGCGGGGAGTAGCCGGTCAGGGCGGAGGCGAGCGCGCGGGCGTCGGGCTCGTGTTGCGCGTAGGCGTCGGGGTACGCCGAATGCTGCACCGCCTGGGCGGCCTTCGTGACGGTCACGGAGTTCCAGTCGCCGAGCTTCTGCAGCGCGTCGTAGAACGCGTTGGTGGCATAGACCGGGTCCGCGATCTGCTGCGCCGTACCCCAGCCCTGACTCGGCCGCTGCTGGAAGAGCCCGATGGAGTCGCGGTCGCCACCGGAGAGGTTGTAGAGCTTCGACTCCTGCATCGCGGTGGCCAGCGCGACCGTGGCCGCGTGGGCGGGCAGCCCGCGGTGGACCGAGATCGCGGTGATCAGGGCGGCGTTCTGGGACTGCTCCGGGTCGAGTGGCGAGCTGGTGTGCCCCTCGACGCGCGCGGTGCATTCCTCCGGCTGCGGGATCAGGCTCGCGGGCACCTTGTGCAGCAGCACGACGGCACCCACACCGATCACAACGAGGATGGCGGCAGCTACCGCGAGGCGCTTCATCGTCGGGGCTCGGTGGAGGTCAGTTGGCGTGGAGCGCCGCGTTGAGCTCGATGCCCTGGCCGGCCCGCGCACGGGCCTCGACAGCGCCGGTCTGGCTGTTGCGGACGAAGAGGATGTTGCTCTGTCCGGAGAGCTCCAGCGCCTTGACGACCCGGCCGTCGGGCAGGGCGACCTTCGTACCCGCAGTGACGTAGAGGCCCGCCTCGATCACGCAGTCGTCGCCGAGGCTGATGCCGAGCCCGGCGTTGGCGCCGAGCAGGCAGCGCTCCCCGACGGAGATGACCTGCGTGCCGCCACCGGACAGGGTCCCCATGATGGAGGCCCCGCCGCCGACGTCCGAGCCGTCGCCGACCACGACGCCCCCCGAGATGCGCCCCTCCACCATGCTGGTGCCGAGTGTGCCGGCGTTGAAGTTCACGAATCCCTCGTGCATCACGGTCGTGCCGGGGGCCAGGTGGGCGCCGAGCCGCACACGGTCGGCGTCGGCGACGCGTACGCCGGTAGGCACCACGTAGTCGACCATCCGCGGGAACTTGTCCACGCCGTACACGGTCACGTGCTGGCCGGCCGCCTTGAGGCGGGCGCGGGTGAGCTCGAAGCCCTCGACGGCGCACGGACCCGCGCTGGTCCACACGACGTTGGTGAGCAGGCCGAAGACGCCGTCGAGGTTCTGCCCGTGCGGCTGGACGAGGCGGTGGGAGAGCAGGTGCAGCCGCAGCCAGACGTCCTGCGTCGTCGTCGGGGCCGCGTCGAGGTCGGTGCCGATCAGCTCGACGGTGCGCGTCACCCCGCGCAGCTCGTCGGCGCCCGCGAGCGCGGTCAGCTCGGTCGGAGCGGCGGCACCGTCGGGTGCCTCGCCGAGCGCAGGGCTCGGGAACCACACGTCGAGGACGGTGTCGTCGGCGGAGTACGTCGTCAGGCCGAAGCCCCAGGCAGCGCGGGTCACGGGGAAGGAGCCTACCGGGGCCCCTATTGCCCGGTGCGACCGTCGATGCACTCCCTGAGAAGGTCGGCGTGCCCGCAGTGGCGCGCGTACTCCTCGATCATGTGGACCAGGATGTCGCGCACGCTGGCGCTCTCGCCCTCGCGCGGCAGCGGCTTGACCTCGCCCAGGTCGGCGTCGGTGATGCCAGCCAGGTAGTCGTCGGCCGCGGTGACCTGCTCGTGGAACGCGGCGAACGCCGACTCCACCGCTGCCGGGCTGGCCTCGACCTCGGTGAAGCCGCCGGTGCCGTCGTCGTACAGCCGCGGAACCTCCAGGTTGCCCCGCAGCGCGCGATGGAACCAATGGTGCTCGACGCGGGCCATGTGCTGGATCATGCCGAGCAGGCTCAGGTCGCTCGGCGGCACGCTGCGCGTGGCCAGCTGCTCGGGCGTGAGGTCCCGGCACTTCAGCTCGAGGGTGAGGCGGTAGTTGGTCAGGTACTCCCGATAGGTCGCCAGTTCGCCGACCGCGCCGCTCTCGGCGCGCGGGTCGTCCTCGGGCGCGACGAACATTCCGTTGAAGGCCATGGGGATACCCAACCGGTCCGGTCGCCCCGACGGCAACCGGAAATGTCGGCGCCCAGTGGCACCGTGAGGCGCACAGCCCGCTCCCGGGGGTCCACAATGGAAGGAGCACCGCCGTGTCTGTTCGTCGAGGAGATGCCGTGTCTGTCAGGCCCGAAGAGCCGCTGCGGCGTGAACGCATGTCATGGGAGGAGTTCCTCGCCCTGCCCGAGCGGCCTCGGGCCGAATGGGTCGACGGCGAGGTCGTCTTCCTGATGGCGCCGCCCGTCGTCGATCACGGCGACGCGACGATGCAGCTCTCGCTGCTCCTGGCACCGCGATTCCCGACGTGCTTCCTGGTCCCAGAGGTCTTCCTGGTCCTTCCGCACAATCGGGTCCGGCTGCCCGATCTGATGCTGGTCGAGCACCGCCCGCCCGACGGATGGGTCCGTGAGCCGCCACTCCTGGTGGTCGAGGTGCTCTCGTCCTCCACCCGGTCGGAGGACACGATCCGCAAGTCCATCGACTATGCGCGGGGCGGCGCCGGTCAGTGCTGGGTGGTCGACCCGGACCTTCGCGCCATCGACGTCTGGCGGCTGGCCGACGGAGAGTGGGAGCTGACGGCGCGTGTCGACGACGACCATCCGACCGCCGAGGTCGAGCTCGCCGGCGTGACCGTGCCACTCGAGATCGACCGGATCCTGCGGCGGTAGCGCGCCCCGCCGCCTACCTGGCCGCCTATCTGGTTGGCGAGGCGCTGGCACCACGCCGTACTCTTGGACCACAGGCGTCTGAGCCGTCATCAGCGGCGAGCCCGGGGAAGAAAGCTCTCGAGCAAGTAGAACCCCGCGGGGTCCGGCCCGTCACAGCCGAAGAACGAGTGGCACCCAGCAGGTCGGGGTGCAAGCGGGGTGGTACCGCGGTCGAGAGATCGCCCTCGTGGAACGACGAAGCGCAGCCCACGAAGACGCACCCGCCAGGAGACGCCCGATGGCCTACCCGAAGGTCACCACCGACCCGACCGCCGACAGCACGGCCGCCGCAGCCGTGCCGGCC
>Ga0131853_10012829_pt1 | contig 15359 bp, 13 predicted proteins | sample TergutLab28metaG_FD_92764 | JGI IMG/M metagenome (GOLD analysis project Ga0131853, IMG submission 92764) | Labiotermes labralis P1 segment gut microbial communities from Petit-Saut dam, French Guiana - Lab288 P1 (version 2) (version 2) | ecosystem: Host-associated > Arthropoda: Insects >...
CCAGCCAGTATACCGCCGCCTGAACATCGCTGTTGCGCATACTTTTGTGCAGCGCGGAAATCAGGTTGTAATGTTCTTCCCCGTTCTTGTCGTAAAGCAGTGACTTTTTGCTGGTACACTGCTCAATAACCTCTGTGGATACCACCGTTGTTTCCCCCTCCAGGGGGGAGTTGAGCACCGCCATTTCCAGAGTGCTGAGGGCAACCCGGGCGTCCCCGTTTGCGAACCCGGCGATCATTCCGATTTGATCGTCCGCAATTCTGATATCCTGCCCGCCAAATCCTCTCTCGCCGGTCAGGGCGCGGCGCAAAAGTTTGGCCAGCGCCTGCGTTTCGAGCCCGTGCAGGACAAATACCTTGCACCGGGAAAGCAGCGCCGAATTAACCTCAAAGGAGGGGTTTTCGGTCGTGGCTCCGATAAGCGTAATACTGCCCTTTTCCACAAAGGGGAGGAACGCGTCCTGCTGGGCTTTATTGAAGCGGTGGATCTCGTCGATAAACAGGATGGTTCGATCGCCCATCAGGCGGCTTTTTTCAGCTCCGGCCATTACTTCTTTGATTTCTTTCATACCGCTGGTGACGGCGGAAAAGTCAATAAACCGCGCTTTTGTTTTGTTCGCGATTATTCTGGCCAGAGTGGTTTTTCCCACCCCTGGAGGCCCCCAAAAAATCATGGAGGATACTTTATCTTCTTCTATTAATTTGCGCAGCACTTTGCCGGGCGCGAGCAGATGCTCCTGCCCGGCGTATTCGTCCAGAGTTTCGGGGCGCAAGCGGCTGGCCAAAGGGCCGTGGGATGGTCTGTCGTCAAAGAGAGAATATTGATTCACTGTTATCACCATCAAACTTAAGAAACTTTTGGCGGCTACGTGCTGTTTTTTGCGGGCGTAGACCGCCCACTTTGTCCTGCCGGACGGGCGTTACTTTTTGCTCGTGCAAAAAGTAACCAAAAACACGCTCAAGGGGGTGCAGGGGGCTTCGCCCCCAGCAGGCACCCCCTTGAGAATCCCCCCGCACCCCCACATAAAAGTCAGAGGCGTAATCGTAGGGCGCAATGTCCACATCGCGCCGAAAAGCCACCGGGCGAAACCCCAAGGTTTATGACTTTGCCTCCAGCCAGTTTGGGCCTGCCGCCACATCGGCTCTAAGGGGTACGCTCAACGGCATGGCCCTTTCCATTTCTTCTTTTAACAGAAGGGAAACCTGTTGCGCTTCGCCAGCGGGGCACTCAACGATCAACTCGTCGTGGACTTGCAGGATCAGTTTTGCTTTAAGTTTTTCCGCGCGCAGCCGCCGGTAAACCTTGACCATTGCGATTTTGATGATATCAGCCGAACTGCCCTGTATGGGAGTATTCATCGCCGCCCGCTTTCCAAATTCCCGGGTAGGGCGGGCCGAGGCGCTAAGTTCGGGCAGATAGCGGCGCCGGTTCATCAGCGTCTGAACATATCCGCGCTCGGCGCCATGCTCCACGGTGTCCTCCATATATTGCCTCACGCCCGAAAAGTTGCCGAGATAGCCTTTGATGTATTTATCGGCTTCCGCCACGCTAACCCCGATATCCTGAGAAAGAGAAAACGCCCCCATGCCGTAGACAATGCCAAAGTTGACCGCCTTGGCCCGGCCGCGCATAAGGGGAGTGACCAGTTCGGCGGGCAGATCGAACACCTGGCTTGCGGTGCGGGTGTGGATGTCCTCGCCGTTTTTAAACGCTTCGATCATCTGAGCGTCCTGCGCGATGTGCGCAAGCACGCGCAGTTCGATCTGAGAGTAATCGGCGTCCAGCAGGACGTTGCCTTCTCCCGCCAGAAAAAAGCGGCGCAGTTCGCTGCCCAGCTCGGTTCGGATGGGAATGTTCTGCATGTTCGGCTCAATTGAGGAAATCCGTCCGGTGCGGGTTAGCGTTTGCTGAAAACTGGTGTGAATCCGCCCGTTGTGGTCAATCGCCCCCAGTAAACCGTCTACATACGTGGATTTCAGCTTGGCCGCCTTGCGGTATTCCAGAATATCGCCGACTATTGGATGTTTGCCCGAAAGAGATTCGAGTACCTCCGCGTCGGTCGAGTAGCCGGTTTTTGTCTTCTTTTTTGCGGGCAGCGAAAGCTTCTCGAACAAAATCGCGCCCAGTTGTTTGGGGGAGTTGAGATTAAACTGTTCCCCGGCATGACGGTAAGCGCTCTCCTGATAGCGGGAGATTTGCTCGTTCAGCCTTTGCCCAAAGGCGGCAAGCCCCTCGCGGTCAACAGCAAAGCCGGTGTGTTCCATATCCGCCAGCACTCCGGCCAGAGGCAGCTCCACCTCATGAAGCAGGCGGTATTGCCCGCCCGAAGATATCTTCTTTTCCAGCTCGTCGCAGAGCGCGGGTAAAAGCGCGCAATCCTCCAGCAAAGGGCCCCACTCGCCGAAATATCCGGCGATTTCCAGCCCGGGGGTTTTAAAAGCCGACGCAAGGCGCTTTATCGAATAGTCGCCGGCGGCGGGGCCAAGGATATATCCGGCGATTTCCGCGTCAAACACAATATTTTGGATCTCAAAACCCCGGCTGATTGCAAAGTGATGCAGCTCTTTCAGCTTGTTGCTCCGCTTGGGAACAGGAGCGGCCAAAAGCTGCTGAGATATATCTGGAACATCCATATCCCACAGGCAAAGAGCATCCCCCGAAACGGCGCAAACTGCCGTTACGATCCCCTCATGGAAGCTGAACAGCACGTCCAACGGGCCGCTTGACGACAAAAGGTTGTCAAGCGGGGGGTTAAACACGATTTCAAGCTGTTTGGCAGCTTGCGGCTGGGCAGAGGGTATGGAGCGCCGCGCTGCCTTAACGCCAAAACGCTCGGCGAGGCTGAACAGCTCAAGGGAACTCATCAGCTCCCACGCCCGCACGGCGTCGATTTGCCCGCGTTTTAACTCGTCAAGACCAAGGCCAATAGGCGCGTCGCAGTCTATGGTTGCCAGCTCCCGGCTGAGATAGGCCATCTCTTTACCCGCGCGCAGTTTTTCCCGCAGGCTTTCCCGGATATCCAGATTGTCAAGATTTTCGTAAATGGCGTCCAGACCGCCCCATGCATACAACAGGCCAAGAGCTGTCTTTTCCCCCACTCCGGGCACGCCGGGAATATTGTCCGAGCTGTCCCCCATCAGCGCCTTTAGGTCGATCAGCTGCGCCGGAGCCAGCCCGTACTTTTCCCGGATGGCGGCTTCGTCAATAATGTCGGCCTGAGCGCGGTTCCCCTTGGTGTAAGCCAGGCGGACGGTGGTGTTTTCACAAACCAGCTGAAATGTATCGCGGTCTCCCGTGGCAATGACGCAGCGTCCGTTTTTTCGGGCGGACTCGCAGGCCAAAGCGCCCAACAGGTCGTCGGCTTCATATCCCTCTTGCTCCACCAGCTTGAATCCAAGAGCCGTCAGCAGTACCTTGAGAGCGGGAAGCTGCCTTGCAAGATCTTCGGGCATACTTTTGCGGTTGGCCTTGTACCCGTCGTATTTTTTATGGCGGAAAGTAGGGGCGCGCATGTCGAAGGCTATAGCTATGGCGTCCGGCCGTGTTTCCTGCAAAAGACTATGGAGGATGCCCAGAAAGCCGTAGATACCGTTTGTGGGCATCCCGTCGCGGGTACTCAGCGGACGGATGCCGTAAAACGCGCGGTTTAGGACGCTGTTGCCATCTATGGCTAAAAGTTTCATGAATGATCCTCCGACTTATGGTGTTTGAGTTGTAAATGCAGCCTATTACATGTAAGCGTTAACAACTTCCTGCCACAAACGCATGTACAGTTCAAGGTTCGCCCGCGTTCCCAGGGATAAATCCTTTCTTGAGTAGTTTTGCATGTTTGCCCTGCTGCCGGGAACGGGAAATCGCCCCCTTTCGCTGTTAACTACGGCATACGCGCCTTCATATCCTTCCGGCGCCCACTCGGAAAGTTGATTGCCCAAGAGGAAAAAATATTCCTGCCCCGGTCTTGAGGGCAGATAATGGCTGCGCGTATGCAAAACATTTTCAAAAATGTAATATGGCTCCACGATCGTAATTGTGTCGCCAACCGCAAGGGTTCCTTTAATCACCTGAGTAATTTCGATCGACGTAAGGGTATGGCCTCTTTGGGGGCGGGTTGGGTCAGGCGCGTCGGGAAACTGAAATACCGACCGGGCGTCATTCCCGACGTGGGCTCTCGCAATATTTGCCGCCCTTGATTCCAAGCCTTCAAGCGTCGTTTCGAAGAAAAAAGGCGTCGAGGGTTGATATACCACATCGTCAAAAGTTTCATGCGTGAAATCATACGGGCGGGAACAGCTTGTTAAAATCAAAATTATTATGATGATAAAGACAAAACGTTTCATATACGCATTCTCCTTGATTGCGAACTGAAGCTTATCCGGAACGCTCAACATTCAGCAGCTTCTTTTTGATTTCCAGCCCGTAAGCGAACCCGGTCAGCGAACCGTCCGCGCCGATTACGCGGTGACAGGGAATAACTACAAAGATAGGGTTTTTGCCGTTTGCGTTCCCCACCGCACGGGACGCCGACGGATTGCCGACCGCCTGCGCCAGTTGCTTGTAGCTTATGGTTTCACCGTAAGGGATCTCCAAAAGAGCCTGCCATACTTGTTTTTGGAACCGGGTTCCCTTTGGGTCAAGGGGCAAATCGTTAAACGCGTTTTTTTCCCCGGCCAGATACGCCCTTAGCGCCTGCGCCGCCTTTTTGAGCAAAGGCGTTTCTCCGTGTTCCATTCCGGTCAGTTTTATGTTATCATTCATACAAAGGTTGGTGATGGATTTGCCGTCTTCCGCGATCAGAACGCTTCCGATATCGGTTTCATAAATTTCATAGTTAGGCATGATATTCTGTCCTTTCTCAGTAAATGTCTATAAGGCAGCTTCTCATTACCGCAAGAGCCGCCTTGTGGTTTTCCTCCGACGTGCCCGCGCAACAGTCTGCAAGAACGGCAATTTTGTTGCGAGGATAGTATGCCCGCAGATTCAGCGCGTTGGATACCACGCAAATGTCGGTGCAAACGCCGCAAAGCTCAATGGTTGCTTCCGGGGCAATGGGGCCGATAACTTCCGCTAGGTCAAGGGAGCCAAAGGAGGGTTTTTCCACTACCGGCTCCCTTTCCATGGGGCGCAGCTCGCCCACGATTTCCCAGCCGTCTTCCCCTTTTATGCAGTGGCGGGGGATATGTTTGCCTTCCCGGCTTATCTGATCCGCAAACTCGTTTTCATAATGTGTGTCGGCGGTGTAAATCACCCGCCATCCATTTTTCCGGTATTGCTCGAGTAATCGGGCGATAGGAGCTACAACCGCCCGCGCGGAAAGCGATCCGAGCGCGCCGGTAATAAAATCCTTTTGCATGTCTATTACGACAAGTATATGCTCCATGATAGACGGCCCCCCCATTAAACTCCTAATTCCTATTTTCTAACCACTAATATCATATCCCTTGCGGGCGTCAATGTCAATCCGGACAGGCTTGTTCACAAATTACCCGAATTTTCTTAAAATTGCTTTTTATTCTTCTTAAAACGCCGGTCACATTTATCCCTTAAACTGGGTACAGCGTAAAAGCAGGGCGCGATGTAAATATCGCGCCCTGCACAAACAGGAGGCGATTATCATGTTTGGCAACAAGGATAATTTCGGGCCACAACCAAATCAAAACGGCTGGTACGCGTCAGGGCCCCGGAAAGCTCCCGGACAACGCAGCCCCGGCGATATGTCCGCAAACTTATATCGGCCCCGGCAGGATACCTCTGTTTCGTATGTGCCGCCGAACAGCGAAGCGGACGCCCCGCCGCCGCAACCACAAACATACAAACAGCCAGAAACGAAAAAGCAAAGGCGTATCGGCGCGGGTTTTATTGCCGCCATGCTGATTGCGTCCCTTGTAGGCGGCGTTGTGGGAGGCGGAACCGCTGCATTGTACTTAAGCGGAAGGCTTACCGAAGCCACGCCCCCTTCGGCGGAGGACGTCTTTTTGCCCGCTTTATCGCAAAACGCGGACGCCGAAACGCCTGAAATAGCGTCCCACGCGGTGCTTTCCGCCCTGGACGTCACCTACGCCGTGGAAAAAGCCGCGGACAGCGTGGTTGAGATCGCGCTTAACACCAGCGTCAGGACTTTCTTTGGAGGCCAGCGCGAAGCTCAAAACGCGGGCAGCGGAGTCATACTTGCCCAAAACGGCTACATTGTCACTAATAATCATGTTATCGAAGACGCGGACGAAATTATTGTACGCACCGCGGACGGCAGGGAATTTCCCGCGCAGGTTATAGGTGCCGACCCCAGAACCGATCTGGCGGTCATAAAGATCGACGAAACCGGACTTGCTCCCACTGTGTTTGCCGATTCCGACGCGGTGCGGGTAGGACAACTGGCGATAGCTATCGGTAATCCTCTGGGCGCTTTGGGCGGCACTGTTACCCACGGGATCGTCAGCGCAAGAGATCGCGAAATCACCATCGACGGGCAGACAATGACCTTGATGCAAACTTCGGCGGCAGTCAATCCGGGTAACTCCGGCGGCGGGTTGTTTAACGCCCGCGGAGAGCTTATCGGCGTAGTTAACGCAAAAGGCAGCGGCATTGACGTCGAGGGTTTGGGGTTTGCGATTCCCTCCAACATAGTGCGCGCGGTAACGGGCGACCTTATCCGGCACGGCTATGTCACCGGGCGGCCGGAACTGGGAATCACGGTGGTGCAAATAAATAATCCACGTGACGCGGCCCATCACGGAATGGACGGCACAGGCGTTTTTGTTGTGGAAGTTTCGCGCGAAAACGGCTTGGAGCCCCGCGACCAGATCCTTGCCATCGACGGCGTTGAAATAGAGAGTTTCAATCAAGTTAGCGAAGCTGTTCAGGCCCGCAGCGTGGGAGATGTAATGCAAATTACGGTTATGCGTCAGGGTGAAACCCTTATCCTTGACGTTATCTTAAGCGAGCAGATCCCCCAGTCCATCAGAGCCAACTTGCCCGAGCCCAGCGATATGTAGTTGCTTTTTTTCATATCTCTTCCTCCAAGCGCGCCGGCCCCGATCACCTGATCGGAGCCGGCGCGCTGCACATGAAATCGTTAATTCTTCTTGACATCCGGGGGTTAAGCTTTTATAATAAGATGCGTGCCGGCTTTACGCGCCCGTAGCTCAGCAGGATAGAGCAACTGCCTTCTAAGCAGTAGGTCTTGTGTTCGAATCACAACGGGCGTGCCAGCAAAAACCCCGAGGATGCCTTGTGGCGCCCTCGGGTTTTTCATGCTATACTTTATTCACCCTGATAAAAAGGTTGTGATTTAAATATGGATCGCTGTATAGTCTGCCCGCGTAAATGCGCTGTCGATCGGATCCATAAAAAAGGCTTTTGCAAAGCCCCTTTGGATCCGGTTGTCGCAATCGCCACGATCCATAGGGGCGAAGAGCCGATCATAAGCGGGAAAAAAGGTTCCGGAACTGCTTTCTTTTCCGGTTGTAATCTTGGCTGCGTTTTCTGCCAGAATCATGATATAAGTCAAAGCTGCGAGGGCAGGGAGATGACGCCTCCTGAGCTTGCCGGATTGTTTATGAAACTGGCCGGGCAGGGAGTTCACAATATAAATCTCGTGACTCCCGGCCATTTTGTGCCTCCAATCATTGAAGCCATTAAACTGGCAAAAGAAGCGGGAATAAATATTCCCTTTGTCTATAACTCCAACGGTTATGACGCCTTGGAGTCTTTAAAAATGCTTGACGGGCTGATAGACATTTATATGCCGGATTTAAAATACGCCGGCGACGCTTATGGGCAGCTCTACTCAAACGTACCGGATTATTTCAGCGTAGCCGGTGAAGCTTTGCTTGAGATGTACAGGCAGGCAGGCGCGCCGGTAATCAGGGATGGCGTTATGCGAAAAGGGCTTTTGATAAGGCATTTGGTGATGCCCGGACTTATCGAGGATTCTATAAAAGTCCTTGACTGGATCAAGGACAATGTTCCGTCCGCGATCGTAAACCTTATGGATCAATACAGGCCGGCTTACCGTGCGAATAAATACGCGGAGATCAACCGCCGGCTTACTTCTTCCGAGTACAAATCAGCGTATGCATATTTTTCCGGGTTAGGGCTGCAGGAAGGCTAATTTACTATGTTATCAAGAGGTAAGCAATATGGAACAAAAATTTGTGGCGGAACGCAATGAAATGGTTGAAGAGCAGCTAAAACCCAGACGGATAAAATCAGGCGCCATTTTGGACGCGATGAATAATGTGCCAAGGCATCTGTTTGTTCCGGAAAATATCCAAAGCCATGCTTACAATGATTCGCCTTTGCCGATCGGATTGGGGCAAACAATTTCGCAGCCTTATATTGTAGCGTTTATGACCGAACAGCTTGAACTTGTTCCCGGAATGAAAATTCTTGAAATAGGGACAGGTTCAGGTTATCAGGCCGCTATTCTGGCTTATCTAGGATGTGAAGTTTATACGGTCGAATTGCTTGAGGAACTTGCCAGCCGATCGAAAAAGGCTCTTGCCGCCCTTAAATTTGATAATGTAAACGTAATACATGGAAACGGCTATCTGGGCTGGCCGGAGCAGGCTCCGTACGATGCTGTAATTGTTACCGCCGCGCCTGACAGCATCCCTGTAAAACTGGTTGAACAATTAAAAAAAGGCGGCAAAATGATTGTTCCCGTAGGAAAAGCCCGCTCGGCGCAAACGCTGAAACTGATCGAGAAAAAGGAAGGCAGAATTGTTGAGAATGATCTGCTTTATGTAAGATTTGTTCCAATGGTTTAAACCGCAGAGGCTTCCGTCACGGAAGCCTCTGTTTTTGCTTGCAAGTTAGAGTATATAAAATTTAATTCGCACATAATGACAAAATTATGTAGAATATGATATAATAACCATAAATTTAATATGCAAATATATCTGATATGGGTGGTGATCTATAATTGGATAAGTTTTTGGCGGTTGTTGTTACGGCAGCGATTGTCCTGTTCGCGTGTTTTTCGTTGGGCGTATTCGGCGGCGACGGCGTTTTGCGTGTAGACGATAAAGACTACAACGAGTTTACTTTCAGCGGGAACTTGAAAGACGGGCGCTTTTCTGGTTACGGCGCGGTTAACTTCCAGGACGGCGACAGGTTTGGCGGGAATTTCACCGAAGGGCGTTTTGACGGCCGGGGAGTTTTCTACGCCACAGCCGGCCACTGGAATTTTGACGGCGTTTTTCAAGGCGGCCGGATCGGCGGCGGGACGCTTAATATCGACGACAGCGATCCCGTTACGCTTGAACGCAGCCAAGCCGCCGACACGCTGACCACCGATATCTGGCGCTATGAAGGCGGCCTGAACGAACTCGGCCAGAGCGGCGCGGGCAGATTTGTTTTCGCCGATGGTTCCGTTTATACAGGCGGCTTTTCACATGGGCTTGCCGATGGTGAAGGCGAGCTTACGGACGCGTCAGGCAGGATAATTTACAAAGGCGGATTTAAAGACGGTTTGTTCGACGGGCAGGGAACTTATTTCAGCTCCGAAGGCTGGTCGTATGAGGGCGGCTTTAAAGACGGCCTGTTTGATGGCGAAGGTTCGGTTACAACTGAATATCAAACCATCCGCGGCGTGTGGGAGAAGGGGGTGCAAATAAGGCGGTATGGATAGAATAAAGTGGTTTAACGCGGTGCGCGCGTACGGCCTTTTTCTTGTGCTTGGCTACCATTTGTTTTATGACGTCTTCCCCGGCGGCTTTTTAGGCGTCGATATCTTCTTTACATTTTCGGGTTTTCTTGTCACCGCCCTGGCGATTGAGGAAGTGCGCAAAAGCGGCGGGTTTAGCCTGTCCAGATTTTACAAGCGCCGCGCTCAGCGCATCGTGATCCCGTTGTATTTATCGGTTGCTTTCACGCTGCCGTTTATGCTTTTGATTTCGCCCGACTTCACCGTGGGAATAACCCGGCAAACGGCGGCGGCGCTCGGGTTTGTCAAAAATTGGTTTCAGATATTGACTGGCGGCAGTTACGAGGCGCAGCTTTTGCCCTCCGTGTATGTGCATACATGGTCGCTTGCGATAGAGGCGCAGTTCTATCTGTCTTGGGGGCTTGTCTGCGTCCTGCTGGCGGCGCTTTCCAAAGCGATTTTCAGCGATAACGAGGGGAAGCGGCTTTTTTGCTTCAGAGCTTTGCTCTTTGCCCTTTCCGGCGTGCTTGCCGTGGCTTCATACATATTTATGAACAGAATGCATGATTCGGGCTACACATTGGACGCGATTTATTTCAATACGTTCGCGCGGTTTTTCCCGTTCTTAATAGGTTCCCTGGCGGCGTCGATCTGGGGCGTGCATGATAAAGAGCGCGTCGCGCCCTACAGGCGCCGCAAGCTGATAACCGCCGCGCTTATCGCCGTTGCCGCGCTGTCGGCGGCTTTTATCCTGTATGAGTCGAGGCAATATAAGTTCACCGACGATTTTATCTATCACTACGGGTTTTTAATAACATCGCTCTTGACGGCCGCTCTCATTTACGCCACGCACGGGCTTCATCTAATGACGCCGAAAACAGTGCGGGAGCCGCGCCTTTTAACATCCGTTGCGGATATGTCTTATAACGCTTATTTGTTCCACTGGCCTTTTTATGTGGTATTTTCGGCGCTGATCCTGAACAACACGACGGCTTCGCTTGTTACCCTTGCGTTTACCTTTGTATTTTCGGCATTGATGTTCTACAAAGTCGAGCGGATTTTTATTTCTAAAGGCCATAGCGGAGCCTTAAAACACAGGAGGTTTGCGGCTTCCATACTCTGTGCCGCTTTGGTGGTTGCGGCGGTGCCGAGCGGGATTGTTATACATAGGGCGCCCGCTATTACGAGCATAGAAACCGACTTCGCCGTAAACAATGTGCTTATGGACGCTCAGGGGATCATGTCCTTTGAGCGCGGCGTCAGCGCCATTAACCCGACGCCTGTAACCTACGCGGTAAGCGCCCCGCTGCAAGCAAATCTCTTGTCGGCGTATTATTCCGTGTATCCTCCCGCGCCTGCGCCCGAACTAACGCCTGCGCCTGACCCCCCCGCGAATAATGCCGTAACCCTTGAAATTACCGGCGGCGTTACCGTTATCGGGGATTCCGCTCCGCTGGGGGCGCAAGCGGCGATGATAAAATTAATCCCCAATTGTTATGTTGACGCGGTGGTTTCGCGCCCGGTAAGCGCGGGGCATGGCATAGTTATGGATTTGATAAGCAGAGGCGAACTGCGCGAATATGTTGTGATCGCGCTTGGCACAAACGGCGCAAGCAACTACGAAAGCCTGCTGTCGCGAATAATTGACGACTTGCCTTCCGGGCACCGGCTGATTTTTGTAACGCCGTTTGACGGACGCTCAAATGAAAACTCCAGAATATTAAACAATACCGCGGCTTGGATGAGGGGCTTGCCCTCCCAGTATAACTTTATAACCATTGCGGATTGGAACTCCCTTATTAGTCCGCAGGCAAACATTTTGGCAGGCGACAGGGTACACATGGGCGGGCAAACCTCTATGGATCTTTATGCCAACATGGTTGCCGAAGCAATTAGCGCCGCGTCACAAAAACCGGCTAAAGAATAGTAATTTCGCAGGGTTCGGCGCGGGGCCGTTGTCGCTTATAAAAATGCAGGTTCTAAAATACGTTAAAGTTACCCTTGCTTAAGGCCGTGTCGTCCAAAACCACCGTAATGTTTGGGTCATAAGCGGTCTTGAGCAAATCTTTCATTTCCTTTGAAAACTCATCAACGATCAACGGCGCTCCCACATAGCGGCCCTGTATAAAAGTTGCGCCCGTGGAAGAGATATATGCCATTGTGCCGGCGGAATCAACTCCTTCGAAAATGACGCCGGCGCCGATTTCCGACGCAAGAGCCATAACCTTCTGAATTTCTTCCTGTCTTTCAGGGCGCTTTTCGGCTTCGTGGGCAAAGCTTTTGTTAAGTTTGAGGAAATCCGGTTTAAACTCGTCAAAAAAGTCAACAACATCCGGGTGCAGCAAGCTCCGGTCAAAATCGCTGATTGCGATATTAAGCCCTATGCTTTTAAATTTTTCAAGCTGGCCGAGCGCAACTTGCTTGTTCAGGCGAATGATATGCTGGCTGATAACCACCGTAAGTATTTCGGCGCCAAGCTGAAATTCCTCCAGACAACGGGCAAAAAAGCCGTCTACATCTTGCCTGAAAAAATCAATTTCGTTAATGGCAACCATTGTGGACAAGCTTATGCCATCCTGTTTGCGCCACCGGCTCATAGCCTTGCAAGCCTGATAGATCACCCTGAAATTGTTGGTAGAAAGCACTCCGCCACTTTCCAGGCTCAAGTGGTTATCGCTTATATCTTCGTAAGGCCATCGGGCCTGGGCAATGCAACTGGTTATGCGCTTTTTCTTCGTCAGCATCTGAGGGCATAAATAAACTGAGATATCATCGCTGTACTGGTATTCTTTATAATTCTCAACCGCAGATTCCCCAAACAGGTAGGATGTAATCATGTTTTCGTTGAAAAAGGCGTAAGATTCTCCCTTGGCGGCCTTGTTGCAATGACGCGCGATATTAGCCCGGCGCAGCATTTTGAAGATATCATATCCGCCGGAACTTTTGGCAACGTCTACTCCCATGCATATTTGCATACCGTTCTTTGCGCCGACGTCCGCGCGGATGCGCTCCGCCGCCCGCCTAAGCTGATTGAAGATATCCTGAAGGGCGTCTTCGTCCACGAATGGAAAAAGGACGGCAAAATGATCCGCAGAAATACGTGTGAACAAAGAGGTTGCCGGAAAGATGTTTTGCGCTTCATGCGCGATGCGCGTCAGCGCGTAATCTCCTATGGCATATCCCTTGAGCGTATTTACAAACCGAAAACGGTCGAAATCAAAATACGCCAAAGCATATGGCTCTCTGTTTTTTTCCATGGCAAGCAAAAGGCTATGGCAATCTATCAGGTACCCTCTGCCCACCTTCAGGTTGCAGAGCTTGTCGTACATGGCTTCCTGCGGCTCGGGCTTTTTTGATGGTTCGGGCGCCGTTTCCCGGTTTTCTTCATTGTAATCCGCGTAATAATCCACAAGGTTTATCAGTTCCGGCAATTCTTCCTCCGGCTGGTTCTGTTCCGTGTCAGGCGCAGGCTCTTCGGAACCGTACCCTGCGAAATACTTATCCTTATCCTGATTTTGTTCCGGCTGCGCCTTTTTTTTCACGCTTCGTAAAAAGCCGAAAACAAAAAAACCGGCAGCCGCTATAATCACCGTTGATGCAAGCAATAGTAAAATGCCCATATTATATAACAAGTCCTCCCTTGGCGCTGCTGGCGTTTCGCGCGGGATATGTTATCTGATGCATATACATATATGAACGTTTGTTAAACATTTTGCACATCATAATAATATCAGAACGTAATGAAAAAAACAAGAGGAAACACAGAGCCGCAAAAGTTAAGGCCCTGTGTTTAACTCAAATCGCAAGCGCCGCGGGTTATTTTTTGTTATCCTGCACAAAATGGCGGGCGGACGCCACATCTATATCACCTACCGCAGGAGGCTTTCCGGGTTCTTTAACATAGTTGGTCACGGTACTGGTCAGATACTGGCTTACCGGCGCTTCCCCGGGATTTACCGTTGTTTTGTTGCCTGCAATCTCACGGGGGCCGCTTGGGGAGCCGGATTTGTTTCCGGACATGCCGCGTTTCTCCCTTCCTGGTTTAATTTTTCCTTTAGCTTGCTTCCGGAATGCGCAGATTATACTTGCAAAGAGGCGATAGATGTGATAAACTAATAGAGCTTAAAGCAGAAGCAAGAAAGGATTGCTGTTTTTTATGAGTGGACTTGAAATCGCGGGCGGCGTGCTTATGATAATTTTTAGCGGTTTTATTTGCCTTTTTGTTTTGTTGCAGGAGGGAACCAGAGGCGGGGGGATCGGGGCGATCACCGGCGGAGCGGAGCCTGATTCTTTTTTCAGTAAAAATCCCGGACGGGCAAAAAACGTTATGTTGTACCGCGCTACAAGGTTTGCTGCCATTGCTTTTTTTGTCATAACCCTTCTTGTTCAGGCAGCCAACATTTATCTTTAGAAGAAGTAAGAAATAAGAGAAAAGAGGTAGGATGCCGAACAGACATTTCCCTGCTTCCGCTTTACTGTTTCTTGCATACATCGCACAGGCTATGGCGGATTTGCCGCCGAGCCTGTTTTGTTGCGGTAAAGCTGCGCGCCCGTAGCTCAGGGGATAGAGCGACCGCCTCCTAAGCGGTAGGCCGCGCGTTCGATTCGCGCCGGGCGTGCCAGTTGTCCCATAGACGAACTTTTTAGGGGTTCGCCTATGGGGCAACTTATTTTTTGCTCGCTTGCGTTGCAGTAAATCTCTACTCTGGCATCCTCGCCGTCGAAGACATAAATCCTGTTGACAAAGGTGTCTATCAGAGCCGTGCGGAAAAAATGATCGTTTGCATCACCATTTTTGAACTTTTCAAAGAAGAACCTAACCTCGTCGTATGTGAGGACTGGGCGGATCATCTTTTCCCTCGCAAGCTGCGTTTCAAGGTCTGCACGTTCAGCCTGGCGCTTCTCTATTTGCGCCGAAAGAACATCAACAGCTTTGCCCGCTTCAACAGCCTGGTACATAATGCACACGAAAGGAAAATCACAATGATTGCTCACATAATGAAAAGCAATCTGCCCGGTGCAAATGCAGAGCAGTTTTACGAATTTATGATAAATCCCCCACCGGAAGTATACGCCCATTGGTTGCCCAATGAGCATCATGTATTTCATGTTGTAAAATACAGCAAGACAACTCCCGTGGGCGATTTAATCTTCTTTGACCAACACATCAGTCCAAAGCACAGGTTAAAATTCTTTACAGTTACTAAAACAGCGAATAAACCCAGTCGTGTTGTATATCAAATGCGTAAATTTGGTGTGAATATACCGGGATACTTGGAATTAGAGTTCTGTGATGCTTCTGACGGTCTTTTGCTTATCGAAACAATTCGTATCGGATATAACAGCATCGGAAAAGCGCTTGACCCTTTCATTAGAATGGTTTTCAATAAGTCGTTTTTTGAAGCATTGGACGGACATCATAAAAGAGAATGGGCAGATTTAGCTAAAGTTTTAAGTAAACAAAAGAGCGTGGTATAAGCTTTTATGTGTTCGCCTTATTTTCCGAATATGAAATTGCCTAGACCTTTTATTGATATTACTTACCATAGCGAGTACCAAAAGATTATTAGCAGAGAGATAGACGAGTTTGTTTATGCTATAGTTAAATGTGCATGAAAAGTGGTCAGAGAACACACTAAGTAGATATGAGCTATGATGTAAAATTTAGGAAAAGAACAATAGAATATCACGAAGAAGGAAACAGCATCAGAAAAAC
>Ga0131853_10012830_pt1 | contig 15359 bp, 14 predicted proteins | sample TergutLab28metaG_FD_92764 | JGI IMG/M metagenome (GOLD analysis project Ga0131853, IMG submission 92764) | Labiotermes labralis P1 segment gut microbial communities from Petit-Saut dam, French Guiana - Lab288 P1 (version 2) (version 2) | ecosystem: Host-associated > Arthropoda: Insects >...
GGATCTGTCTTCTTGGAGGGCCTGAGGATGTCTTTATAAGTCGAAACATGTCGCCCTGACAAAATATACTATTCTTGTATATAAATAAGTGTTGTGTTATCGACTGACGTGTTGTATTTATATAACCTGAGGATGGCCTATACAGGTCGGAACATGTCGTAATTGGAGATCATGTATGGCTAAAATTATTAATGTTTACATATAGTAAAGCAATACAATAAAAATACTGTTGTGCAGGCAAGAGACTTCCATTAAAACTCGGCAGCCGTATAAACAGGATCATCAACTACAGCGTTCATTCACAGTCGGAAGTTGGAAGCATTATTTTGTTCAGTGAATTTCAAAGGATTAAAGGGAAAGGGACCATCGTATATTTAAAAGTAATATCCCGGAATGGGATGTGTGACCGAGAAAAATCACGAAGAAGTCCGTCAGAATAACCCGTAACTCCATCGCTCATTGGACAGGGCACCTCCCGAACCTGCTCGGTACCATGTGACATTACAGGAAGACCAAAATGAAGCCAAATGGGCAGTGCTGTTGGTACTACAGCAGATTGTAAATTAGACAAAACACGGCAAGAACGAGCGTCTTTGTGTGAGCTAGGGGTTCTACACGACAGACCAGCAGCAAGATCAATTCTTCCTATATATTTTAGTTTAAACCCACCAACACAAAATTTCAATCAAACCCGAAAACACACTGTGATAAGCGACCTTCACATTACGCGCCAATTTTATGCAGGGGTACCAATTGATACCGACAAACCATTACGATGTGATAATAAGGAAAGGCATTAACATCAGTATGGATTCAGTGTTATCGACGTGTGGCGTAATTTATTCGTGCCACAAAATCAAGCTTACTTATTCCAAAGCAGACAGTATATCTGCCAACTGCAGAACTCCGGGGACATGATTCTGTCCTTTATTATAAGGGAAGAAATTCAGCCATGATTACTGAGTAATGCAGATAAAACGATACGCTCGCACAATGTTGAAGTCCATATCGCATTAACGAAATAAAATATTATTTAATTATACGCAATCCTTGATATTAATATTTAAAGTAAAGTAATTTTTAATAAAAACAAAGGCAAAACGCAACGTGTATTGCTGTATTTAATCACACAGTTCAGTTTCTTAAAAGGGACTAATCAATAATATTTTATCTATTTCTCATCCATATCGATAACATAATAAGATTTTATCCAAATGTCGCCCATACTGATAACACATACTTGATTTAAAGTTACCCATATCGATAACAAAATAAGATTTTATCTAAATGTCACCCATATCGATAACACAGTAAGATTTGACTTAAAGTGACCCTTATCGATAACACAGTAAGATTTGATCTAAATGTCACTCACATGGATGGACACAGTTAACTTTGTGCAATGTACGCTACATTAAGGCATTTATAAGGCAAATTTACATTTCCCCACTATCTAAAACCAGATTACATACTTTAATACTAAAAATCTCCTTTATCATCGATCACCGGCTACACTGCTCATTTTTACGAACTTTTTGCATAAATCAAGTTCGCTCAAACAAGAAGGTGCGACTAAAATGGCAATGTCCTGCTTAAGTTTCACGTATCGTCACCCTTGGTTGAGTGTATCCATGGGTGCAGACGATGTCTGGTAACCCAGACGGACAATCGGCAATGTGAGTGACGGACCCCACCATCACACTGCAGTTCAGTCGAGCAAACGGACAGCAGCAGGCTGATGGCTCTTGTCCAAGCTGCACCTACAGAATACGCAATGCCCTGTTCTCACGACTGCCCCAAACAGCCAGCCAACGTATTCAATCACAACACAACGCATCCGTAACCAACAGTTCATTGATTACACCTTGGAATTTGGGTAACCAATCTGATGGATTTTCTCTGAGAGAATGCTGCGAAAACAAAGGCAAGAGGCTATTTCTAAATCGCACGACAGTGTTACGGGTGAACAGTTCTTGAATTACTTCAGCAGCAACAACACCTGGAAGATAAATGTTCACCCTATCTAGCTAAGACACCACAACACATTTAGTGGCAGACAGCCAAAACACATTCACATGGAAGCACTGACACATACTGCATAAAAACATGCATGGTTTTATACGAATGCAATTAACACACCTCATACAAGTATACGACAAACGTTCATACACTTCAGGGCAGTGTATCAGCTAACTTCCGGGAGAAAAGTATTTCTTGTGAATCCAACAGTCGCTTGGCTAGTCAGGCAATTCCTTATCTTTCACGCAACTCAATGGTACATTATTGTGCTCACAACAGGCCACCAATTGATCCTATCGTAAGCCAGTCCAAACCAATCCATCAAATTGTCTTCAAAAGCTGCAATGTGAAGGGAGAACGCGGTGGCGCAGTTGGTTGAGGCACTGCGCTACAAGCCGGAAGGTCGCGGGTTCGATGGACATAACCCTTTCAGCCGTACAATGGCCCTGGGGTCGAACCAGCATCTAACAAAAATGAGTACCAGCGGTATCCTCTGCGGGGTAAAGGCAGCCGGTGCGTACAGTTGACAACCTTGCCACCTTCATGTGCCGACTGTCTAAAAATTCTGGAAGCCTCAACCTCCTGGAGCCCTACGGGCCTGTCAAGGCCTGTACAAGGACTGCTGTACCTGTTTACGTTAAGCATAAGAGTAGATACATGACGGAAGAGATAAACGGAATATCCAGCACGCATCGAAATTAGCAACACGACAAGATTTTGATCGGAAGGAGGGTATGTCTTTAGAAGCCGAAGAACTAGACAGGTGGAACAATACAGTAATTATGCTGTTTTCAGAGGGCGAAAACACGGTGACTGCCGTACGTAATTGATTGGATAATATTAAAAAGCTTCGCATTGTATCCGCACACAGCATTTGTGCGTTTCATAGGACTCGCACAATGGACGGCGATTATTTCCCTAAACAGTTATATTTTTTCATGCAGAAGCAGTGTTTCCGGGGCGGTAGGAACTACATGTTTAAATGTATACACTCGTACGCAAAATGTGTATTCGTACATTAAAGGGTCAAACTACACTCGAAGGAAATACTGCCAGCACATAATGAAGTGCAATTAAAGGTGTTAACTTGTAACAGTGCTGGCAGAATGTACATTTATGTACGCTCAGCTTCATCCTTATGCACATCCTTCCAGTAAGTGAGATCGTAACATGCGTAAGGAATGAGTCACTCTTCTGTAGTGATATTTACGTAATGTAATTGATCTACAAGCACAAATTATGTACAAACTCTCCGCAAGTAAGTGCTCACATTACTTCCCCACGTAAATCTGATGGTTGGCCAAGAGTCGTGCCAATACTGGTCGTGCGACACTTGACTAGCAAGTTAATTCATCCGTAAGAAAAGACAACTTTATTTCAGACACAGGATTCAACATTCAAAACGGCGTTCTTTGCCATTTCAAAAGCCTGAGACCCACTTATACGAAACAACACTAGGCAAATAGTCTGCTGATGAAGTAAGTAAAGTGAACTTTATTATGGGTCAAGATGTGTTTTAACTATCATCGCACCATAAAGACGTGAAGGGTGAATGGCCGACTTAAAGACCCGGCAGCGTCATTCCAAGGGAAAGACCAGTGCCCATTGGACGGGAAGCTGGGTACGACCCAGAGCAAATCCAGACGCTATGAAGAACAGAGATTCGAGGTTCTCTCTGTGATATCTCTCTCTCTCTCTCTCTCTCTCTATATATATATATATATATATATATATGAGGGCCGGGATATCTCCGTCGGTATAGCGACTCGCTACGGGCTCGACGGTCCGGGGATCGAACCCCGGTGGGGGGGGGGGCGAGATTTTCCGCACCCATCTAGACCGGCCCTGAGGTCCATCCACTCTCCTATACAATGGGTACCGGGTCTTTTCCGGGGGTAAAGCGGCCGGGGCGTGGCACCGATCACCCACCCCATCTAGCGCCGAGGTTAAAGAAAGTGAAGAGCTATATCTCTACTACCACTCTGGGCCGTCGTGGCCTGTTTTAGGGTGAACTTTATCTTTAATGTTTACCTTTAAATATATATATATATATATATATTACCGACGGTTCGGAAGAACGTATTGCCTTCATCTTCTGTGTGGATATAAGATGTAGGTAACACGTCCGCCCAACAGGTGTGTAAAATTACAAGACTGCAAGATCCATCCCAGGAGATGAGGCAATCTTCAAATTCTGCCCTCATCGGAATCGAACCGCTACTGGTCGATCATCCAGCACATGGCCAAATCACTTATACAGACTTCTGTACCCCGACACCCACAATTTTATTAATTTCCTCCTCCGATCGCATATGAAACCAATCCGAACACCATACACACATACCGACGACGCGAAACTACAAGATACTCTTGCCTCCAGTTCGGAATCACAATTGCACCTCGGTTTCCGCTTATGATATCTACAAAGCAGTTTCAATCAAATTATGTTCCTTTCTATTTTTACGTGGTGTAGGATGATACGCTCTCAGCCGAACCAAACTCTGTCATTCTGATGGAAGCAGCACTTCAGATACATCGAACAGTTGATAGCATCCTACATGCTATAAAAATCCAGACGGCCATGATCCAACACCCGCCATAACAAAAAAATGAAAACTTAATTGTGTTCAAGTTTGTAACGCTAGTAACGAAATTAACTTCCTTTGCCAATCCGGCCACGTTTGAATGTAAGCATACGATCGTACATGTAATCCCATGGAGAGAAAGAAGGGGGAAAAAAATGTGGGCGCCGTCGTAGGTGCGAATGGCCTTGGAACTGTTGCCATCGCAAGTTCAAACCCCGCCTGCGGCATCTCTGTGGATATTTGTACGCCCAGTAAGTTTACACACCAATATTCTGCACCTACCCCCTCCCCCCGAAAACCTTACATACGCGGGTAATACTGACAACGGGTATGATCTGTTGTGACTCCGTAAAGTTTGGTAGATTAGTAAGTCTATTAACCAACGTTTCGCAGAGCCAAGCTGTCTCCTTGTTTTGAATATAGATTGGTGCCCATCTACGAACCTAAACGGCGTCATGCCCCGTAAGACTACGAACCCGACACCACCGAAACGATCTTGAATCTGAGTCCCTTCAAATTTTTTTAAACAATAGACTAATATGAAAGTTGTGCTATTATAAAACCCCGACAACGGCGTCATTTCTAATTTCATGGAATCCACAGACCCTAATAAAAACAATGAAGGACGCATCAATTTGTGATGTAGAAGGAAAATTATTTACGATAACAGGGCGTCGAAAAATGTAAACAAGCTCCGTGGTACGGCTGATAGTTTTTTTTTTTTTTTAAAGAAAGCAACATCGCAGGCATTCGAAACTTTTCTTTAGCTTTTGGTATGGAGGCTGTAAATATGGAACTGCTGCAGGCACATTTCGCAAGGAGATGTACAACAATCACGCACACACACATGACGCATGAAGTATTTTGCAAGTCAACAAGTACATACATGGCAACGGTATGAAATTTAAAGAATTCATACGCCAGATTTAACGTACGCAAAATATGAACCTAAGTTCTTCAAAAATAAATAAATTAATTAATTAACAAATTAACAAATAAAAACTCAATCAGTACAAACGGATATCTACAAATGACTCACATCTATGCAATAGCAAAGCTAGTTTTTTAATTCATGACATGAATTCATCGTTCGTATTAATCTGATAAAATGTACTCATCAATTGTATCTACTATAAAAATTTAAGTATTTTAGCTCAAGTAGGACGTACTGAAACGACTATTAGCTTCGTCACGTGTGTCAGTAGATAGCATTGGGATATTGGACGGAAGTGACGTCACAGTCACGTGATATAAACAAACATGGCGGCGGGGTCAATGACCTCTAGACCGGAAGTGTTCACATGTAAACAAATATGGCGGCCGACCTTGCCCAGGTCGGTCACGTGGTGTAAATAAACCTAACTTCATCCTCTTATATGTATAAAAATGTCACATGTAAACAAATATGGCGGATAACCTTGTCCCAGGCGGTCACGTGGTGTAAATAAACCTAACTTTAGCCTCTGATATGTAAACAAATGAAGTAGTATGTCAACAAAGATGGCGGATGACCTAATTATGCCAGACTGTATGGCGTCTAACCTAACTTTAACCTTGTAAACAAATGACGTATTACGTAAACAAACATGGCGGATGACCTACTTATGCTAGACAGTATGGCGCCTAACCTAACTTTAGCCTCTGATATGTAAACAAATGACGTAGTATGTCAACAAATATGGCGGATAACCTAGTTATGCTAGACTGTATGGCGCCGGCTATGGCGTGAGACCTAATTTTGATAGACAGTATGGCGCCGGCTATTATTTTGAGTGAGCGCTAACCTAACTTTAACGTCCGCCATTTTGAATGGGTGCCATTTTAAAATTTTTTCTAACCTAAGTTTGAATTGGCGCTTTCCGCCATTTCTAAATTTTTTGTAACCTATGTCCACCATTTTCTAATATGTCTACCTACGCGGTACTTTTAAATTAAAATTACGTTTCAAGTCCGCCATCTTCCAATATGGCTACCAGCGCGGTAATTTTAAAAATTGTTTAACCTAACTTTAAGTTTGAATTGGCGCTTTCCAATATGGCCACCTACGCGGTACATTTAAATTAGTTGTAACTTTAAAGTCCGCCATTTTCAAATATGGCTACTAGCGCGGCATTTTTAAAATTGCTTTACCTATGTCCGCCATTTTCCAATATGGCTACCAGTGCGCTTACTTTAAGTTAAATTTTATACGGCTTTGTGTTTCTCGTAGAGCTGGCTGAAGCGGTAAGGTTCCGGACTGCGGTTGATCTGCTTAAGGTTCGAATCCAGTGTCTTTAACCAGCTCTCTTTTTCTTTTAAATGATCCCGGGTATAAGGGAAATAAATACATTTTACAAAAACATACAATGTATGATTTTTAGGTTTGTAATAAATAAATCTGATACTTTTAAAATTGTTTAACCTACCTTCTTACAATATGGTCGCTATAGCACGCTACATTTAAACGCGAGTGGGCAAGACCACCGTTTCACGTATTTCCGTCGGGGCAAGCAGGTTTGAACATGAATCAAGTTCTTCAGCAGAGTTAATTTCGGAGGAGTGCAGCGCCTCGGGCAAAACCCATTAACATTCCTTTAGAAAGATAACATAACAAACCCATTTAGACCCCTGTACATGCCTCAGGCCATATCCATTAGTGTTAGATGTCACTTAACGGACTTGTAACCTTTACCCCCTCAGGCCAAACCCATTAACATTCCTTTAGGCTGATAACATCACAAACCCACTTAGACACCTGTACATGCCTCAGGCCATATCCATGAACATTCCTTTGCATAGATAACATTACAAACCCACTTAGGCACCTGTACATGCCTCAGGCCATATCCATTAGTGTTAGAAACCCACTTAGCTGACTTGAAAATTTCACCCCTTCAGGCCAAACCCATTAGATAGATAAAGATCTCGAAAGCCATTCGGGGTGAGCTATAAATTGTCGTACGCGACCCCTAATGAAATACTCTGAACTCTGCTTCTGCATTGTGAAGACCTCTGCTTCATTACCAAGTGTGCTTTGTCAACGGTACGGTACTTGTTGCCTGCTGCAATCTTCGTTTATAATTCATTTCAAGTGGTATTATTACTAATCAAAATATAATGGCCAAGAAAGTGCTTCTTAGTACGGAAAGAGCTATTCCATCTGCTTAGACCCCCTCTGTAAGCAGGCAGGAAATACCCTCTACTAGTAGGAACAACCCGTTGTCGGAACAGCTACCCTTTATGATTTTGGATGAGACCTCACAATCTTTTCCAAAATTTAATGCGACCGGGCGTAGCCTGCTAATCAAGTTTCATTCTCCGGTTGAAGAGCAAAACCCTCGTACCTATCTAAAGGAATGCATTACAGCACTGACAAACTACCTAGTCAATGAAGTACCACGTATAGATTTGGTGGGTTTCAGAATCCGCAATACTGAGAACGTGGAGGATAAACTAGTTGGCATTAGCTTGCGTCGCCGCGACCAGCTTAAACCTGAGGTGGTCTGGGCCGTACTCGGGAAGGTAATTCAGAGCAATGCAAGGTTTGGGCTGAGTGACCATCTCGAAGTGCATCTGGACCATGTAAGGATGCCTGTTGGTAATGGCAAAACGGCTGAAAAGTCGAAGGGGCGCTCATTGGACCTGCTGAGTGCAATTAAAAAGAGTATTGTTAAAGTTAAGGCGGCTCTCAATTGTTTGGCTTATGCTCTTATTGTCGCCATGGCCCGTGTTATTGGTGACCCAAAGTACCAATCATATAGGGATGGCAGAGGCTTGAAAAAACCTGTTGAAAATCTCCTGAAGGCTTCCGGTGTGGAGCTGTGTAACGGCGGAGGCTTTAGGAACTTCGGCAGTATCAAGACCACCTTTCGGACTACCAAAATATTTGTTTGATGGTTTGAACCCCGATAGGGTCATGTTTAGTGGAAATTCAAGTTCGGGCAAGAAATTACATTTACTATATGATCGGGACAATGAGCACTACAATGTAATTACCAACCTTAAGGGTGCTATGGCGAAAAAGTACATATGTAACGGGTGTGATACATTATACGACTTTACGCACAAATGTGACAAAGTTTGCTCCCTATGTACTGCTACGCCACCTTGTACCAAGGATCAGGCCAAGTATTGTAGTACATGCAACAGACGGTTTCTTAGTGAGAAATGTTTTCAGAATCATTTACCTCTCAAAGTGAAAGGCAAGCTAGTTTTGTCAGTGGAGACAAGTATGTCAAAATTGTAGTTTTTTAGTAACCGGTGATTCGAAGCATGAATGTTTCAAGAAATTTTGTAATATTTGAAATAAGAAGCAACCTTCGGGCCATATTTTGCTACGTGGCTCCCCTGACACCTAGCAATTTGTCGGACAATTTTCTGTACTTTTCTTCGATACGGAATGCACACAAGACCTTCAGAAGCGTGATGGGTCTTTTGAACACGTCCCGAGTCTCATATGTGCTCAACTAATGAGTTCCAAGTCTGAAGCCGTGGATGATTTGTGTGTCGATTGTGAACAGTGTGGGAAGCGAGTCCATACGTTCTGGCAAGACCCCGTAGGTAAATTTATTGACTATCTCCGGCAGTCCCGACAATTCGTGGATACGATTATAAGATTTATGTTATTTCACACAACTTTCGCGGATACGACGCACAGTTTCTTCTTAGAAGGTTTCTTGAATTGAGATGGGACCTGCAATGGACAGTAGTAAAATTCTTAGTATGGTTGTGGAGAATCTCAACTTTCTGGATTCACTTAACTATCTGCCAATGAGTCTAAAGAGCATGCCCAAATCATTTGACCGCACATGCAAGAAGGGGTACCTCCCCACTTCTTCAACATTGCCAACAATTTGGATTATGTGGGCTCTCATCCCGAACCCAAGTTCTACGGGGCAGACTTTATGTCGGCCTGGTATGAGGGGGTTAAAGTCAAAATTTTTAACAATAGGGAGGAACTGTTGGCCTACTGCATGGACGTCAATGTACTGAGGCAGGCATGTTGTGCTTTTCGGAATTTGTTTTTGAAATTGGTCAAGATGGACCCCTCTCGGCAAGCCATTGCAATATCGTCCATTTGCAATAAGGTGTTCCGGACCATGTTTCAGAAACCAGATTCTGTAGGTATTATCCCGAGAGGGGGCTACCGATTGGGGAATCGTCAGTCTGTTGAGGCTCTTCAATGGCTGGCGTACATTGGTCGGACGCGTAATATTTCTCATGCCGGTAATGGGAGGGAAGTTCGTTTGGCTGGGGTACCCAACGTGAAAGTTGATGGGTACTGCGAAGAGACGAATGAAGTTTTTGAGTACCTGGGGTGCTTTTGGTATGGGTGTCTTTGCATGCCCAATCGACACAAACCCATTGGTAAGACCGAGGAAACTTTGGAGAACACGTATGAGGAAACTAAGGCGAGGTTGCAGAAAATCGAAAACGCTGGTTATAAGGTTGTTTCGATCTGGGGGTGCGAGTTTAGAAAATTGTTCATTGAAAATCCTGGCCTTGAAAATGAACTTTGCTCGCACCCCTATGTGAAAAATTCTCCAATATATATTCGCGATGCCTTGTACGGGGTTAGAACCGAAGCTACTAAAACATATTACAGAGTCGAGGAAGGGGGGAAGATCCACTATGTGGACGTTATAAGTATGTACCCCTACATTTGTAAATATGGCAAATTTCCCTTGGGCCACCCGAAAGTGTACGTGGGTGCAGACTGCCCCCTGACTGTTTGGATAGGGAGGGTATTGTCAAATGTAAGGTTCTGCCTCCTAGGAAACTGTATCATTCTGTTCTTCCGTACAAAAGCAACTCCAAACTGATGTTCCCCTTGTGTTCTGCTTGTGCCGACACGATGAATCAAGGCAAATGTACACACTCTGAAGAGGAGCGGTGTATAGTTGGTACATGGGTAGTGGATGAAGTCCGCAAGGCTGTAGAAATGGGCAATAGTGTAATGGACGTTTGAATTTTGGGAATATAATGTGACGTGCTTTGACAAGGACACCAATACTGGAGGTCTGTTTGCAGAGTAGGGAATCATGTTCCTAAATTTGAAATAGGAATCATCCGGCTACCCATCCTGGGTTCAAAGTGAAGACGACAAGGACAAATATATAGAGGACTACCGGCGCGCAGAGGGAATTGCTCTAGACAAGGCATCCATTTAAAAAAAATGCAGGGCAACGAACTTTGGCTAAACTTAAATTGAACTCAATGTGGGGCAAATGGGCACAGAACCAAAACAAGATCCAGACTTTTGCTCTGGACTCAGAGAAAGAGTTTTACGAGCTCTTGACGTGTCCGGGTATTGAGGTTACAAACCGCATATTCCCGAACGATGACGTGGCATGGGTCTCTTGGAAATATTCCGAGGACAACATTGCCGCAGGGAAGAACGTTAACGTGGCGGTTGCTGCCTACGTGACGACCCAAGCTCGGCTAAAACTGTACGAGTATCTGAGTAAGTTGGGGAGTCTGTTTTGTACTGTGATACAGACTCAGTCATCTTCATTCAGAAGGATAATGACCCCCGAAAGTCAAAACAGGGGACTATCTAGGCGACCTCACAGATGAGTTGAAGGAGTACGGCTCTTGCTCCTTTGTAGATAAATTTGTGTCGGGTGGACCAAAAAACTATGCGTTTTCGGTATTTTGCCCCTCGACCGGAAAACGTGCAACAAAAGGCAAAGTGAAGGGTATAACCTTGAATTATGAGAATTCAAAAGTTGTAAACTTCACCACCTTGAGGGATATGATTCTCGAAAACGCCCCGCCAGTGCATGTACACAATCCGCGGAAGAACAAGCTGAAACATGGTGGTGTAGTGGTTTCAGAACCGGAGACGAAGGAGTACAAGGTTGTTTTTAAGAAGCGCCGTCTTAAGGACAATTTTGACTCCTTACCCTATGGATATTAGGTTATTTATTTATATGTATAAATAAGGGCGTTTTACGCATTAAGCTTCATTTCATATTATGACTCTGGAGTTGAAATATCCACTCACGCTAATCGTTGCAGGACCTAGTAGTTGTGGTAAATCTACTTCTGTTATACGATTGTTGGAGTGCAGGGAGCAACTTTGTGACATTGCGTTTGAAAACATTGTGTGGTGTCATAGTGAAAATAACGCCCCGAATCATTTGAAAAAAACGTATCATTTATTAAAGGAGTGCCAAAATTTGAAAACCCCGAAAATATACCTACACTTATAGTGTTGGATGATTTGATGGTCACTTACTATTCAACAAAAGTTAGCCAATTATTCACCAAAGGATCGCATCACCGTAACATCAGTCTGATATTAATTACACAAAACCTGTTTCACCAAGGCCCATCATCGCGCGACATTTCTTTAAATATCATGTATATTGCTGTGTTTAAGAATCCTAGAGACAAGACTCAAATTGTGCACTTGGCCCGACAAGTCTACCCCGAAAACATTTACAGTTTTCACAAACGTACTTTTAAGTTTGTAAGGATCCGCATACGTATTTATTATTAGACTTGACACAATCGATTAACGATCTACTAAGATTTAGAACAAACATATTTCCCGGGGAAACTACAGAAGTGTTTGCAACTGTTCGAGGTAATGAACCGGTTGAAGTCGCAGCTACACTTCCTTCACGTACTTGAAGACGCTAATCCCCAAGCCAGACGTGTGTTACTCGCATCTGCCAGCGACGACTTGATAAAAGCTATTGTCGAGTGTGCGATAAATACGCTGAATGGAAATCATAAAATAAACAAAGAGGAAAAGAATAAATTAAGTAAATATAAGAATCGTTTACGTGCGTTAATTGATCCAAAGGTTAGTTTCAAAAGTAAACGGAATCTTTTAATTCAAAAAGGTGGGTTTATAGTTCCACTGTCCACAAGTATTTTGTCGGGTGTAATAGGAACACTAATTATTAACAATTAACTAATGGCGTTGCAACGTATGATTTTAGTTCCTTCGGAATTGTGAGAAAACCGTTGTCAAACACCACCACCACCGCCGCCGGTTAGAAAGATAATTAAAACTAATGACCACAGTTATAACAAATGGACCCAAATTCGTCTTCATCAAGACCCATACTTGAAAACTGAAAAACAAAAACGGGAACCCATCCCCATTTCCATTATAGAAACTGGTAGTACCGCACCGAGTTTTAAAACAAAACCCAAACGGAAACGTATAATCGGTTCAGTGGCTCTGTTTAAAATGGAATCTGAATCAGAAACCGATCATTCACCTATGCATTCAGAGTATATTCAAAACGTTTTGAGACGTAAAGTGTCGCATGACCCTACGTTTGGCGTGTATCAAGATATTACTGACGGTTCTTTTAAAATAGGGCGTTCGAGTTTTAAATATAACGATAAACACGTATTTGTAGATGGCAGAATATGCAATGCAACTCAGGGTCTGTGGGAATTATTGAAAAAGTCTAAACCTGATAACGCGGTCTCTATTCAGGATAAACAAGCATATAAACAAATACTCTTGCAGTCTAACGCGCATAGTTAATTATAGCCCCACAGGTAAGATCAAAGCCAACAAGGGTCTTAAATATACGCGGTTTATTTCGCAACTGTTTACCGACAAAAACGAAGTGCCTTGGGAATCGGTACAGTAACAATGTCTCTGGGTAAAGTTTATTACGATCCTAAACACGCAGCAGGGTTTGGTTCAGTAGCAAAGTTGGTAAAGGCCAGTAAAAATAATAAAAGAGCTGTTGAAGAATGGCTATCGGGTCAGGACACGTACACTTTACATAAACCTGTAAGGAAGAGGTTCCATAGAAACCCATATACGGTGACAAATATTGACGGTGTCTGGGAAATGGATCTTGCAGATTTAAGCTCCCTCTCGAAATACAACGATAAGTACAAATACCTCTTAAACATAATTGACGTATTTCCGAGATACGCCTGGAGCGTTCCTCTAAAGGACAAGACTGCTAACTCAATTAAAGCAGCTTTAAAATCTTTATTTCAAAATAGAAAACCAATTAGTATACAATCGGACAAGGGTACTGAATTTGTTAATGCAACTGTTCAGCAGTACTTGAAACGTCAGGGCGTAGGTTTTCATACGACTCACAACCCCGACATAAAAGGCGCCATTGTGGAGCGCTTCCAGAGGAGTTTAAAGTCTAGGATGTATAAGTTCTTCACCAAGAATAACACAAACCGTTACTTGGACGTTATAAATAAATTTGTAATAGGTTACAACAGCTCTGTGCATTCCACAATAAGCATGCCTCCGAGCAAAGTCACCCCTTCCAACATTTACACAGTGTGGCGAAAGGTTAACAGCCGGAGGGCTAAAATTCCTCAAAGTCGTGTTAAATTTAAAGTAGGCGATCTTGTTAGAATAACGAAAGAGAAAGTGAAGTTTGTCAAGGGGTATGAAGAAACATTTTCAACAGAAATATTTGGCGTTGTTAAAGTTATTCACCGCGTGCCCCAACCTGTTTATGAACTGTCAGACTTACAGGGTCGACTTACTGAAGGACAATTTTACAATTACGAGCTAGTCAAAGTTACTTTATCGCCCCAGACCGAGTTCCAGATAGATAAAATAGTACGCACACGTAATAATAACGGTATTAAACAACATCTTGTCAAGTGGAGAGGATACGATGCGACGTACAATTCTTGGATGAACGCGACCGATATCAAGAAATTATAATGGATCACTTTTACGTAACATTGCCATCAGACAGTTCCGGTTATTATTTCCCGGCCAACACAATAGCCGACTTTAGAACCAAACTCGCTACACCACTCGAGTTGGAACACGGTAAATGGGAGGTTCGCCTAATCGAAATTTCTTACCCTAGACGGTACAAAAAGCGGTCTTTGCACAATACACTTCGCTTAAATTCGGAGGAAAAAACATTTCCTGTAAAATATTATGAATCTGTGTTTGATCTTCTTACAAATGTACCTCGATTTTACGAGCCGTATATAAAAGAAAATTTCGTACGTGTATTTAATAACTACATAAACAAATATCAGAAGCAAAGTGAAGAGTTATTTAATTCATGTCGCGGGGAAAATTCCATCATGATTGACGAAAATTCAGTTTCTTATTTCCCTGCGTGTGTATATAATGGCATTGACGATTTGGGCGAAACTATTATGAACCCTGCTAATTGCGATTCTTCCACAGTGAACCTACCAACAAAAGACAATTTTAACTTTACTCAGCTTGAACCCGTATACATTTACACAGATATTATCAAACCAAATTTGGTTGGGGATGCTTATGTGCGACTACTAACTTCCTTGCACTTCCCATCGAACACGGGTTATGATAGATTTGACTACCCATTGCATAAACCAGTGGAACAATCCTTTATAGAGTCAATTTCGATTCGTTTAGTTATGAAAACTGGTGACATTGTGTTGTTTGAAGACAGTGATTTTCCATGCCTGGTAATATTACACTTTAAAAAGAAGTCCTCTGCGTAATTAGTTTCAGTATAGTAGTTACAATGGATCGATATACACGGTACTACGTAAATCAAAGTGGTGGTGGTGAGATTGGTCTTGTTTACATGACTAGTTTCACAATGCAGAGGGTAACGGAATAGGGTCCTTCTTCAGAGGGCTCTTCCGTTTTGTAAAACCTCTATTGTATTCCGGGGCAAAGGCGGTCGCAAAAGAGGCGTTGAAAACAGGTTCCAATATAATAACTGATATTCTTAATAAGGAACCAGAACAGCCTGTGGGTGCTATTTTCAAAAATCGTTTCAGTGAAGCAAAGGGCAACCTCCAAGAAAA